>Ga0209382_10000067_pt1 | contig 143769 bp, 136 predicted proteins | sample SoiMetdeltSBSDD5_FD_187599 | JGI IMG/M metagenome (GOLD analysis project Ga0209382, IMG submission 187599) | Bulk soil microbial communities from a Populus tree surrounding site in Tennessee, USA - Soil MetaG P. deltoides SBSDD5 (SPAdes) (version 2) | ecosystem: Environmental > Terrestrial >... | reverse complement strand
CGAAGGAGGAGAAGAACACTTTCGAGAGTTGATTCTTTCCGGCCTTGGCGAGAGTTATTTCTGGTTCCGAGAGATTCCGTGGCGCAGAGTTCAGCGCCGTCTGCGGCCGTAATTTTCGACGCACAAGCGCCCCTGGCCGAGACGGAAACCCAGCCACCCATCAGCTACATGGCCAGTGACCTGGCAACAGAGTCGGGCTAAAGCCCGACCTACGCCAAGAAACGACAGCGGCGCTACCTACATAGCAGTGCCACGATGTTGATGATCTTAGGATCCCGACTTCTTGGCAGCCAGGCTGCATTGGCCGAAGACGATGTAGGCGCCTTCTCGATCGGTGATCGCCATCGTCAGCCGTCCGGTCGTGCGATGGACTGTCGCAGCCCACACCAGTTCCAGGCTCGTGCCCTGCAGGATCAGCGATTTCGTGTTGAAGCTGAAGGATTGAATCGGCATCGCGTCGTTGCGATACGGCGTCTTGACCGTCATCTTGTTGACGTCGATGTGCAGGGTGAGGTCCTTACCCGGCTGCGGCTTGAGAGTCTTGCAGGTCTGCTCCGTCGGCAGACAGTCGTGACCGGTGAGCGGTTTGCAGTCCATTGGCTGCGATCCATTGAACGGCTCGTCGGCGCCGAGCGCGGCGGTCGATGCGAGAACACCGACGGCAAGCACACACAACTTGTTCATGAGCTGACTCCCGAGTTCCTCTGCACGGTCACGTTGCTACCGGCCGCGCGCATTGCCGATCCGTATCTAGGGCACGAATTCAGAACGCTTCGCCGACGGCCAGCGAGAACGTATAGTCGTCGCGCCCCCAGGCAAAATCTGCACGCATGTTGAGCGGCAGCGCCTTCACCAGGCGGAAGCGCACGCCGAAGCCGCCGGCCGGCAGCCACGCATCGGTGTCGATGTCGCCGAGCGCGCCGGAGACTTTGCCCGTGCCGCCGAACGCGACCAATCCCCAGCGCGGCGTCGCCTGCCAGCGCCACTCCGCTTGCGCGGCGAACATGGATTCGCCGATGTAGCGTCCCGGCGTATAGCCGCGCAGATCGACGCCGGTGCCGAACCATGCGAGCGCGAAGAACGGCGGATCGCCGTCCACGATCTTGCCTGCCACGCGCAACGCGAGAACGTTGTCCTCACCGAAGCTCTTGTAGGCGTTCCACTCGACTTCGATGGATTGATAGTTGCTGTCAGCGCCGTAATCCTCGCGCGCTACGAGCGCCTCGGCCTGCGCGTACTGTCCGGAGCGCGCGTACAGGTCGTTGTCGCGATTGTCGAACTCGCCGTTCAGCACCAGGTTCGAGATGGCGATCGACGCGTCCGGTGAGAACTCTGCCGGCAGCTCCGGGAGATTGCGGATCCGGACGTCCGTCGTGCCGCGCGTGACACCGGCTCCAAGCCAACCGTGCTCGCCGACGCGGGCGGCACCTTGCAGCATGTAGCCGGTGAATTCCTGTCCCAGGCGGAGCTTGCTCTCGTTGGCGCCGAGCTGCAGTTCGACGTTATAGAGGAGCTCGCCAGTGGCTACCGCGAGCGTGGTTCGATAGCGCTGTTCCGCCCAATAGCCGCGGTGCGCTGCTACTGCAGCCCAGCTGCCGCCTTCCGCGTACATGCCCGCTGCGCCGGCGACCGAGTGACGCGCATTCGTATCGGATTCGCTGGCGCCATAAAGATAGCCGGCGCCAACCACGAGACCGACGCCGAGCAGCTCGTTGCGGAACGGCAGCGGCGCGACCACCCAGTGACCTTTGTCGTTGGTTGCCGCGGAGTCCTCGGAGGGGCGATCGAGATCCTCGAGGATCCGGATGCCGCTCATCGGCCCGGTAGGTTCGGCAGCGGTCGCCGAAGGCGCAAGCACGATCTGCGGGCGCTGGGACGCTTGCTCTGCAAGCGCGCTGGTGCTTGCTGCTGCGGCGGCAAGTACGATCAACGCACGCCGCGCCATGACTGCAAGCTCAGCCTGTCGTGTTGCGGAGCCCTTGCAGGCACGTGTCCATCGTCTTCTTGAATGGGTCGATGCCCGTTTGCGTCTTCGGCCAGTCGTAGCACTGCTGCTCATCGAGGCTCTGCTGGTCCGAAGAATGTCCCTTGGCCGGATACACTAGCAGCCCGAGCGACTTCGAGATTGCGTAAGTCGACGCGCTCGTCGTGCTGGTCGTGGGCGGCTCGGGCTGCTCGGTCTGCGAGCGAACCGCCAGCGCGACACAGCAGAGCAGTGCCGCGCCGATCGTTCCATGCAGCGAGCGTTGCATGGCTACGCTACTTCTTCTGCGGCTCCAGCGTCACGGCGAGCGCCTCGACATAGGTGAGTTGCACTTCGTCACCCTTCTTCAGCTCGCTGATGAACCGCTGCGCGTCCGGGTCCTTGACAGCAACCGTGCGGGTCAGGCCGGAAGGTCCGACGAAGCTCACGGAGTGCGTGGCGCGATCGACGCTTTCGATCACCACTGTCGTCGTGACCTTGTTGCCGACCGCGGCGCCGGGAGTCGAGGAGCCTTTCGGCATGCGCGCGGTGCCCGTTGTCGCGTCGATGACGCCGTGCGGAGTGCCTTCGCCCTTCTTCTTGAACTCGGCCGCGAGGCCCTGATAGTACGTCGCGACTACCTGATCACCGACCTTGATGCGATCGAAGTTACGCACCTCGTCGGGCACCTGTACCGTTTTGACTTCGTCGCCCTTGCGCAGCTCGACCAGGCGGTTCTTCGCATCGATCGATTCGACAGTCGCCGAGAAGGTCTGCGTCTTGTCGACGAGCGCCGGCGCGGGTTGCGCAGCAGCGGTGCCAATGGCAAGCGCCGCGAGCGCGCCCAGCGGGAACAGCAGGGAAAGCTTGGTCACGGCTCTATCTCCAGGGAGTTCGGCAGTGGAGGCGATGTTGCGAGCGTCGATTGGCGAGTGCAGTACGTACGTTGGGCAAGCACGCAACACGCACGCGCGTAGCGTGTTGTGCGCGCCGCTGCCGCATGATTCGGCTCTATCATTCCATTCCGACCGGGGCCGAACCATGCGCCGCATAGCAGCCGCTGTCCTAGCCTGTGGAGCGCTCGGCGTCGCGCACGCCGAGGATCGCAACCCGCTCGAGAGCAAGTTCACCTTCGACGTGGGCTACTTCTTCCTGTCAACCGACATGCGTGTGCGCGTCGACGGTGAAACGTCCGACGAGGTCGGTGACGACGTCGACTACGACGACACCTTCGGCATCGGCGATTTCGATCGCTTCCGCGCGGAGGGCTCGTGGCGCATCGCGCCGCGCCACCTGATCCACGCCATGTACTTCCAGAACAATCGCTCTGCGACGCGGTCCATCACGCGCGACATCACTTTCCAGGACGAGACCTACCCAGTCGGGGCTACGGTGCATGCGACTTCCGATCTCACGATCGCGCAGCTCTCATACGAGTACGCATTCATGCGCAAGCCGAACTGGGAGCTCGCGGCCAGCATCGGCCTGCACTATGTCGACATAGGCCTCGGTCTCGACGCGACGATCAGCGCGCAGGGCAATCAGGCCTCGCGTCAGGCAAGCGGCGACGCGTCGACCGGGGCGCCGCTGCCGGTGGTGGGCTTCCGCGGATTATGGCGGTTGGGCGACAACTGGTATGCGACTGTGCAGGCCCAGTATTTCTACATCAAGCTCGACCCGTACTCCGGAAGTCTCAGAGACCTGAAGGCGACGATCGTCTGGCAGGCGACCGATCACGTCGGCATCGGCATCGGCTACAACGACTTCGGGTTCAGGTTCGACATCGAGGACAAAGGCGACTTCGACGGCCGCCTGCGCTGGGATTACGGCGGCGCGATGGCGTTCGCGTCGGTCATGTTCTAGTTCCCGGCGCGGCTACGCCACGCCGCGGCGTTCTTCCGGCTTCTTGGCCGGCGAGACGAACCACTTTTCCTGCGGCACGACTTTCGGCTGCTCCGGGTCGCCCTCGTACGCGGGCGTCATGATCTGCACGCCGTATTCATTGAAGACGTCGAGCACGTTCCGATGCAGCTCCGCGTAACGCTGCGGGATCTGTGCCGCGGAGTCGACGTAGGCATTCAGCTCGTACGTCACCGCGAAGTCGCCCAGCGATTTCTCCAGCACGAACGGCGCGGGCTCGCGCAGCATGCCGGTGGTGCGCTCGGCGGCGACCCGCAGCATCGCCTCGACCTGGCGCCACGGTGTTTCGTAGCCAATCGAAACGGTCGTGTGCAGGATCAATCCGTGCGAGCGCGCGAGCTTGCTGTAGTTGACGACCTGGCTCTGCAGCACCAGCGAATTCGGCACGACGACCTCCTCGTTCTTGGCCGTGCGCAGGTGAGTGACCATCAGCCGCACCTCGCTGACCTCGCCGGTCAGGTCGCCAACGGTAATGCGATCGCCCACGCGGAACGCGCGGCGATAGGTGACGGTGTAGCCTGCAATGAGGCTCGCCATGGCCGACGATGCGCCCAACGACAACATCAGGCCGGCGAAGATCGACAAGCCCTGGAAGGCTGCGCTGCCCGAGCCTGGCAGATAGGGATACGCGATGACCAGCGCGAGCAGGATCATCAGGATCCGCACGATGTGATACGTCGGTTGCGCCCACTCGGCGTCGAAGCTGCGCAGCGGGATGCGGCCGGCGGCGACTGCGCCGAAGAACAGCGCCATCAGCTTCAACACGTAGCGCACGACCAGGAAGAGCACCAGCAGAAACACGAGTTTCGGCAGATACTCCAGCAGCCCCTTTGCCATCGACGCTACCGGCTGGACGACGATATCCAGCAGGCGCTCGGCGGCGCTGCGTGTCCATGGAAACTGGCGCAGCGCGAAGGTGCTCGCTGCATAGACGATCGCGGCGACCAGCAGCCAGCGCAGTACGTGCAGAGCGTTGTTCAGAGCGCGCCAGATGCTCTCCGCCCTGACGACCTCGAAGGATTGGATGGTCAGGCTGTGAACGCGCGCCCGATAGCGCCGGTCGAGGCTGAGGACTGCGCGCCGGAAGCCGCGCCAGGTCAGCCACAGGGCCAGCAGCGCAACAACGGCCGCGATCCCCGCGGTCATTGCAGATTGCGTCAATCTCTCGGGAGTCCGCTCGGAGCGGTAGCGCGCCATCGCTTCGCGGACTCGCATCGTGCGCACCAGCGCTGCGTCTTGCAACGAGATGCCCTCGATCGTGGCGTCCATGCCAATCACGCCGGCCACATGCTTGCCGCCGGCGACGATATCGATGCGGCCTTCGCGCGGCTGAGATTCGATCGCAGTGAGAGGGATGCGCGGATCGCTGGCGACGGCAACGATACGCGCGCTCACGTTGTCGGCGCGTTGTGTCGCGGGAAACGAGGCACTTCCCGCGACCCGAAAGAGCTCGACGCCATCGACGACGACGGGCGCCGTATCCGCCGGAATCAGCGCGTCAACGTCGCCGGCCGGCTCTGCGCCGAAGACTGGACGCAGGAGCAGGCACGCCAGACATGCGATCGGCGTTCGCCGCAGCATCAACGCGTCAGAACCGCCATGCGCCGGTCAGCCACAACGTATTCGCGTCGTCGGTCTGGTCGAGATCCATGATCTCGTACTCGAGCTTGACGTTGATGTGCTCGAGGAACGTCACGCCGGCGCCCACGCCGTAGACGAACGCCTCGCCGCTTTCGTCGCTGTCGAAGACGTCGCCATTGTTCGGGCCGATGTTGTCGAAGTCGACGTGCACGTCGATGTCGTGCCAGTAGTAGCCGACCTTGGCCGACAGATCGAAGATGCCGAGCGGCAAGCTGCCGATCGCATAGACCGCGAAGCCGGCGAAGTCGAGCTCGTACTGGCCGCTCGAGCCGGTCGCATCGAAGTTGCCGTTCGGCGCGCCGAGGTCGATGTAGTCCGCTTCCAGCGCGATGAACGGGTTGAAGCGCCAGCCGAAGAACACCTTCCAAGCTGAATCGTCGGCATCCAGATTCTCGAGCGTATCGCCGACGCCTTCGATGTTGTCGATCTCCACGTCGAACTGGCCGATGCCGACGCCGACATACGGGCCGGCGGGATTCTCATCAGCGGCGGCGGCCGTGCGAGCGCCACCCAGCGCGAGGACCGCGGCGAAAGAGTATGCAAGGGCTCTGCAGATTCCGATTGCGTTGAACATGATGTGCCTACCTTTGCTGGTGGAGTGCGATGCCGGCTACTTCGTCGGGGCACCCGCCGGCTGTACGGGATACCTCTCGAAGATGTCCGCGACCACCGAGCCGATCGTGGCCTCGGGGTTCTCGATCATGTCTTTGGTGAGGCGCGCCTGCGCGATGCCCTGCCACACCAGCTGCTGCTTCGCTGAATCGACTACGTCGATCGCGAGCGTGCCCTGCTGGTAGTGCGTCGTGTACACGTCCTGCGGGTAGCCGCCCCAGGCGCCGTACATGCCGGCGCGGTAGCCATAGAATCCGCCGTACGAGGCGCCGGTGCTCTGCACGTCGGTGCGGTTCTCGACGTTGGTGCTGAAGTTCACGAGCAGCTGCGGCTGCTCGCTCTCCTGATAGCCGCGCTTCTGCAGCTCGCGCCGCGTCGCGTCCTTCAGGCGGGTGGTGATCATCGTCGAATACTTCGACTTGTCGGTCGCCAGGTTCTGGAAGAAACCGAACGACTTGTACGTGGACAGATCAACCGACGGATCGCCATCCGCACGAATCGTCGGTCCGCTCGCGCAAGCAACCGCCAGCGCGCAGCAGCCGATCGTGATCAGGACTCGCACAACTTTCGCATGCAACATGGCGCCACTCTCCCGGTGACGAAACGACAGGCGTCGAACTATCCCGTGAGCCCCGGCAGGCGAGCCATACGCACAGGGGGCGAGGGCACTGCCCTTGCGAATCAGCCGGCTCGCGGCACTGCGATGCGCGTTTGCAGGCGCGGACTCCAGTATCGATAGAGCAGCGCCGACAGCGTTGCCACGACTCCGAGCACGAGAATCAGGAGGAGGGCGCGCCAGAACGCATGATCGATGACCCGATTCAGATCCTGCGTCGCCGCACGCGTGATCTGCTCGACGCCCTTGCTCGACGTGTCGAGCTGCACGAGCAAGGATTGCATGCGCTCTGCAGCGGTGCCGAGCTCGCGCACGCTCGTCGTGTACTCGGTGATATCGAAGGGACGACGCGACGCAGATGCAGTCGTGTCCCTCGGCTCATCAGGCTGCATGCGCGCCACCAACGCATCGAGCGCGGCGACGGTGCCGGTGACGGATTGCGACGCTTGCGTGCCTGCATTCAGCACGTCGCGAAGATTCACCAGCAGTGGCTGCAGTCGATCCTGTTCCGTGTGCAGCGTTCGGGTGAGATCAGCGATGATGGCCTGCCGCTCGCGGGCAATGATCTCTGGCGCACGACTGGCGAGATCTCCGACGCCTGCGGCTGCACCGCTCAGCCGATCCATTCCCGCCAGCGCGCGCTCGACCTCGGGCATCGCGGCGAGCTGGTAGACGAGCCGCTCGATCTCCAGGTCGAGCAGCCCCGGCGCACGCTGCAGATAGTAGATCGTGCGCTCCGCGAGCTGACGCGTCTGTTCGAGCTCGCGCACGGCCGGATCGAGATTGCTCAGGGGATCGAGGCCGATGAATGCGAACAGGCTGCCGCCGCCGTGCGATTCGTTGCCGCGGCGAAGCTCGAGGGCCGAGAAATCCGCGAAGCGGATTTGCGATACGGCACGTGCGCTCGGATTCTCGGCACGCCAGCGGTCGATCAGGTCGTGCAGCTGCTGCTTGCGCTGTGCGTCGAGGAGTCCTTCCGCCAGGGACCACGATTGCTGCTCGAGGTCGCGATGCGCCTCCAGCAGGGCTTGCCCAACGGGACCGTGCTCCTGCTTCCATTGATCTTCGACGACCATGCGGCTCAGCGATGCGAGCACGATCATGTCGAGCGCATTGATGGTCGGATTCGGTCCGCTGGCGATGGTATAGGCTGCGGTCGCCTGGCCGACGCGCCAGTTCTGCGCCATCAGACGTATCTCCGGCGGCGTGGACTGCAAGTCGAGTGAGACGAGCGCGTCGCGCATGCGCCCGGTGTAATCGTCGGCGTAGCGCATGACCTTGAGCTGCAGTTCCTGCAGATGCGCTGCGCGGCGCTCGGACTCGTCCTTCGGAGTGAGGCGCTGCATCGTCGAGCAGCCGACGACGGCCGCCAGCACGCAATGTCCCAGCGCAAGCAGGAAGCACAGGCGGAGCCCGGACATGAGTGACTATGCGCCGTGCCGCCGCCAGTGCAGCAATACGTATGCAAGGCGTCGGTGCCACCCCGCTTTTCGGATGCTTGAGCAGCACCGGATGCATATATATGTGGGCGTCCTGAGCTACAGCGATTCAGCAGGAGCCCGACTCATGAGCATCAAGACAATCACAAGAGTGTCCGCGGCGTGTCTGATCGCGTGCGCCTCTGCCGCCGGCGCACAGACCAGCGTCGACAAGTCTTTCACCGCAGTTTCGAACGACTGCAACTCGGTCACGTGGTCCGAGAGAGCGCTCGCGACCTACCCGACGATCGCGTCCGCTTGCCAGGGCGTGGAAGTGCGCAATGGCAAGAAGTACGTCAAGTTCGAGGGGACGTTGAAGAAGAACGTGAACCGGGGTCAGCAGCTGGTTGTCAACTTCAAGGATGGAGGCGAGGTGACACTGTCGCCGCCGCCGGAAACGAGCCTGTATCTGAACGGCAAGAAGACGCCGGTGTCCGAGCTGGAGCGCGGCTCCGACCTGAAGTTCTACATCGCCGAAGATCGTCTGGCTGCGCAGTTCCCGGAGACTGAAACGGCGTCCGCGCGTCTGGTCGTCATCCCGATCGTGGTGCGCGGTACCTCAGACCAGCAACTGGCTTCGCTGCCGTCGACCGCTGGCCCGCTGCCGCTGGTCGCGCTGGGCGGCCTGCTCAGTCTCGGTCTCGGCGGACTGCTGTCGTTGTATCGCCGTCGTCGCTAGTTGGCACCTCCCCTAACGCGACGCGGCTTCCGTCGCCTGCCGGCTTTCCCCCGGCAGGCGTCTTTTCCGCGCGCACGATGAAGCGCTGCGGCGCCGAGCCGACGAAGTAGAACGGGTAGCACGTCACCAGCGTCACTGAGTGCGTCGGCGTCGCGGAGAGCACGCTGACGTCGGACGGATCGACGATGGAAGTCGCGACGATTCGATACGTCTCGGTCGCGTCGAGGCGTTCCAGCACCAGCACGTCGCCGATCTGCACATCCTTGAGCACGCGGAAGAAGCCGTCGCGGTGCGCGGCGATGCCGACGTTTCCGGTTTCGCCGATGTGCGCGGTGCCTTCGATACGGCCAGCGCCGCGATTCAGATTTACATCGCTCGTGCCTTCGAATACCGGCACCACGAGCTTCAGGGAGGGGATGCGCAGCACAGCTGCCGGAATCGCGGTGGCCTGCAGCGATTCGCGATAGTGCGCAATCCGCTCACGCGACCAGGTCGACATGTCGACGGGAGCCGCATCGGCAATCTTGATGAGCTGCAGGCCGGCCTCGGGTGAAGCCTGCTGCAAATCGTTGCGCAGGGCCTGGAAGCTCGCGATGCCTTCTTCGCGGCCGTGCGCGTACCAGGATCGGGTCGCCGCATACGTCACGAGCAGCACCCCGCCCACGCTCCAGGCCAGGATCTCCATCGACCGCAGCAACTTCATCGCAACCTCTCCATCAGCCTGCTTTCGTGAGGCTCCATTCGCCGTCTCCGGCGCGGCACGCGGTCCACGTGCGCGTCTGAGCCTTGTGCTTGTTCGAATAGACGTTGGTGCGCACGCGCCGGCATTCGTCGAAGCCCTCGACCTGCGGCTGACCGATCACCTCGAGACGGGCCCCCGCCCCGGTTCGCGGGTTGGACCACTCGACCGGCGCCGCGGGGAGGGGCGCGTCGAGCAGCGCGTTCACGGCCTTCAGATAATCACGCAGATCGTCTTCGTTGAAGTCGGTGAGCGCCTTGTCGTTGAGCAACGGTCCCCAGTCGCTTGGCCAGGCGGCTGGCGCGCAGAGGGCCAGGGCGAGCAGACACGGCAGGAGATTCCGCTTGGCTGACTGCACGCGTATGGACCCCATCGAGGGCTTCGACGCTGTCGAGTGTCCGGGTGCGGCGCCGCAACGCGCAATGCGTAGCGCGGGCAGCTTGCGCTGGGTGCTAGCTGATGACGCGCGCCAGAATGTCGCGTTCGCGCGTATGCCCGGTCTCAGCCAGCGACTGCAGGACTGCAGGAGCGAATTGCGAGGCGAGCGGCTGTCCGATGCCGAGATTCGACAGGGCTGCTTCGTAGTCGTCCCGGTCGTCGATCGGCCCATTGACGATGCCGCGCAGCTTGACGTCCTGCATGATGCGATCGGCATTGGGAATCGTCTCGGCCAAGTCGTCGAACTCGGGCTTCGTCAGCTTTTCGCGGACGAAGACCAGCAGCGCGCCGAGTGCGCCGCGCACCTGCTGTTCATTCAGCCCGAGGCGGTCCTGCAGCATTGGAATGATGCTCTGGCCCGGCGCTGCGGACTCGACGTGCATCGGGGCAAGAAAGACGGCAAACGCGCACGCCGCAATCGCGAGGACGCAGGAGCGCGCGATGTTGTGTGAGACGTTCATATAAATGCATATGGACCCGCCGTGCGTGTGTTGCCATACGCACAAAGGGCTCCGCTAGAGATGCGCGAGGACTCGTACTCCGCCGGCCAGGTGCCGCGACGGCACCACGACGACTTCTTCGCCGATGCGATGAAAATCCAGATCGATGGTCGCGCCGTTGACCGGCAGTCCGCGGATCGCGAGCGACTCGACGCCGATCGGCAGCATCGGCCGCGTCACGTGCACTTCCAGCCGTTCGCCATCGATGCGGATTCCGAGGCAGGCCTGGAGCAGCAGGAAAACTGCGCCCGATGCCCATGCCTGCGGCAGGCACGCGACGGGGTAGGGCGCCGGCCCTTGTCCCGCTACCCGCGCAAATCCGCAGAACAGCTCTGGCAGGCGCATGCCGAACTGGTTGGCGGTTTCGAAAATGTCGTTGAGGATCTGCACGACGTTGGCGCGTCCGCCGTAACGCGCGATGCCTGCGGCGCAGATCGACGTGTCGTGCGGCCAGATCGAGCCGTTGTGATACGACATCGGGTTGTAGCGCGGCTCGCCCTCGGCCAGCGTCCTGATGCCCCAGCCGCTCGAGAATCGCTCGGACATCAGCTGCGCGGTCACGAGCGCAGCTCGCTCCTCACTCGGTACGCCGCAGTACAGCAGGTGTCCCGCGTTCGAAGCGAGCACACGGCAAGGTGAGCCGTCGCCGTCCAGTGCGATGGCGTAGTACTGCATTTGCGGGATCCAGAAGCGCTCTTCGACAGCAACGCGCAGTGCTTCCGCCTTGCGCAGCCATTCGGTGCCGCGCGTGACATTGCCTCGGCGAGTCGCAAGCTCCGACATGCACTTCAGCGCCGCGAACGCGTAGCCCTGCACCTCGACGACCGCGACCGGGCCGGCAGGAAAGCGCCCGTCTTCGTGAAACATTGAATCGTGACTGTCTTTCCATGCTTGGTTGGCGAGGCCGGTGCGCTCGCCGCGTGCGTAGTCGAGAAACCCGGTCGGACTCGCTGCGAGTCGTCGTTCGATCCAGCCCGTGGCGGCGAGGAGAGGATCCCAGATGCGATCGACCACTGTCCGATCGCCCGTCCGGCTCTCATATGCGCCGGCGAGCATCACGAATAGCGGCGTCGTGTCTACGCCGCCGTAGTAGCGGCCGAACGGCACTTCCTTCAGCGCTGCCATCTCGCCGCGCCGCGTCTCGTGCATGATCTTGCCCGGCTGCGAATCGCGAAACGCCGAATCCTCGGTCGCCTGCGTCGAGGCGAGAAAGCCGAGCACACCCGCCGCGAGTTGCGGATGGAACCACAGAGTCTGCAGCGCGGTGATGATTGCATCGCGCCCGAACTGTGTCGCGAACCACGGAATGCCGGCATAAGGGTAGGGGCCGGTCGGCAGCAGAGTCGTCAGCAGCGCGAGGTCGGCGCGCGAGCGGTCGATCCATTGGTCGAACAGGCGGCCCGGCGTGCCGATCGATGCGCCCCGGCCGAGTCGTTGCTGCATGTCTGCAGACACCGTGCTGGCAGCCGAGTTGAAGCGTTGCGTCGATGGCGCGCCATCGTCGTCAGCACCGACTTCGATCAACAGCTCTGCGCGGCTGCCCCGTTTCAGCTGCAACGTGAACTCTGCCTGTGTCGCGGAGATTGCGACCGGCGCGAGCGAGAATGCGATGTACGTCGTACGCACGACATCATCGCGACCGCGATAGGACAGCTTCACCGTCTGGTTCGCGGCGTGCGCCGGCAACACTTCGCCGCGCTCGGCGCGGATCGTTCCCTGCACTTCGAAGATGTCGGCGAAATCCGCTGCGTACAGGAACAGCAGGGGCACTTCGGCAGAGCGGTCGCCGAAGTTGGTCAGCGTGATCTGCTCGTACCACCGGCTGCGCCACAGCAGGCGACTGCGCTCGATGTGAATCACGCCTTGCGGGAGCGCCAGCTCGCCCAGCGCGGCGAGCGGCCGATTGGTGAGATGCGCAGTGAACAGCGTGTTGTCGCGATTGATCGCGGCGCCGAGCAGCGAAGGGCGCCGGCCCGCGACGCTGATCTCGAAGCGCGACAGCATGCGCGTGTCGTTCGTGAACAGGCCGTCGTCCTTGCCGTGAATGTCGCCGAGCGCATCCGCCAGCAGAAACGTGTCGCTGTCCTTGAGAGTAAAGCGCGGTAGCAGGCCGCGCCGGTCACCGGGTTCGTCGGCGGAGGTCATCTTGCCTCGCGGTCAGGACGCGCGCAGCAGCGATCGACTGTTCAACAGGCGCGCGTACAGGTCCAGATAGGAGCGCGCCATCGTGCGCGCGGCGAAACGCCGCTCGAAGACGGCCCGCACCGTATGTCTGTCGATCTGCCCTATGTTACCCAGCGCGGCGAGCGCCTCTTCTTCGGAATCTACGATGTAGCCGGTGACGCCGTGGTCGATGACTTCCGGCACCGAGCCGAAATTCCAGGCGACCACCGGCGTGCCGCAGGCCATGGCCTCGATCATCACCAGGCCGAACGGCTCCGGCCAGCCGATCGGGAACAGCAGCGCGCGCGCGTTACCGAGAAATTCCGACTTCGCGTCGTCCCCGATCTCGCCGATGTAGTCGATCAACGGATGGTCGAGGAGCGGTGCGATGCGCGTCTCGAAGTACTCGCGATCGACTGCGTCGACCTTGGCCGCGATCTTCAGCGGAATCCCCGCACGGCGCGCGACCGCGATTGCGACATCCGGCCGCTTCTCCGGCGAAATCCGGCCCATGAACGCGAGATAGCCCGGGCGCGGCTGCGCACGAAACGCGAGTTGCTCGACGCGCATGCCGTGCGGAACCGTCGCGAGCCAGTTCGCGAACGGCAGCGGCGTGCGCTGGTGGTCCGAGATCGAGACCAGGCCGAACTGCCGCCAGTGCCCGTAGGCGGTTTCCAGGTCGGCCAGGTCGAGCCGCCCGTGCACCGTTGTCACGGTCTTGTGAGCCTGGTGCTCGAACACCGGAAAGTGCAGCAGGTCGATATGGAAGTGCAGGACGTCGAATTGCCAGGAGCGGCGCCGCACCTCGTGCAGCATCGACAGATGTGCCGCGACGTCCGACTTCAGGGGGGACGGGTCGAGCCGGATCGAGCGCTCACGCACCGGGACCAGTTTCGCGCGAGTTTGCGCGTCGGCGGCGGCGAACAGCGTGACCTCGTGACCGAGCTCGACGAGCGCGTCGCACAGCGTCGCGACCACTCGCTCGGTGCCGCCATACAGCTTCGGAGGAACGGCTTCAGTGAGCGGTGCGATCTGGGCGATGTGCATAGCTTGTCGCAATAACGCGCCACCGTCACCGAAAGTTCGTGGAACAACCCGCGGCCTGCATTCGTCATTTGCGCGCATGGCGACGCACAGGAAATTGTCGGTGGAAGTTGGCGGCGTGACGCTCGCCTGCAGGACCGCCGGTTCCACGGACCGACCGAGCTGGATCCTGTTGCACGGCTGGCCGCATTCGAGTGCGCTGTACGACGGCGTCATCAACGAGCTCGCGCGCGATGCGCACGTGCTTGCCTTCGATCTTCCAGGTGTCGGCGCATCGCGTGGGGAGCCGGAGTCGGGCGAGAAGCACGTGCTCGCTGACCTCGTCCTGTCGGCCGCTGAAAAGCTTGGCGCGAAGTCCATCGCTCTCGCCGGTCTCGACGTCGGCGGAATGATAGCGTTTGCCGCGGCCCGCTGGCACGCGCATCGGCTCGTCGCAGCAGTCGTGATGAATACAGTGATCCCCGGGCTCGAGCCGTGGTCGCAAATCATCACGGACCCGCGCATCTGGCACTTCGCGTTCCACAACGTGCCGGAGCTGCCGGAGGCGATGGTTGCGGGCCGCGAGCGCCGGTACTTCGATTTCTTCTTCGACTTTCTCGCGGGCGACAAAGCGGCGCTTACCGACGCATTGCGCAGGGAGATGACGCAGGCCTATGCAAGACCCGAGTCCCTGCATGCGGGGTTCGAGTGGTATCGCACCATGGCCGCCGATGCGAAGCGCAACGCTGCGAGCGGCCGCATCGAGCTGCCGCTGCTCTATCTGCGCGGCGATGCGGACGGGCGGAAGATCGACGACTATCTCGACGGATTGAGAGCGGCGGGCGCAGTCAATCTGACAGGTGAAACGATCGAGGGGAGCGGAGAGTATCTGCCGGTAGAAGCGCCCGAGCGCTTCGTCGAGGCGCTGCGCACCTTTCGCCTCAGCCGAACGCAGTCGCCCGCGCGATCAGCAGCACGCCGGTAGCGACCACGACCGCGCCCATGATCCGTGCGACGCGCGGCCCGGCAGGCAACAGACGCTCGACGGAGATTGCGACTGCAACGACAGTCATTGCGGCGAGGTTCATGACGCCGATGACCAGAAGAATCGCGATCAGGCCGCCGCAGCACTGCACGCAGTGCAGACCGAGTCGCACGCCGTAGCGAAAAGCTCCGGCGTCATCACCGGGTTGTGTGCGGCTCTGGACAGGCGTCGCCCGGCAGCACGAGAGGTGTCGCAGCTTCCAGTGCGTGAACTGGAGAATGCCAGCAGCCAGCACCACGATGCCGGCCGCGATCGGCACCGTGCGTGCGAGCACTGGCTGTTGCATGACAATTGCCGCCAGCGCGACGCCGAACAGGAACACGATCACTCCGACCACGGTCCACACGAGGAAATATCCGGCACCCGCGAGCGCGGCGACGCCGTGACGATAGCGCCAGAGCATCGGAAGCAATGACGGCAGCATCATCGCCAACATCATCACGAGCCACATGCCGAGGAACATCGCCGCGGCGCCGGGCCACGATTGTCCCGGCATCCGCATCCACGTCATCGACATCGTCCAGCCGCCCGGCATGGGCATCCCTGCCATCGCCGACATCGACGAGCACCAGATGATCGTGATCGCGGCGCTCGCTGCAAACAGCAGCGCCGCGACACCGATCAGCGCTGGTTGTAGCGATCGTGATGGCGCCACCAGAACCCCTCTTCGTTGCGTCCTTTGGGAGCGCGGTCGAGCCATTGGTATGCGCCCCAGAGGATGTCGAGTCCGCGCGCGTACGCGGAATAGGTATGGTAGATGACACCATCCTGGAGCACCAACGCACTCATGCCAGGCCGCTCGCGCGTGTAAGTCGCCACGTCGGTGCCCGACTGGGCAGCGCCCTCATCGGGCCCCTCGGGCATCTTGGCGCTGCGCAGGCCAGGCTCGCGGCGAAAGTTGTATTCGGCGCCGCCTTCGCGTTGCTGCTCTTCGGTAATCGCCACTTCGAAGTCGCTGTTGAAGTCGCTGCCGGCGGAAGAGGCCCAGGGAAACGTCCAGCCCATGCGCTGCTTGAATGCCTGCAGCTTCTGCAGCGGTGCACGCGAGATCGCCCACAGCATCACGTCGTGATTAGCGAGGTGAGTGACGATGCCGTTGAAGCCGTCCGCGATCGCCGAGCACGCGGGACAGCCGTTCTTGTAGTCGGGCCCGAACATGAAGTGATAGACGAGCAGCTGCGAGCGGCCTTGAAACAGGTCCGCCAGCGAGGCGCTGCCTTCGTCGGTATCGAATCGATACTCCTTCTCGATCCGGACCCACGGCAGGGCCAGACGTTGCCGGGTCACCTCGTCGCTGCGCTGTGTGAGCTGCTTCTCAGCCTTGAGCAGCTCGATCCGAGCCGCCCGCCATTCCCTGCGTGTTCCGACCGCGTGCTTTGACATCGCTCTGACTCCTTTGCAAAAGGACCCGAGCGCTCGGGCCCCCTCTTTGTTCCCTCCGGCCGAGGCGACGACGTGTCGGCCGTCACCGGACAGGATGCCGGTAGGGCGGCGTGCAGGCGCGATGCCGCTGCCGCAAGCCTGAGAGCAATTTTCACCTGGAAGTCGCCGCGCGCTCCTTTAGCCTTCACTGACGAGCTGGAGGCGAGGAACACGCGATGAGAATAAATCGGCGCGCCCTGGTTGCCGGAGGAGCCGGCGCCCTCGGTGTGGCATTACTTGCTGGACGTACCTTCGCAGGCACGAGTGCGACCGCGCGCGCAGCCGATCCAGGCTCGCCGATGTTCGACACGCTGCGCGCGGGCGGGCCGCGCATCGTCAAGGGCGAAGATCCGCAGGCACGTTTGTTCGACCGGTTCGCCGGTGCGTGGGACATCGAGTACTGCAACATTCACGACGACGGCACGCGCGAGAACACGCGCGGACAGCTGCTCGTCGGCTGGGTGCTCGACGGGCGAGCTCTGCAGGATCTCTGGATCGAATTCCCCTCCGCCGGCGGCGATCGGTTCATGGGCACGACGCTGCGGTTCTATGACGACGAGCGCAAGACCTGGCGCGTGACCTGGGTCTCGCCGATGCAGCAGGCCGTGACGCTGCTCGAGGGCGGCGACGAAAACGGCAGCATCGTTCTGCTTGCGCAAACACCGCGCGGGCGCCTGCGCTGGACCTTCAGCGACATCACCGACCAGGACTTCCGCTGGCACGGCGAGCGCTCCCGCGACGATGGCAAGACCTGGCAGCTCCGCGAAGACCATCGCATGCGGCGCGTGTCGCGCGCATGAGCTCCAATCGTCGCGAGTTTCTTGCGCAGGCCGGTGCCCTGGCCAGTACGCTGGGCGTTGCGCTGGCGTTCGGCAGCGGGTTTGCGCAGCGACGCAAAGGTCCTCTCGTCGAGAGGCGCGATCTCTATCCGCAAGGCGTGGCGTCCGGCGATCCGGCGCCGGACAGCGTCATCCTGTGGACCCGGCGCGAGCCGGATCGCGGCGCGACCCGGCATCGTCTCGCCGTCGAAGTTGCGGACGACCCGGGCTGCAAGCATCTCGTGGCGGTCGGCGAAGTCGAGGTGACCGCGGCGACCGACTGGACCTGCCGCTTCCTGGCGGCCGGTCTGCAGCCGCGTCGCGAGTACTGGTATCGATTCGTCGATGAAGCGGGCCACACGAGTCGGGTTGGTCGGACACTCACAGCACCCGCGGAGTCTGACGATGCGCCCGTCAAGTTCGCGTTCGTCAGTTGTCACGACGTGACGCAAGGCGCGTGCAACGCGTACCGGCGCATGATTCATGAAGATCAGCGATTGACGCGCGCCGAGCAGCTGGGCTTCGTCCTGCACCTGGGCGACTTCATCTACGAAGTCGTGTGGTATCCCGAGGACAGCCCGGACGGTTACAAGCGCGGGCGGCGCTTGCGCGACATGGTTCGTTACCCGCACGGCGAGAAGATGCGCGACTTCCACCTGCCCACGGACCTGGGAGACTATCGCGCCTCGTACCGCGGCTATCTGACCGATCCGGATCTTCAGGACGCACGCGCGCACTGGCCGTTCGTTCCGGTCTGGGACAATCACGAGTTCTCCTGGCGCGGCTACCAGAGTCAACAGTTCTTCGACAACGCGTCGCGCCCGGCGCAGCAGACGAAGCTGGCTGCGAGCCAGGCGTGGTACGAGTATCAGCCGGCGCGAGTCGTCAAACCGGGCCCGGGCGACGCGTTCGCCGCGCCTCATGTCGAGAATGCGCCGCTGACGACGTTCGATGCGCACGGCATGGGGCTCGAAGCGAACAATCTCGCGGCCATCCGCGCACTGCGGATTCAGCGGTCATTCCGCTTCGGCCGCAACATCGACATGATCCTGACGGACAATCACTCGTACGCCTCGGCGCCGCCCAACACCGATCCGTTCTCGCCGGATGCCTGTCTCTACATGACGGATGAGCGCGCGAACGACATCCTGGACCTGGGGCGCACGTACGATTCCGGCCGGCCGCCGGCGACGATACAGTTTGGCGCGACCGCGCATCCGAACACCCAGGCCGATGCGCCGCCCCAGTGCTATCTCGGCATCGAGCAGATGACCTGGTTCAAGGAGCGCCTGCGCGCGTCGCGCGCGCCGTGGAAGATCTGGGGACATTCGTTCGGGACGCTCGGATGGCGTACGGATCTGCACAATCTTCCTGCGCCGCTGCGCACCCGCTGGCCCGGCGCGGGCTACGGGATACTCAATGCAGGCTATGCACTGGAGCACGCGGAGATCTTCGATTTCGTCCGCGACGAGCGCATCGCCGGCTTCGCGATCGTGGCCGGGGACAAGCATTCGTTCTGGGCCGGCTACCCGACCAAGTCGCTGCCGCCGCAGGGCTTCGAGCCGGTCGGCGTCGAGTTCATCACCGGCTCGATTTCGACGCAGGGTCTGGCCGAGGTCGCTGAGCACATCGTTGCGCAGGACGACCCGTTACGCCCTCTCTATATATATGACCGCGGCGGCGCCACGTCGCGCTGTGCGTTGAACACGGCCGTTCTGCATGGAGTGAAAGCTGCGCTCGCTCTCACGGAGACGGGAGATCTGCGACAGGCGCGCGCGCTGCGAAATCCGGACGTCTCTCCGCATCTGACATTCGGCGACTTCGGCGGGCACGGCTACGCGACCACTCGTGTCACCTCCACCGAGCTGGTCACCGAGTTCGTGTGCATTCCCCGGCCAATCGAGCGTAATGCCGCGGAGGACGGCGGACCGCTGGCTTATCGGGTCCGGCAATCCGTCAAACTGTGGCAGGCCGGACAGCGGCCGGTGATGCATCAGGAGCTTGTCGAAGGCGATCCCGGCACGTCGGTGTGAGTTGCGGGTAAGCTATGGACCCGTGCTCTCTTCAAGCCAAATCGTAGCTCGCTCGGTCGAGGAGCGCCGCGCTCGGGGTGAGCGTGGTACTGCAACGGTCGCGACGATTTTCCAGGGCGAGGGCTGGCGGCTCGCCGACATCGTCTGCAGCGCCGACGCAAGCGATCCCTCGTTCGAAGAGGAGCATGACTATGTGTCGATCGCGCTGGTATTGGCCGGCGCGTTTACATACCGCAGCAGCGCCGGGTGCGGCGATCTCTGCAGCGGATCGTTCCTGCTCGGCAGTCCGCACGCGCGTTTCAGCTGCAGTCACAAGCATGGCGCCGGTGATCGCTGCATCGCCTTTCAATTCTCGGCGGAGCGCTACGAGGAGCTGCTCGGTGCACCCGAAGCATCGCGAGCTGGAATGACGTTTCCTCGAGTCGCTCTGCCGGTCTCCGCGGATGGTGCTGTGCTGTTCGCAAAGACCGAGGCGTTTGCGAGCGGGCATTCGACCGCGAGCGCGCACGAGCTCGCACTCGATGTCGTGTCCTGGGTCGCCGCAAGCGTCGGCTGCCCCACGCGAGAAAAGATGCCGGCGGCCGCGCAAGCGCAAGCGATGCTCACGGTCGCGCGTGCTATCGATGACAACGTGAGTGCCGATCATTCGGTCACGGCTCTCGCAGCGCTGGCTTCGATGAGCCCGTTTCACTTCATTCGCTGTTTCAAGCGCGTGGTCGGGACGACTCCGCACGCGTATGTGCGCATCGCACGCTTGCGCCAGGCCGCGCGCCTGCTGCGCGACCCGAGCCTTTCCATCTCATCCGTCGCGTTCGAGGTCGGGTTCCAGGATCTTTCGGTCTTCAATCACGCGTTCCGCCAGATTTTCGCGCTGACGCCGCGACAGCTGCGCGCGAGCATGGGCATCCGAACCCGCGTCGACTAGCCGGTACGGCGCATGATGTGATCTTCGCGCAGTCGCCAGGTCGCGCCGTTGTCCTCTGAAACCTCGCCGCGCCAGACGAAGCTGTCGGCTTTCATATCGCTGAACGTCCACCGCGCTTTGCCCTGCGACGTCTCGCCGTTGAGCACGATGCGGTCACCGTCCCGGCGGCCCGTGAGTTGCGTGATCGCACGTGCTCGCGGCGCAATCCACGTGATGCGCCAGGCTTTCAGACTGGCGTCGTAGAAGCGCAGCGTAGTTCCCACCCACTGCTCGGTCTGGCCGGGCGGAATGCCGATCCACAGATCCTGGATTGCGCGGCCGTCGAGCACCCAGCCGGCAAGGATCTGGCCGTCGGCATGTTGCCGCGTGCCATCCTTGCCGATGAACGTGTACCGGGCGCTCCAGGAGCCCACGAAGTTATCGAAGATCCGCGCTTCGGGAGGATCGTCTGCGCTGTGCCGCGGACCTGGAGCTCTGAGCACTTCGATCATGTCGAGGGGCGCTGTCATGGTGAGTCCTCCGTGAGCAGAGCATCGGCCGCGTCCCCGCACGAATCCAGGTGAAAGTTGCTCTGGCGCAGCGCAATTTTCCCCGAGACTGCCGCGGCACCGTCGTCGAACATGCAGCCATGCGTATGGCTGAAATGATGACTGCAGTGAGCAACCAGCAGCTGTTCAGGCGCGTGGTCTGGAGACACCTGCGCAGCGACACTCGCATCGAGCTGTGCGAGGCGATGCGTGCGCGCTCGCGAATCACGCTCGTCGGAAAGATGCTCGGCGACGCGGGCTCTGCGCCGGCGTACGCGAGCTACGAGCTGGACTGTTCCGGTGATCTCGCGCAATGCGCCATGCTGCGCCTGGAATGCACGGTCAATGGCGAGACGCGCACGCTGACGCTCGAACACGAGGCGCGAGGTCGCTGGTTCCGCAACGGTGCTCACGCGCCCGAGCTCGATGGCTGTACGGATCCGGATCTCGAGTGGAGTCCCGCCACGAACGCGTTTCCGATCCGGCGCCTCGTGGCGCTGCCACACGGTCGGCTGCAGGTCCGGGCTGCGTGGGTGCGATTCCCGACGCTGGTCGTGGAACCGATCGCGCAAAGCTATACACGGCTCAGCGCAACTCGCTACCTCTATCGCAACGAGCAGACCGGCTACGAGGGGCACATCGACGTCGACGAATCGGGTCTGCCGCTCACTTACGAGGGCGTATGGACGAGAACTGCGGATTGGCGCGCGCCGTGAGCATCATGGGCGCGTCACTGGCGATCGCCCTGTACGGAGCAATTTCGACGTCCGAGGCCGCTGCATCATCGACGCAATCGAGCGCGTTTGCCGAGGCGCTGATCTCTGCCGAGCGTTCGCCGGAGATCACAGCGGCGGAAGACATCTACGCGCCCTTGCTCGGCAGCTGGAATGTCGAGGCGCGTGACCGCACCGACGACGGAACATTCAAAGTGACTCACGGCGAATGGCTGTTTGCGCGCACACTGGAGGGGCGCGCCGTGCAGGATGTGTGGATTGCACCGAGCCGGCCCAACCGGTCCGCCGACACGACGCGCGTCGCAAATCGCTACGGTAGCAGCCTCCGCACTTTCGATCCCAAGGCTCGGCGCTGGCAGGTGACCTGGTTGAACCCGGTCACCGGCGCATTCAATGTCCTGTTCACGCACATGGAAGGCAAGCGCATCGTCCAGGAGGGCCAGCTCGGCGATGGGCAGCGCATCCGCTGGATCTTCGAGGAGATCACGCCGGACAGCTTTCATTGGACTGGCGAGAGTCAGCAGCCCGACGGCAGCTGGCGCCTCGACGCCGAATTCTTTGGCCGTCGACGCTCCTGAGCACCACCCATGCGCGTGACTGTGTGCCAGCTGAGCGATGTGCGCGACGAGTTCGAAGCGGGCTGGCGCGCACTGCGCGACCACGTCAAAAGCGAGCAGAGCGAGCTCGTGCTGCTGCCCGAGATGCCGTTCGCGACCTGGTTCGCCGCAGTCGGCGACTTCCAGACGAGGGTTTGGGAGAGAGCGGTCGCCGAACATCGCAAGTGGAAGACGCGATTGAAGGAGCTGGCGCCCGCGACGGTGATCGGCACGGAGCCGGTTGGCAGACGGCGCCGCCGCCGCAATGAGGCATACGCATGGTGCGACGGGCGGACGAAGGCGTTGCATCGCAAGCGCTACTTGCCGAACGAGGAAGGGTTCTGGGAAGCCAACTGGTACGAGCCGAGCGCCGGCGAGTTCGAGCTGACGAAGCTGGACGGCGCATCGGTCGGCGTGCAGATCTGCACGGAAGTCTGGTGGCTGGACGTGGCGCGCTGGTACGGCGGGAACGGTGCGGATCTGGTCGTCGTGCCGCGCGCGACGCCGGCAACAAGTCGCGAAAGGTGGCTGGTCGCCGGGCGCGCGGCCGCAATCGTCGCCGGCGCGTTTTGCCTGTCGTCCAATCGCAGCGGCAGCAGCCACACCGGCTTCGAGTTCGCCGGCCTGGGCTGGATCATCGATCCCGAAGGCGAGGTGCTGGCGCGGACTTCCGATGCGCAGCCCTTCGTCACCGCCGACATCGATCTGGCGCGCGCCCGGGAAGCGAAGTGCACCTATCCGCGGTACGTGAGATAGGCAGGTGTCAGTCACCCGACGTGAAGCACTCGCACTCGGGCTCGCCTCGGCGATGCTGGGCGCAACGCCGCGCATTGCAGATGCCCGTGCATCTTCCTGGGCTCGACACAAGAAGCGGTTGCGCGTGCATGGCCGCGAGATGGCGTATGTGGAAGTCGGCTCAGGCGCGCCGATCGTGTTTCTCCATGGCAATCCGACCTCGTCCTATCTCTGGCGCAACATCCTGCCGCACGTGCGCCATCTCGGCCGCTGCATCGCGCCCGATCTCATCGGCATGGGCGATTCAGAGAAACTGCCGGACAGCGGGCCGGCTCGCTACTCGTTTCAGGAGCACCAGCAATTCCTGTACGGGTTGTTCGAAGCGCTGCACATCGACGAAGACGTGATTCTCGTGCTGCACGACTGGGGATCGGCCCTGGGTTTGAGCTGGGCGCAGCAGAACGCGAGCCGCATCCGCGGGATCGCGTACATGGAAGCGATCCTCGAGCGGCCCGATGCGCCGACACCCGCGCCGCCGCCGGGGTCGCTGTTTGCCAGGCTGAGGTCCGGGGAGGGCGAGCAGTTCGTGCTCGTCGAGAACGGCTTCGTGGAGGTCGTCGTCAAGGCGCTGCGGCTGTACCTGTCGGACGTCGATGCAGCCGAGTATCGTCGGCCGTTTCAGTTGCCGGGCGAAGGCCGCCGGCCGACGCTCGCGTGGCCGCGGCAACTGCCGCTCGGCAGCGAGCCGCCGCAGATGTATGAGCGCGTGCGGAGCTATTCCGACTGGCTGGTCGGGGGCAACGAGCTGCCCAAGCTGTTCATTCGCGCGGATCCCGGCGGGCTGATCGCGAGCAAGGAAATGCTTGGAGTTCGTCCGGCGCGCGCGCAATCAGGTAGAAGTCGGCGTCTTCGGTCCGCATTTCGTCCAGGAAATTTCGCCGAACGCGATCGGCCGTGCATTGGCGAGCTGGATTTCTTCGCTATAGTTCGTCGATGCGAGTGGCTTCCTTTTCCCGCGATCCGGCGTGGCGCCTGGAATTCGGCCGTGGCGTTCGTGCCGCTTTTCCGGCCGGGCCGGGTGTGCTGGCCTGGGGCGTCGTCACTGGCGTCGCGATGGTCAAGAGCGGCCTCACGGTGCCGTGGGCGATTCTCATCTCGTTGCTGGTGTACGCGGGCTCGGCGCAGCTCGCGGCCCTGCCGTTGATTGCCGCAGCTCAGCCGGTCTGGATCATTGCGCTCGCTGGATTCGTGACCAACCTGCGCTTCGTGATCTACAGCGCTTCGTTGCGGCGCTGGTTCGAAGCGTACTCGCTGCGACGCCGGCTCCTGCTCGGCTACGTCACCGGCGATTTCACGTTCGCGATGTTCATGAGCCGCGTCGCGCGCGAGGGCGAGTTCGTACATCGCGATGCGTGGTTCCTGGGCGCGTGTGGCTTCAACTGGCTGCTCTGGCAGGTGGCGTCGATCGTCGGCATCGTCGCGGCGACTGCGGTTCCGAGCGAATGGGGTCTGCAATTCGCCGGTACGCTGGCGCTACTGGCGCTTGCCATTCCGGCGTGCTTGCGCTGGCCTGGGCTTGCGGGTGCGGCAGTTGCCGCGCCGGTCGCGGTGTTGGCGCGCGGTCTGCCCTTCGGGCTCGGATTGGTGGCCGGCATTCTCGCCGGCATCGCTGCCGCGGTGACCATGGATGCCGCTGTCGAGCGCCGCAGAGCGACGGCGCAGGTCGAGCGAGGTTAGGCGGTGTCGAATCCCGAACTGTTGCTGGTCATCTGCGGGCTGGTGCTCGCTACGTTCCTGACCCGGGTCGGGATGTTGCTGGTCGGAGAACGCTTCAAGCCGTCGCCTCGCGTCGAGTCAGCGCTGCGTTTCGCGCCGATCTGCGCGCTGTCCGCGCTGATTGCGCCCGAGATCCTGGTGCACCAAGGCACGGTGGATATTTCACTGGCGAACCCGCGCTTCATAGCCGCCGTCGCCGCAACGGCATTCTTTCTGTGGAAGCGCAGCATGGTCGGCTGCATCGTCGTCGGCATGCTGGTGCTCACGGCGGTCCGCTTCGGCTGGATGGGCTGAGCGTTTCGCGCATCCGCAGCGCGACTACTACGCCGGACAGCAAGGTGAGCGCGGCAACGGTTGCGATAGCAGCCGCGAGTCCAAAGACGTCGGCCATCACGCCGGAGAGCAGCGCGCCGAACGCGTAACCGAGGTCGCGCCAGAGTCGATACACGCCGACCGCTGAAGCACGCCACGCAGGATGCGTCACGTCGCCGATCGCAGCGAGCAGGGTCGGATAGACCATCGCCGTTCCAACCCCGAGAAGCACAGCTCCCGTCAGCGCCAGCGTCATGCTGGCGGATGCGAGAACGATTGCGATGCCCGCGGCCTGCATCCACATGCCGATCGCGATGAGCCACTTGCGTCCGACGCGGTCGGACCACGCACCGGTTGCGAGCTGCAGGAAACCCCAGGTCGCAGGATAGACGGCGGCGAGGACGCCGATCTGTTCGAGACTCATGTGTCGCGCGGCGAACCAGAGCGGAAACAATCCCCACGCCATGCCGTCGTTGAGATTGTTGACGAGACCCGCCTGGGTCGCGCTCGACAGGTTGCGATCCGCGAATGTCGTGCGGCGAAAAACTGCGGCGGGGGACGGCGTCGAGTCCGACGTTGCAGTGGCGGAACTCTCGAGTGCGACGTGATCGCGCGTTTCCCGAACCGCGAACACGGACAGCAGCAGCCCGAGCAGCACGAACGCGATGCCGGGATAGAACGGCTCCGGACGCAAGCCGAACGTCTCGGCGATGGTTGCAGTCGCGAAGGCGCTCGCCGCGAGCGCGACGTATCCCGCGAACTCGTTCAATCCGGTCGCGAGCCCGCGCTGCTTCGGTCCGGCGAGATCGATCTTCATGATCACCATCACGGACCACGTCAGCCCCTGGCTGATGCCGAGCAACACGTTTGCAGCGACGATCCAGTGCCAGGCGGGCGCCCACATCAGCAGCAGCGGGACCGGCAGCGCGATCAACCAGCCGAGCACCAGAATCCGTTTGCGGCCGAAGCGATCCGCCAGGCGTCCCGCGAGATAGTTCGCGGCAGCCTTGGTGATGCCGAATGCGACGATGAAGGAGAGCACGGCAGTGCGCGCAGCGATGCCGAAGTCCTGCTCGGCGATGGCCGGCAGGATGCTGCGCTCGAGGCCCACCATGCCGCCGACGAACGCGTTCACCAGCATGAGCAGCGAGAACTGCGGCCAGTTCTCGCCCAAGCCGAGTCGGACTTCTCGAATGGGCACCGGGTGGCCTCGTTCCAGCAATTCGCTGAATTCTACTAGCGGGCTTGAAATCCCTCGTTCCGTTCCTTTGTAATGCGTCCCTCGCACACCGAAGAAGAATGCCATGCGCGTCAAATCGATCGTTCCGGCTCTGCTGTCCCTGATGGTCGCCTCATGGGCCGGTGCCGACGAGCCGGCGCCGCCGCCCGATCCGGCGAAGGTCAAGTTTCAGTGGGGCGTGAAGATCCCGCTGCGCGACGGCATCAAGTTGAATGCGACCGTGTACACGCCGCGCGACCAGAAGCAGCCGGCTCCCTGCGTGTTCACGCTGACGCCGTACATCTCGCAGAGTTATCACGATCGCGGCATCTATTTCGCAGCGCACGGCTATCCATTTCTGACGGTCGATGTGCGCGGCCGCGGCAACTCCGAAGGCGAGTTCCGGCCGCTGATCCAGGAAGCGCGCGACGGTCACGACGTAGTCGAGTGGCTGGCCACGCAGCCGTACTGCAACGGCAAGGTGACGATGTGGGGCGGCTCATATGCGGGCTACGATCAGTGGGCCACCGCCAAGGAATTTCCGCCGCACCTCGCGACGATCGTGCCGGTCGCCTCGCCGTATGCCGGCATCGATTTTCCGATGCGCGGGAACATCGCCTCGCCGTACCTGGTGCAGTGGCTGACATTCACCAGCGGCCACGCGTCGCAGGACCGCATCTTCGGCGATGATGCGTTCTGGAAGGCGAAGAACCGCGAGTGGTTCGAATCGGGCGCGCCCTTCGAGCAGTTCGACCAGATCGTCGGCAATCCTTTGCCGACGTTCCAGGAATGGCTGGCGCATCCGTCGATCGATGCGTACTGGGACAGCTACAACCCGACGGCGGAGCAATACGCGAAGTTGTCGCTGCCGATCCTGACGATCACCGGCAGCTACGACGGCGATCAGCCCGGCGCGATGGAGCACTATCGCCGGTACATGAAGAACGCCGATGCCGCAGGTCGTGCGCGGCATTACCTGATCATCGGGCCGTGGGATCACGCCGGCACGCGTACGCCGCAGTCTGAATTCGGCGGCCTGAAGTTCGGCCCGGCGAGCCTGGTCGATCTGCCGAAGCTGCACCTCGACTGGTATGCGTGGACGATGCAGAGCGGTCCGAAGCCGCAGTTCCTGCAGAAGAACGTCGCGTACTACGTCATGGACGCGGACAAGTGGCGTTACGCGGACACGCTCGAAGCAGTCACCGCGGAGTCGCGGCCTTACTATCTCGATTCCGTGACCAATGCGTCGGACGTGCTCGCGGCCGGCTCACTCGGCAGCGCGCAGGGCAAGGGCAAGCCCGATCAATACGTCTACGATGCGCACGACGTGAGCATCGCTGCGGTCGAAGCGGTCGTGGACTCTGCGTCGCTGACCGATCAGCGCGTCATTCACGCGTCGCGCGGCAAGCAACTCGTGTATCACACGGCGCCGTTCGAGCGTGATACGGAAGTGAGCGGCTTCTTCAAGCTGACAGCGTGGCTGGCGATCGACCAACCGGACACGGACTTCGCCGCGACCGTCTACGAAGTTCGTCCCGACGGCAACTCCATCGTGCTCACGGGCGACCTGAAACGCGCTCGCTACCGCGAGGATCTGCGCACGCCGAAGCTCGTCACGACGCGCGAGCCGCTGCGCTATGAGTTCGATGGCTTCACATTCACCTCGCGCATGCTCAGGCAGGGCAGCCGTCTGCGCCTCGTCATCAGCCCCGCGAACTCGATGTACAGCCAGAAGAACTTCAACTCCGGCGGAGATGTCTCGTCGGAGTCGTTGCGCGACGCCCGTGCCGTGACGGTGAAGCTCTATCACGACCGTGCGCACCCGAGCGCATTGTTCGTGCCGCTGGGGCAGCCGTAGTAGATCTGGAACCAGAAGATTCTCTCGCCAAGGCGCGAAGGCGCCAAGGCCGGAAAGAATCCGACAAGGAATATTCTTTTGTTCTTTTCTTCCTTGGCGCCTTTGCGCCTTGGCGAGAGTCATTCCGGAATCTGGGTTACAGTGCAGCTCATGAACATCAAAGCAATGGCCCTGAGCTGCCTCCTCGCCCTCGTGCTGACCGGCTGCTCGCGCACAGATGCCGAGCCATCGTTGCCGGGCGTGACCGTGCACAAGAGTGCGAGTTGCGGTTGTTGCAAGGTCTGGGTGGAGCGGCTGCGCAGCGCTGGTTTTCCAGTTGAAGTGCGCGACGTCGACAACTTGAATGACGTGAAGCAGCGTGTGGGGATCCCGTACGGCAAGGGTGCATGCCACACCGCAGAGGTCGATGGTTACTTCGTCGAAGGACACGTGCCCATCGATGACGTCAAGCGGCTGCTGCGCGAGCGACCCGATGCGAAAGGACTCACTGTGCCGGGCATGCCGATGGGATCGCCGGGCATGGAAGTGCCGTCCGGGCAAGTGCAGCCGTATGCAGTGTTGCTCGTCGCACGCGACGGCAGCACTTCCGTATATTCGCGTCACGGTACCGGCGCTACTCACTGATGGTCTTGATGCGCAAGCGCCTACACGTCGGCGCAATTCCTGCCAACTTTGTAATTTGTTCCTGAGCCCCCGCATTACATCGGAGGAATACGTGCAGCGCGCGCGTATCCCTCCGCAGTAACATCGAACGCATCTTCTGCGCGTCTCGACGAACAAGGGGGACATCATGATCACGCGTAGCCGTACGATGCTCGGACTGGCAATCGTCGCTGCACTCTCGACTCCGGCAGTGAGTCATGCGCAGGAGCAGCCTGCGCCGCGGGAAGCGGGCAGCAATCTCGAAACAGTCGTCGTGACCGGCAGCGCGATCTCGAGCGGCGTCAAGAAGCTGGAGGCCAGCTACAACATCGTCACGGCCAACGAGGACGAGATTCGCAACGCGAACCCGAAGAGCACGGCCGACCTGTTGAAGATCTCCCCCGGCATGTGGCCCGAGTCGAGCGGCGGTCAGACCGGTGCAAATATCGAAATCGCCGGCTTCCCCGGCGGCGGCGATGCGCCTTACTTCACGACACAGATGATGGGCTCGCCGCTGTACGGCATGCCGACCCTGTCGTTCTTCGAGACCTCGAGTATTTTCCGGCTCGACGACACGATCCGCTCGGTGGAGATCCTGCAAGGCGGCCCGTCGGTCGTGTTCGCCGGCGGCCAGATCGGTGCGACCGCGAACTATCTGCTCAAGACCGGTACCGACGAGCCGTCGGGAAGCCTCGGCCTCACGTACGGCGACGAAGGTTTCTATCGGGCCGATGGCTTCTACGGTTTCAAGATCAGCGAGGGCTGGTACGGCAGCGTCGGCGGTTTCTATCGCGTCAGCGACGGTGTGCGCGACTCGCAGTTCGACGCGGACGACGGCGGCCAGCTCACGGCGACGCTCAAGCACGAGTCGGATAAGGGCGATCTCATCCTGTACGGGCGCTACCTGGACGACAAGAACCAGTGGATCACGCCGATCCCGGTGGTCCAGACGGGCACGGACAATTTCCACGCGTTCCCGGGCTTCGATCCGCTCACGGCGACCTACAACGGCGACGGCCTGCGGCACGTGCGGCTGGACGGTGCTCCGGAAGGCCCGAGAAACGCGGATCTTGCCGACGGCCGCGGCGCGCAGATGGTGTTCCTCGGCGCCAATTACGATCTCGATCTCGGCAACGGCTGGTCGGTCAGCGACAAGTTCCTGTTCAACAGCGGCGACGTGGATACCAACGCGATAGTCTCCGGCTCCAATCCCTCCACCCTGTTCGATCAGCTGTACACCATCCCGACCAGTCTCAACGGCCTCGCGCTGCCGCTGAACTCGGCGACGTCCAACTTCGTCGGCGGCGGCGCGGTCCCGGACGATCAGGAGGTCATCAGCCAGGGCTGGTGGTCGATCCACAAGAAGCTGGAGCACTACAACAACGACCTGCGCGTCAGCAAGGAGCTGTTCGACGGGAACATTCTTACGGGCGGCCTGTACTTGGCCTACTACACGATGGACGACAAGTGGGTGCTGGGCAATCACATGCTCATGACCAACACGGCGAATGCAGTGCCGATTACGGTCACCTATGTAGACGGCGGTCAGACATTCCAGCGGACGGATGAGCAAGGCTTCCTGGACGGCGGCGGCTTCAACATCGCGCAGGCCGGCCACGCATTCAACAAGGCGCTGTACTTGTCCGACTCGTGGCGCATCGACAAGTGGCTGCTGGATGCCTCCGTGCGTTACGAGAATCAGGAGGCCACCAACCGCGTTTGCCACCAGGTGGCTGTGGATCTGGATGGCAATCCGCTGACGGTGTACAACAACGCCGTGTCACAATGCACCGGCGCGCTGGACATCACGGACTACGACGAGGACTTCACGTCGTGGACCCTCGGTGCGAACTACAGCTTCACGGATGCGATGGCTGCCTATGTCCGCGTCAATCGCGGCGGCCACTTCGCGGACTTCGACAACGGCATTCGCGGTTCCACTACCGGGAACACGGCGCCGGTGCAGGTGATCGAAAACTACGAGGTCGGGTTCAAGTTCGAGAACGATCTGCTGTACGCCGACATCAGCGCCTACTATCGCGACTTCAGCGGACTGAACTATCAGCAGACGACTGCCGTCGGCGCGCCGACCGGCGCCATCCTGCACTACGGTTCCGAGTCCAAGGGCGTCAACTTCATCGGCTGGCTCAATCTCGGCGACAACTTCCGCTTCCGTGTGATCGCCAACTATCTCGACGGCGAGTACACGGATTACGACGGCTGCTTCCCGTTCACCAACGTCGTGACGGGCAACGGCTGCGCGCCGATCGAAGGGCAGCAGCTGCAGCGTCAGCCGAAGCTGCGTTACATGTTGACGCCGAGCTACACGCTGCCGTTGCCCTGGGGTGACATCGAGGCGTTCGTGAGCTACACGCATGTCGGCGATCGCACGCAGGATCAGGCCGGTCTGCAGCAGCTCGGCACGTACTACACCTGGGACTTCGGCATCGCCGCCAGCGTGGGCGACAACTGGTTGTTCACGTTGCGCGGCACGAACGTGACCGACGAGCTCGGCCTCACCGAGAGCAACTCGCGCATCTTCGGCGTGGCCACCGGCGCCGGCGGCGTGTTGCTGGCGCGGCCGATCGAGGGCAGCGAAATCAACTTCCAGGCGAAGTACCGCTGGTAGTCGTGAGGGTCGCGGCGCTCCTCCTACTGCTCACCGCCGCAGCAGCGAATGCAGCGGAGCCGCAAGCTCCGCTGCAATTCCGCATCACCGAAGGCCGCGTCCTCAACGCCTTCTATCAGCAAGGGCCGGTTGCGGCTCATCTGCTGCTGACCTCGGGCACGCAGCCGCGCTTGCTGGTGGCATTTCCCGCCGGCAACAGCGGCGCCGGCCTCTGGTTCGAGAACGTGCAGAGCCCGGTGCAATGGACGCTGGGTGAGGTCAACGCCCTCAACCGCACCGATGCGAAGGGCCGGGCGCTGCACGGGATCATCGCGGAAGCGTCCCTCGATGCATCGCTCGTCGTGCGCGATGCGGTGCTCAGCAGTGTGCGCGTGCTGCGCGACTATCAGATCAATCGCACGTATCCAGCGGAGGTCAAGGCCTCTCCAGCGGTCGAGGCAACGACCGTCGAGTGGTCCCGATCCAGGCTCGATGGCGCAGCAGGCTACGAGTTGTCGATCAGGGTCGAGAACGGCGAGGTCCGCGGCGGACAGGGCGCACTGCTGACGCTGTCGCCTGCGCGCCCCGGCGAGCCGCTCCGCCTGCGGATCACTGCATTGACTGGCGAAACGCCGCTCACGCCGCTCAACGGTCGCCTGCTCAATGCAAGTGCAACCAAAGACCAGCGCAGTCGCGACGTGCTGGCGTTTCTCAGCTACCAGGAGAAGTTCCTCGCCGGCTCGTGGCGCTTCGACACCTACTTTGGCCGCGACACACTGATGTCGCTGCGTCTGCTCATGCCGGCGCTGGAACCGGAAGCGGTGGAGGGCGGACTGGCAGCCGTCTTGCAACGCCTCGATGCCAACGGCGAGGTCGCGCACGAAGAAGACATCGGCGAGTTCGCCGTCCTGCGCCATCGCCAGCAGGGCGCGTCGAGCGACGCGCCGATCTACGACTACAAGATGATCGACGACGACTTCATGCTGGCGCCGGTCGCCGCCGCGTACGTGTTCGATCATCAACATGGCCACGGCCGCACGAGTGCGTTTCTCGACCGCAGACTGCCGAACGGCGAGAGTGTCGGTGCGGCGCTGGCGCGCAACTTCGCCTGGGTCGTGCAATCGGCGCGTGCATTCGCGCAGCAGCCGCAACCCGCGAATCTGATTTCGCTCAAGACCGGCTTCAACGTCGGGCAGTGGCGCGACAGCGAGGACGGTCTGGGCGGCGGACGCTACCCGTACGACGTGAACGCGGTCTTCGTTCCGGCCGCGATGGCAGCGATCGAGAAGTTCGTGTTGAGCGGAGTGCTGCGACCGTACTTGAACATGGAGCAGCGTCGCGCCTTCGCGAACGCGGGGGGCGCTGCCGTGATCTGGGCGCGCGAAGCGCCGAAGCTGTTTCGCGTGCAGCTCACCGACGCGGATGCGCGCCGTCAGATAGCAGCCTATGCCGTGGAGCTGGGTGTGAGTCCGGCGCAAGCGCTCTCGGCACTGCCGGGGGGCTACATAGCCGTGAACGCGCTCGCCCTCGATGCGCAGTTCAAGCCGATTCCGGTGCTGAATTCCGACGGCGGATTTGCCTTGCTGCTGCAGGATCCGCCGCGGCCGGAGCTCGAAGAGCTGGTCGCAAGCATGCTGCGTCCATTCCCTGCAGGCCTGCTGACCGATGCCGGGCTGCTGGTCGCCAATCCCGTGTTCTCCGATGCCACGCGACAGCGCCAGCTAAGCCGCACGGCCTATCACGGGACCGTCACCTGGTCGTGGCAACAAGCGCTGCTCGCCGCGGGCCTCGAGCGTCAGGCAACGCGAAGGGACTTGCCGCCAGAAACGCGAGACCGATTGCGCGAGGCGCGTGAGCGATTATGGTCGGTGATCGACAACACGCGCGAGCTGCGTGCTTCCGAGCTGTGGTCGTGGCGCTATGTCGACGGTCGGTATCACGCCGCGCCCTTCGGTCAGAACAGCGGCGATGCGGACGAATCGAACGCTGCGCAGCTGTGGAGCACGGTCTACCTGGCGATTCCGGCGCCGACTCCAGCGGATCTCGCCTGGTCACGACCGTTGCTCGAAGATTGCTTCGGCCTGCTTGCAGATCGCGAGCACGGCGGGATGCTTGATGTTCCGCTCCATAGAGATCGCGTAGAACTCGCTGTCCGCAGCGCTTTCGCCAACGCAGGTGCCGCCATCCACGAGACGTCGCAACCGCCAAGATAGTGGTTGTAGGCAAGGCGGCACAGGCAGCGCAGCTATGGTCGAGTCGCCGCGGCGGTAGATCTTTCGAACGCGTCGCTGCCGATGATCCAGTCGGCGCCGCGTTGCTGCATCTGCAGGCGATGCTGACCGCTGCACCGACAGCGTGTTGAGCACGCCGATGTGCGACGTGCTGGTGATTCCGCAGCGGAGCTACCTGCGGCCGCCGACCGAGACGATCGATTCGCGCACCACCGGACCCGCGACGATTTCGCCCCATCGACCCGCCTGACCCACGACTGCAGCGAGCTCGTGTCGCTCCACCGGCCTGGAGAACAAGTACCCCTGGGCGAAATCGCAGCCGAGCGCGCGCAGCGTACGAACCTGCTCCGGCGTCTCCACGCCTTCGGCGACCGTTACTTTGCCGAGCACGTGCGCGATCGAAACGATCGCCTCGACCACGGAGCGCGCGGTTGCTCGATTCGCACACTCGAGCACGAACGAACGATCGATCTTGAGCGCATCCGTCGGCAGCGCACCGAGCGCTGACATCGACGAGTAGCCGGTGCCGAAGTCGTCGATGGAGATGCGCACTCCCATCTCGCGTACAGCCTCGAGCAGTGCGTTGACCTCGCGAGGATTGTCGGCCAGCGTCGATTCGGTGACTTCGATGTCCAGCGCCTGCGCGCTCATGCCCGAGCGTGCCAGTGCGTTGCGCACTTCCGACACGAAGCTGGCATCGCGCAGCTGCCGCATCGAGACGTTGACGCTGACGTGTCCCAGCTCGATCCCCTGGCTGCGCAACCATTGATAGCTGGAGCACGCCTCGTTCAAGACCCAGGTGCCGAGCTCGTCGATCAGGCCGCATTCTTCGGCGACGGCAATGAACTCGCCCGGTGACACCCAGCCCAGCTGCGGATCGGTCCAGCGCGCCAGCGCCTCGACACCCTGCAGCGAGCCGTCGCTGAGGCTCACTTTGGGCTGAAAGGCCAGGGACAGCATCTGGTCGCGCAGCGCTGCGCGCAGACGCTGTTCGATCAGCAGCCGGCGCCGCGCATCGCGATTCATGGCTTCTTCGAAGTAAGTCACGCCGCCGCGACCCGCCGCCTTGGCGCGGTACATCGCGATGTCCGCACTGCGCAGCAATGTTTCCGCGTCCATGCCGTCCTGCGGGTAGACCGCGAGCCCGATCGACGCCTGCACGAACCAGGTCGAGTCCTGAATGCAGACGGGCTCGCGCAATGCAGCTTGCAGCCGCTCTGCCAGCACGTGGGCCGGATGCTCGTTCGGACCCGGCGCGATCAGCACGAACTCGTCGCCGCCGAGCCGCGCGAGCGTATCGCTTTCGCGGATCTGCGCAGCCAGGCGCTGGCTGACCGCGAGCAGCAGCTCGTCGCCCGCGGAGTGGCCCATCGAGTCGTTGACGTTCTTGAAACGGTCGAGGTCGATATAGACGACCACGACCTGCGTCTGCGAACGGCGCGCGTGCGCCAGCTCGCGCTCGAGCCGATCTTTGAACAGCTGCCGGTTCGGCAGGCCGGTAAGGTCATCGTAGTAGGCTTGCCGGAGCAGCGACTCGCGACGCTCTTCGCTGCCCAGCGCGACTGCGAATCGTCGAGCGAACGCACGTGCGTGGCGCGTGCTGCTGCCGCGCGAGTCCGGATCCGCGACCAGGAGCGCGCCGCGCAGCTTGCCATCGACCTCGATCGGCAGTCCGTAGCGAACCTGCCGAGTGCAGTGTGCAGCAAGCGCAACCAGCGCAGGCGCGTGCAAGTCGCCTTTGCCGACGAGCTGTTCGAGCGCGAGGTCGTGGCTCGGTAAGCGTGAGACGGTCGTCGCCCCCGATGACGCCCACCAGATCGCGAGTTTGCCGGTGCCCCGCGCTGCCACTGCCACGGCGACAACAGGCGCATGCAGCAACTGCGGCAGCGTCGGGAGGATCTTTGCTACCAGCACTTCGGTCGACGGATCATCGAGGATCATGCGATCGATCCGTGCCAGCGTACGAAACAACTGGAACTGTCGCGCAAGACCGCTGGCCATGCGATTGAACGCCTGCCCGAGATCCTCGTATTCGTCGTCGGTGTCGATCTTCACCAGACGATGCAACCCGCGGCGGCCCATGCGCTCAACCGCGTGAGTCAGCATCGCGAGCGGGCGATGACTGCGGCGAATCTGCACGATGCTGAAGAGCAGGGCCACCGCGATGGCGATGAGAGTCACGAGCGGCAACGTGCGCTCGAAGGAATCGAGGGCGCTCAGTGCGATCGCTGCCGGCTGCTCGGTCCGGACCAGCCAGCCCGGAGCCCCGTAGCGAGGCGCAAGAAACAGCGACCACTCTCCCTCGAGAGTGCGGTCATCGTGCGTGCGCGCCGCAGGCGTTCCGCCGGCGCACTGGAGCAACTCGCGGTTCGGGCCGTAGATGCACATGCGCATCTGGTCCCGGTAAACGGCATCGACGTTCCATAGGTATGAGTCTTCCAGGGCCGCAGTGATCTGCAGGCCGCGAGCCCCGCTCAGCCCGGACACGGTCAGTTGCACTTGCGTACCGTGGAGCGAGAGCGAGCGTCGGCTCGAGCTGTCGTCGCGGACGTCCAGGACCCGGAAGTGCGAAGACTTGAACGCACGGATATCGTCGCGCGCCAGTCGGCCCGCCGCTCCCTGCGTCGCCAGGTCGGCCAGCGCTTCGTCGGTCTGGCGCAGGCGTTCGAATACCAGCAAGCCGTAGCTCTTGCTGGTGCCCTCGAGCTCGCTGGCCGCTTCCTGGCGCAGCATCGTGCGCACGGCGCGATCGGCGACCAGCGCCGAGATCACGATCGGGACGATGGCGCACAGGCAGAAGAGCGCGAACGTGCGTGCAGCCACGCGCGTTCCGAGGCCCGCGAAGCGCGCGCGTTCGCCGGTCATCAGTAATCCGACGCCAGACCGACGAAGTCGCCGTCACGTGCCCAGATCACGTCGTCACGGCTCGTACTCGCAGTCAGCGCGGCGGACGAGCGGCCATCCTTGCCGAGGCTGTAGAGATCGAACTCGCTGTTGAGCGGATGCAGGTTGTGATCCTTGCGGATCAGCCCCGTCACGCCCGGTGCAGGCGAGTTGAAGTTGAGGAACTGGTAGTCGCGGCCCCACGGATCCTTCGGCAGCGTGATGCCGAGCGCGCCGAGGCTCATCGGCGCATCGACATGCTGGAGCCGATAGCGCTCGATGTAGGCCGCGAGGGTCCGCAGGTCGCGCGCGCATTGCTCGACCTTCTGTCGCTGCATGATGCGCGCATAGCTGGGCAGGGCCACTGCGGTCAGCAATCCGACCACGGTCAGTGCCATCAGGATTTCGAGGAGGGTGAAACCGCGGCCGCGTCGTGCTGGCGGCGTGCCGGAAAGTGCGGGGATGCAGTCAGTGGCCATGTAACAATAATTCGGAAGGCACGGCGTCTCGGTATGCAAGCCATGCTAGTGAGGGTGACCGGTCTGATTAGCGGCAGGTGTCGCAAAAAGGATAGATACGGCGGGGGATTGACCCCGAATCTGTGAGATCGATTCGCGACCGGTACCAGCCCGGTTCACCGTGCAGACGGTCGTCTCAGGGGAACCCTGAGATATCCGGCAGACCGTGCCCCAACAAATCTCACACGTTCGTGTGCTACAAGCGCAGCGCCCCTGCGAACGAGGCTTTTCCCATGAGCAAATTGCAGCCGCTCGATCACGACGAGCTCATTCAGCGCATCAGCCGCGACCTGGTCGACAGCTATGACGAAGAGCTGGAGATGGAGATCGAGGATCACCATCCGTTGCCGGATGCGCCCGCCACGGACGATGCCGCGGAAGAGAAGCAGTACCGGCGGCAGTATTTCCACCAGCTGTTCCGCCTGCAGGCGGAGCTGGTGAAGCTGCAGGACTGGGTGGTCGCGGCACGCGAGAAGATCGTCATCCTGTTCGAAGGTCGCGACGCGGCGGGGAAGGGCGGCGCGATCAAGCGCATCACGCAGCGGCTCAATCCCCGCGTCTGTCGCGTGGTGGCGCTGCCGGCGCCGAACGATCGCGAGCGCACGCAGTGGTATTTCCAGCGCTACGTCCCGCACCTGCCGGCCGCCGGCGAGGTCGTGCTGTTCGATCGCAGCTGGTACAACCGCGCCGGGGTCGAGCACGTCATGGGCTTCTGCACGCCGGAGGAATACGAGGAATTTTTCCGCTCGGTGCCGGAATTCGAGCGCATGCTGGTGCGCTCGGGCATCCGCCTGCTCAAGTACTGGTTCTCGATCACCGACGAAGAGCAGCACGTGCGCTTCCTCGGCCGCATCCACGACCCGCTGAAGCAGTGGAAGCTCAGCCCGATGGATCTCGAGTCGCGGCGGCGCTGGGAGGACTATACGAAGGCGAAGGAGATCATGCTGCAGCGCTCGCACATTGCCGAGGCGCCGTGGTGGGTCGTACAAGCGGTCGACAAGAAACGCGCGCGCCTGAACTGCATCGACCACCTGCTGAAGCAGTTTCCGTACCGCGAAGTCGAGAAGCCGCAGGTCGTTCTGCCGCCGCGTGAACGGCGCAAAGATTATTCGCGGCGGCCGGTGCCTGCGGAGATGCTGGTTCCTGAAGTCTACTGAGCGCGCTGCGCCTGTCGCACCTCGCGCGGCACGCCGAAGGTGAGACTCGAGAAAGTCGTCTCGTAGTCGGCATCATCGGGTGCATTCGTCAGCGGCTGCGTCCAGACGACACTCACGAGCCAGCGGCCGCTGTCCGGCATTGCGAAGCTCGCGCGGCCCGAGCTGTCTGTGCGACGCTCGTCTTCGACCGCCAGGTCCCAATCGAGATTCATGAGCTTCACCAACGCGCCAGAAAGTGGAAGCCCCTGGTACAACACGCGCACCGGAAACTGCGCAGGGCGGGGCGCTGCATACGGGTTGATCTCAGGCACGACCTCCAGCCGCAAGCCGAGCGGCCGCCTGATGCGCTCGGCGCCCGACCCGTTGCGCGATCCGACGAGCACGAGCGCCTTCGCCACCCGGCTGTAGCGCTCGAACCCGTCGACATGCATTTGATGCGTGCGATTGCGGTATTCGAGCGCGGGCGTCAGGCCCTCTGCTTCCAGATACGCGTTGAAACGCTCGGCAGACTGATGGCTGTACGCGCGATTATCCGTTTCGAGCACGACGAGGTACGCGCCGGGCTCGGCGAAGCGCAGGCTGCTGCCGCGCGCGTCTTGCGGAGCGTTGGCAGCGCCGATTGCTTCGAATCGCGTGATTCGTTCCGGAGCAATCGGCGAGAGCTGCTGCAGGGTTGCGTCACCGACCTGCAGGCTCAACGACACCATTGCGCGCGGCGTCACCCAGAATTCGCTCGGCTGCACCCAGAACGCATGCGCTGCCGCATCGCCGACCGAGCACAGGCCGAGCAGAAGCACGAGCATCGCGCGAGCGTTCATTGATTGCCCTTCTCACTATCCGGTGCCGCGAGAAACGGAAACTTCGTCGCCGACTGTTCGCGTGCGTCGCGTGACAGACCATCGTCGATGCCCGTCGACGTGCCATTTGCGAGCAATGACCTGTACACGTTGGCCGCCGAGTACGTCGGTGACCTGCCGCCGCAATCGCGCTCCAGTGCGCTCTGACCCGCGAGCTGTGCCAGCTCGACCGCGAAGAGCTGCGTGCAAACGCCGGATGTGCTGTTCACCCACAGGCGATCGTCGGCGAGCAACGTCGCAAGCTTGCGATAGCGTCCCGCACCCGTCGCACTCGCGTCGGCCAGGAGCTGATTGCCGCACTTGCCGTCGAAGCCGTCGTAGAGGCCCAGGTTCTTCTCGATCTCCGGCACGAAGCGCGCAGCCGTGGCGGGCGTAGCTCTGTTGTAGTCTTCCTTCATCTTGTCGCTGACCTTGCTGTCGGTCGCAAGCGTTCCAAGCAGCGCATTGCCCGTGAGCGGACGACCCATGCGATCGAGCTGACCATACTCCGATGACGTCGTTGCCCAGACCCCCAGCAGCGGGCCGTTCTTGGCAACGAGCTCGACGTCAATCGAGACCACGAGCGACGCGGGCGTCCAGCCGGCGAGAAGATCGCTGGCAGGCCCGCCCTCGGTGTGCCGCCACTCGGACAGGATTGCCTGCGTCGTGTCCGTATCGAACGCCGGACAGCTGGCGGCGTCAGTCGCCGTTGCGTTGCGAATCGCCGCGGCCGCGCGCTGATACGCAGCTCGCGTTCCTTTCACGTTGTTGAAGAACGGATCGTCGCGCATTCCAGCAAAGACACGCAGCCGGCTGCGCTCGATGCCATCGGCTCGGCAATCCGCGCTCTGGTCGGCAGCGAAGCGACACACGATCGCAGTCGTGGCGGTCGTATCGCCCACGCGCTTGCCGCTGTCGATGTGGAACGTGTACTCGACGCTGCTCGAGAACGAGTGGCCGACGATCGTCATGACCAGATTCAGTTGTTTCGCATCGGGCGAGGTCCATGCGTACAGGTCGCCGATGTCCGCGCGCGGATTCATCGAGACGGTCGGCGTATCGAGATGATCCGACGCGCGAGCCGCGCCGGCATGAGCGGTGAGAATCGCGCCGGCGGCGAGCGCCGCCAGCACCTGTCCGGTCGGATTGGAATTCATCATGTTCAGGCTCCTGCAGCGTTCCTGCGATGGGGCGTAGCAGGCCTGAGTGGGGGCACCGGTTGCTATCAAACTCTTTAGCGACTTGCTTTCGCGCCTGCGCCATAATCGCCGCAGCCATGACGGAACTCTCGGTCAAACTGCAGCTGGACACCGCGACCGCAAACGTCCGCGACGTAATCTGCGGCGGCGACTGCCGGCACAAGAGCGCAGCCGAATGTGCGCAGACGACCTTTCTGGTATTTCCGTACCGCGGCGTCTACGTCCGCCACGTGGGCCGCCAGGACTCCGTCGCCGAAAGCAACCAGGTGCTGTTCTTCAACAAGGGCGAGGAGTACCGCATCAGCCATCCGGTCGAAGGCGGGGATGCCTGCCTTTCGGTCGGCGTCGCCGAGCATTGGCTCGACGAGCTGACCCCGAAGGAGCACGTGCGCGATGTCGACGGGCTGACCTTCCGCCGCCAGCGTCTGCGCATCGACGCCCGCACGCAGGCGCTGGTCGCGACGCTGCGTTACAGCCTGGATCGCAAAGTGGCGGAAACGCTCGAAGCCGAAACCCTGACGTTGACGCTGATCCGCCGGGCTCTGGGCGAGCGGACGTCGCACGCCGCCGGTGCCAGCGCCGGGCGACAGAAGCTCGTCGACCGCGCGAAACTGCTGCTGTCCTCGGATACGGCCCGGCGCTGGACCCTGAGCGAGATCGGCTCGGCGGTGGGCGTTTCGCCGGTGTATCTCACGCAGGTTTTTCAGCAGGTCGAAGGGATGCCGCTGTATCGCTATCAGTTGCGCCTGCGGCTCGCCCGCGCGCTCGACCTGCTCGGTCAATACTCCGACCTCACGAGCCTCAGCATGGACCTGGGCTTTTCCAGCCACAGCCACTTCACGGCTTCCTTCCGCCAGGCTTACGGCCGCACGCCCGCCGAGTTCCAGCGCTCGGTCAACCTTCGCTAAAGATTCTGACAGCGGCCCAGGCCTCTGCCGCGATCTACTTCCTCCCACGCCGAATGTCCGGCGATCGGAGCATTAGCCATGAATGAGACGACGTGCGCGGCCTGCGACAGCAAGATCGAAGGCGATGCGATCAAGGTGAGCGTGGGTGGCAAGACGGTCGAGGTGTGTTGTGAGGAGTGTGCAGTGACGCTGAAGGAAGCGCAGGCGTCGGTGGTGAGTGAGAGGTAGGCCCGAAATAATTTCTTCTTCGGTCTGTCGACTCCGCCCGAGCTCGCTCGTCTTTTAGGTAGGCTAACCATCTTGGCAGGCGAGGGTGCGCATGGGCCTTTCGTATCGATGGACGATTGTCGCGGTCGGCGCGTTGATGACGTGTGTAGCGCTCGGGGCGATGTTCTCGCTGGCGATCTTTCTCGAGCCGGTGTCTGCGGACACGGGGTGGTCGAGGGCTGGCATCTCGGCGGGCATGACGCTGAATTTTCTGGTCATGGGCGCCGGAGCGTTCGGCTGGGGTGCGCTGAGTGACCGGTACGGGACGCGCATCGTGGTGTTTATCGGCGCGGTTTTGCTCGGGACCGCGCTGTGCCTGGCAAGCCGCGCCACGACGCTGCTGCAGTTCCAGCTGACGTACGGAATTCTGGTCGGACTCGCAGCCAGCACGTTCTTTGCGCCGATGATCGCGGCGACGACCGCGTGGTTCGATACGCAACGCAGCCTCGCGGTCTCGCTGGTGTCGGCCGGCATGGGCGTGGCGCCCCTGACGATTTCGCCGTTCGCACGCTGGCTGATCACGACGTACGACTGGCGCACGGCGATGTTCGTCATCGGTGTGGTCGCGTGGGTTCTGCTGATTCCGGCCTCGTTCCTCGTGCGTCGGCGGCCGACGGCGACTACTGGAGAGGTCGCGGCGCCCGGCGACGCGGAAGGCGCGATCACCTCGGTCGCGCAGGCGTTCCGCTCGCGGCAATTCTTCGTGCTCGCGCTGACGTTCTTCGCGTGCTGCGCGGCGCATTCCGGGCCGATCTTCCACATGGTCAGCTATGCGATGTCATGCGGGCTCGCGCCGATGGCGGCCGTCAGCGTCTACAGCGTCGAAGGCGCGGCGGGTCTTGGCGGACGACTGTTACTCGGCGTGGCGGCCGACCGCTACGGCGTGAAGCGAATCCTGATCGCGGGCCTGCTGACGCAGGCGATCGCGATTGGCGCGTATCCATTCGTGCGCGAACAGGGTGAGTTCTACGCACTCGCACTCGTCTTCGGCACGGCTTACGGCGGCGTGATGCCGCTGTACGCCGTGCTCGCGCGCGACTACTTCAGTCAGTCGATCATGGGCACGGTGTTCGGAGCCGCGACGATGGTGTCGAGTCTCGGCATGTCGCTCGGTCCGCTGATAGGCGGCTGGATCTTCGATCGCTTCGGCGGCTACTCGTGGCTGTTCTTCGCATCCTGCGGCCTCGCGTTCGGCGCGAGCGCCATCGCGTTCGGCTTCCCGCGTGCGCCTCGCGTGCAACTCCAGCCGGCGTGAGCTATAAACATCGGATGCTGCCGCTCGCAACGCTCGCACGACAACTGGCCGATAGAACATTGACAGCGCGCGACCTCGTCGAGGAGTGTCTGCGACGCATCGAGGATCCTGCCGGACAAGGGCGAATCGTTTTTCTCAAGGTCGCTGCCCAGGCGGCCCGTGCACAGGCGGATGCCATCGATCGCCAGCGCGCAGCGGGAGTGAGCCTCCCGCAGTTCGCGGGCATCCCAGTCGCGATCAAAGACCTGTTCGATGTGCGTGGCGACGTGACGACCGCAGGTTCCAGAGTGCTGCGGGATGCAGCGCCAGCCGAGCGTGACGCACCCGTGGTCGCGTCGCTCCGTGCGGCCGGATTCATCGTGATCGGTCGCACCAACATGACCGAGTTTGCGTTCTCCGGTCTCGGTCTCAATCCTCACTACGGCACGCCTCTGAATGTGTACGACCGTGCGACCGGCCGCATTCCCGGCGGCTCCTCCAGCGGCGCAGCGGTGGCGATTGCAGATGACATGGCTCCGGCAACCGTGGGCACGGACACGGGAGGCTCGTGTCGGATCCCCGCGGCTTTGAACGGTATCGTCGGATTCAAACCGACGGCGAAGCGCGTGTCGCGCGTCGGCGCAGTCCCGCTCTCGACTACACTCGACTCGGTCGGCCCGCTCGCTCGCACCGTCGAGTGTTGCGCATTGCTCGATGCCATCATGGCGGGCACGACCGTCGAAGCTCCGGAAGCGTTTCCTGTCGCCGGCCTGCGCCTGTTGCTGCCGACGTCGATCGTGCTCGACGACCTGGACAGTCACGTCGCTGCCTGCTTCGAGCGAGCGCTCGATCTGCTGGCGCGCGCCGGCGCGTCGATCTCGCGTGCGCCGCTGGCGGAGCTCGGGCGAATTCCGGAGTTGAACGCGAACGGCGGATTCTCGGCACCAGAAGCCTACGAATGGCATCGTGTGCTGCTGGAGAAGCAGCAGAGTGCCTACGATCCACGCGTCGGCGCGCGTATTTTGAAAGGACGCGAGCACAGCGCAGCCGACTACCTGCGGCTCGGGCGCGTTCGCATCGACCTCTGCGATCGGGTGCGCAAGGTGACCTCAAATTACGATGCGGTCGTCATGCCGACTGTCCCAGTCATCGCGCCGCCACTGCGGGCGCTCGAAAGTGACGACCGCGAGTATTTCCGCATGAACGGCCTGATGCTGCGCAACCCCGCGCTCGGCAACTTCCTGGACCGCTGCGCCATCTCGATTCCGATGCATCGTCGCGGCGATGCGCCCGCCGGACTGATGCTGATGGGCGAGCACGACGATGACCGCCGGCTCTTCGCGGTCGCGCGCGGCGTCGAAGCCGTGCTCCGCGCGGCGGGTTGAGCATGGAGACCGTCGCGATCGAACGGCTGCAAACGCCGTGTCTGCTGGTCGACGAAGCGCGCATGACGCGCAACATCGATCGTCTCAAGACCCGGCTCGGGAAGCTCGGCCCGACGCTGCGCCCGCACCTCAAGACCAGCAAGTCGGTCGAGATTGCGCGTCGACTGATGCCGAGCGCCCGAGGCCCGGCGACTGTGTCGACGCTGAAAGAGGCCGAGCAGTTCGCGGCGGCCGGCGTGCGCGACATCTTGTACGCTGTCGGACTTGCACCAGCCAAGCTGGATCGTGTGCTGGCGCTGCGACGCCAGGGCGTCGACCTTGCCGTAATCATCGACAGTCGCGAACAGGCTGCGGCCGTGGCCGCGAGGTCACGCGCCGCCGGCGATCGCATTCCGACGCTGATCGAGATCGATTGCGACAACCATCGCGCTGGCGTCGCGCCGGACGATCGCATCCTCGTGCAGATTGGTCGCGACCTGCACGAAGGCGGAGCGCAGCTGCGCGGTGTCATGACTCACGCAGGCGGCTCCTACGACGCAGTCGGCGTCGAGGCGCTCGAACGCGCGGCGGAGCAGGAGCGGGCCGGTACGGTTGCGGCAGCGGAGATGCTGCGGGACGCAGGTCTGCCGTGTCCGGTCGTGAGTGTGGGCTCGACGCCGACGGCGCATTTTGCCCGCGATCTCACCGGCGTCACCGAAGTGCGCGCCGGTGTGTTCGTGTTCTTTGATCTCGTGATGGCCGGCATCGATGTGTGCCGCGTCGACGACATCGCGCTCAGCGTGCTGACCTCGGTCATCGGTCATCAGCGCAGCAAGGGCTGGATTCTTGTCGACGCGGGCTGGATGGCGATGTCACGCGACCGAGGCACCGCGAAGCAGGCGCTCGACCAGGGCTATGGTCTTGCGTGCGACTCGTCAGGAAGCCCGTATCCGGACCTGATCATGATCGAAGCGAACCAGGAGCACGGCATCCTTGCAGTGCGCCCCGGCAGCGGCGCGACGCTGCCGGAGCTTCCAGTCGGTACGTTGCTGCGCATTCTTCCGAACCACGCGTGCGCAACAGCCGCGCAGCACGAGAGCTATCGCGCGATTCGCGACGGCCAGGTCATTGCGAGCTGGCCGCGCTTCTCCGGTTGGTGACCGGCGTCAGTCGTCCCAACGGTGGTGACCCTCGTTATCTTCGAGCGGCGCCAGGAAGTTGTCCGTATAGAAGAAAGCGAGGTCCGTCTGCTCCGCCGTGCGGTCCGTGCTCGCGAACGCGCCGAGACGCTTCACTTCGTTGTAGTCCCTCGTGTAGTGCGCGCTCGTCACCACCGGCGGCGGATCGGCGCGGCTGATTGCGCTGCCGCCTGCTGCTTATGCCGACATGCTCGTCGAGCTGGCGATTGCCGAGGCGTATGCGTTCCGCGGCGAACACGAGGCCGCGCTCGAGTGGATCGGCCGCGCGATTGCACCCACCGGCCCGGATGCCGCGCAGCGTTCGCAGTGGGTGCGCGAGGAGCTGACCAGGTCGCCGTTCCTTCGAGTTCTGCACGCCGACGAGCGCTGGCGTTCGCTGCTTGCGCGCGCGGACGGCGGCTGACGCGCCGACTCGCTCAGAACGCGCCGCCGCCGGCGCCAATGTTTTGCCCGGTAATCCAGCGTCCATCCTCGCAGACCAGGAACGCGACGATGTCGGCGATATCGCCCGGATCGCCGATGCGATTGAAAGGCGACAGCGCAGCCGCCTTGTCACGATAGCGCTCCTGCATCATGTCCGTCTCAGTCGGCCCGGGCGACACGACGTTCACCGTGATGCCGCGCGGGCCGAGCTCCCACGACAGGGCACGGACGAATTGCTCGACGGCGCCTTTGCTTCCGAGATAGAGCGACTGGTTGGGGAAGAACATCTTCGTGCCGCCGGTCGAGCTGACGACGATGCGGCCGCCATCACGCATGCGCCGTGCTGCTTCCTGCAGCGTGAAGAAGACGCCGCGCGTATTCGTGTCGAAGATGCGGTCGTAGTCCTCTTCGGTGCATTCGACGAGCGGCTTGACCAGGATGTCGGCGGCGTTGGCCACGACGATGTCCGGCGGCCCGATGGCCCGTTCGGCTTGGTCGAACAAACGCGTGACTTCGCTCGCGCGCGCGAGGTTCGCCTGGATCGCCGTCGCCTTGCCGCCCGCTGCGACGATGGTCTCGACGACCTCGTTCGCGCGGGTGGCATTACTGTGATAGCCGATCACGACACGCGCACCGCGCGCGGCGAGCCCGATTGCCACGGCGCGGCCGATGCCGCGAGAGCCGCCGGTGATCAATGCTGCCTTTTCCTGCAACGAGCGTTCCATGAAAGACCTCCGTAGGAAGCAGGTTCGGACGGGGATTTTGCAACGGCCGCCGGTTGAGGCGACGCGAGCGGAGTAGTATCGCTCCGGGTGCTGCAAGACCGCGAGGGCCCATGATCACGAACGCCAATTCCGGAACCAATGTCAGCGAGATCGCCACAGGCATCTATCGCATCAATACGCCGGTTTCGATTCCGGGTACGCCCGGTTTCAGCTTCAATCAGTACCTGGTCGTCGATGACGAGCCGTTGCTGTTTCACACCGGGACGCGCCGCCTGTTTCCAGTGGTGAGCGAGGCGATCGCGGCGGTCATGCCCGTCGCGCGACTGAAGTACGTCGGTCTGTCGCACTTCGAGGCGGACGAGTGCGGCGCGCTGAACAATTTTTTGGCGGTGGCGCCCAATGCTGTCGCTGTCTGCAGTCGTATCGCTGCGATGACGTCGGTGAATGACTTTGCCGAGCGGCCGCCGCGCGTGCTCGCCGACAAGGAGGATCTGAATCTCGGGCACCATCGCGTACGCTGGTTCGACACGCCGCACGTCCCCCACGCCTGGGAGTGCGGACTCGCGATGGACATGACGACGCGCACGTTCTTCTGCGGCGATCTGTTTACGCAGGGCGGCTCGGGCAGCGAGGCGCTCACAGAGTCGGACATCCTCGGGCCGAGCGAAGCCTTCCGGAAGCCGCTCGACTATTTCGCGCACGCGCCGCAGACGCGCGTCGTCCTGGAAGCCTTCGCCCGAGAAGAGCCGACCACGATGGCCTGCATGCACGGCAGCGCCTGGCGAGGCGATGGCTCGAAGCTGCTGCGGGCGTTGGCCGACGCGCTGGCTTAGTGCAGGTCGCGCGAAGCGCGACCTACTGAGGCAACTGCGAGCACCGCGGGTCGAAGTTGCACTTCACCAGGCGATCGACCTCGCCCGTTTGCGGCACCGTTTCCAGGAACACGCCGATACCGGGTGCGTAGTACTTGCGCTCGAAGCTGCCCGGCTCGAGCGACGAGCTGTTGCGCGTGACGACGCAGTTGTTCGCGCACATCAGCCGCGCGAGTGCCGCCGGCACCAGCTTGTCGAGGTTGGGATACTTGCCGTACGAGTAGTCGACGACGATCACCTGCGTCGAGTCCTCCGCATTGGCGAGCGACGCCTCCTCTATATATGTCTGCCCCGGCCGCGGATTCGCCTGGAAGATGATGCCCGGCTTGTCGCCGTCGCGGTCAGCCTTGAACGAGCCGTCGATGTTGACCAGCTCGGGCCTCTCCGGGCGATCGCCGTCGAAGGTCTCGAACTCCGCGGTTTCCTCGCCGCAGTACCAGACGGTGCCGTTCTTCGCCTGCGCGAACCAGTCGTTCGTGCCTTCGATGAGCACTCCATCCTCGAAGACTTCGTCGCGCACCACGATGCAGCGAATGTCGTCGATGAGCTTGGTGGCGGATGTCACCTGCACCGTGTTCCTTTCGGTGGCACTGCGGTACACCCAACGATTGCCGATCGTGAGTGGAAAATACGGGTTCGGATTCGTCAGGTTGCGGAAATCGCTGTCGAAGTCCCGCGGCTCGAGCTCCGGATCGTAACGGTCCTCCCCGAGCGTCTTGCACAGGTCGACGCGGGCCTGGTGCTGCGCGGCGCATTCTGCGGTCGCCTCGTCGTGGCTGTCCTTGAGATCGGCGAAGCACTCCGTGCGGTCCCCGCCGTCGGACTCGTTGATGCAGATGCCGACGCCGACCCAGTAGTCGTCGAGCGTCGCGTTGCTGCACGCGCGGGACACGGCCTCGGCCGTGGCCGTGCAGAATTTGCCTTGGTTGACGAGGTCGTTGACGGTTGATTCGCTGGCCGCGGCGGGTAGGGCGAGCGAGCCGGCGGCCAGCGCCGGGAGCAACAGAGTACCGTTGCGCATTGTGCTTCTCCTTGCGGGAAATCGGGCAGACCCGTTAGACGTCGCGAGCGCTGCCGATCAGTCGCGGCGGGCGCCGGCGGGTAACTTGCGTTACGAGACTTGCGGGTGCTAGGCTGCTTCGCAGCAATGAGCTCCACCGGCTCCGCCTACCTGTTCGACGTCGTACGTTCGCCGCGGGGCAAGGCCCGCGCCGACGGCGGTCTCGCTCAGCTCAAGCCGCAGGAGCTCGTCCGCCAGCTGTCCACCGCGCTCGACACGCGACTCGGCGACGCGCATTCGCGCCGTGTCGAAGCGCTCGTGCTGGGCTGCGTAGGTCAGATCGGCGCTCAGGGCGGCAACATCGCGCTCGTGTCGAAATTGCACAGCGGTCTGCCCGATGAGGCGGCCGCGTACACCCTGAACAACTACTGCGTGTCGAGCCTGACAGCGATCGGTCAGGCCGCGGCGATGGTCAGCTCGGGCCAGGTGAGCACGGCACTCGCCGGCGGAGTGGAGATGATGTCGCGCGTTCCGTTCATGGCGGATGCGGCCGACTACTACACAGATACGACGATGCCAGCGCGCAGCCGCTACATTCCAGTGGCGCTCGCCGCCGATCGCCTGGCCGAGGACGAAGGCATCGATCGTGCGACGCTCGATGAATGCGCATTGCGATCGCAGCAGCGAGCGGCAGCTGCGGAAACGAACGCAGCGCTCTCGCGCTCGCGGATTCCGATCGCTCGTTCCGATGGTACGACCGCACTTGCCGCCGAAGAGTGCATCCGGCCGCAGACGACCGCTGCGAGTCTCGCAGCCATGCAACCTGCCTTCGTCGAGCTTGCCAGGTCTTATGCGGATGCGCTCGGACGCACGATCGATCATCGACACACGATTGCGCATGCGCCGCCGATCTGCGATGGCGCCTCCCTGGCAATCGTCGGCAACAGAGACGGCGCGCGTCGTCCGCGCGCTCGCATCGTCAGCTATGCCGACTGCGGCGGCGATCCATACGCCTCGCTGCTCGCGGGATTCGGAGCGATGGATCGCGCACTCCAACAGGCAGGAATGAAGCTGCAGGACGTCGACTGCATCGAGTTCATGGAAGCCTTTGCCGTGACGATCGCCAGATTCCTGCGCGATCGCGACGTCGACCCGGAGCGCGTCAACGTTGCGGGCGGACACCTGGCGAAAGGCCATCCGATGGGGGCGAGCGGCGGCATCCTGCTTTCGACGCTGCTCGATGTGCTGGAAGCGCGCGGCGGAACCACGGGCCTGGTAGTTGCAAGCGGCGCGGCGGGTGTCGGTGCAGCGATGCTCGTCGAACGTTGCTAAGCTCTCGACGACAATGAGCGTCGCTGCCGCTCCCACCTCTCGTCGTCCCTGGCCGTTCGCGATGCGCCTGCCGGTCTTCGCGGCGCCGATGTTCCTGGTTTCCGGACCCGAGCTCGTCGCCGCGGCCTGCGAGGCGGGCATCGCGGGCGCGTTTCCGACGCCGAACTGCCGCACGACCGATGAGCTCGATCAGTGGATGACCGCGATCACGCAGCGGCTCGGCACCGCACGTGCTGCCGCAGCGGGGCCGATCGGGCCATGGGTCGCGAATCTGATCACTCACTCCACGAACACGCGTTTCGCCGACGATCTGGAACTGGTGCGTCGGCACCAGCCGCCCATCGTGATCACCGCCCTCGGCTCGCCGAAGCCTGCGATGCAGGTGGTGCACGAGTACGGCGGGCTGATCTTCGCGGACGTCGTCAATCTGAACCTCGCGCGCAAAGCGGCCGCAGCCGGCGTTGACGGTCTCGCGTGCATTTCCGCCGGCGCCGGCGGACATACGGGTCACCTCAGTGCGTTCGCCTTCATCTCCGCCGTGCGCGAGTTCTTCGATGGCTGGATCGTCGTGGGCGGCGGTATCGCAGATGGCGCGGGCGTTGCCGGTGCCGTCGCGGCCGGCGCAGACTTCGTTTACATGGGCACGCGGTTTCTGCCATCGCAGGAGAGCCGCGCCGTGCAGCAGTACAAGCAGATGGTCGTTGATTGCGGCACTGACGACATTGTGGTCAGCGCGGCCATCACCGGCACCGCGGCGTCGTGGCTGGCACCGAGTCTGCAAGCGTGCGGAATGGATCCCCATGCACTCGAAGTCTCGACCGCGCGCAACTACGACACACGCGGCGGCGATGCCTACAAGCGCTGGCGCGATCTGTGGGCATGCGGCCAGGGCCTGCAGACGATTCGCGCGATCGAGCCGGTCGCCGCGATCGTGCAGCGGCTGGAAGAGGAATATCGACGAGCGAGCGAGCGTTTTCGCGCGCTCGCGGGAGCATCGCCATGACGACACGGGTCTACCTGCTCGGCGGCTATCAGACCGACTTCGCCGACAACTGGGCGCGCAACGGCCTGGAGATCGCCGACATGATGCGCCACACGGCGACGAGCGGTCTCACCGAGACCCGGCTCGAACCGCAGGACATCGAGGTCGCGCACATCGGCAACTTCGCCGCGGAGCTGTTCTGTAATCAGGGTCATCTCGGCGGATTGTTCGCGGCGTGTGATCCGGCATTCGCCGGGTTGCCTGCATCCCGGCACGAAGGTGCCTGCGCCTCGGGAAGTCTCGCGATGCTGGCGGCAGCGGCCGACATCGAGGCCGGCCGCTACGGGCTCGCGGCCGTGCTCGGCGTCGAGCAGATGCGCAATGTGCCGGGCGAGAAGGCCGCGCAATTCATCGGCGGACCGGCGATGTGGAGCGGCCACGAATACCTGGAAGCGCGTTATCCCTGGCCGCGGGTGTTCAGCGACGTCGCGGACGAATACGACCGCCGCTTTGGACTGAAGTCCGAGCACCTCGCGCGCATCGCGGAGATCAACTTCGCGAACGGCCGGCGCAATCGCAACGCGCAGACGCGCCGCTGGACTTTCAACGAGCACAGCTTCACGCACGACGAGGAAGCCAACCCGACGATCGAAGGGCGCATCCGCAAGCACGACTGCGGCCAGATCACCGATGGCGCGGCGATCATGTTCCTCGCCAGCGAGTCACGCGCGCGCGAGCACGCCAGGCGGCTCGGCATCAGTCTCGACGCGTTTCCGTACATCAAAGGCTGGGGGCATCGCACGGCGCCGATCACCTACGCGGCAAAAGTCCAGGCGAGCAGCGGCGGCCCGTACGTCTTCCCGCACGTACGCGGTGCAGTGACCGACGCGTTCAAGCGCGCCGGCATCGCGGGCGTGGACCAGTTGAGCGGCATCGAGACGCACGATTGCTTTACCAGCACCGAGTACATGGCGATCGATCATTTCGGCATCACGGAGCCGGGCGAGAGCTGGCGCGCGATCGAGGACGGTGACATCGAGCTCGGCGGCCGCATCCCCGTCAATCCGAGCGGCGGCCTCATCGGCCTCGGCCATCCCGTCGGCGCAACCGGCGTGCGCATGGCACTCGACTGCTTCAAGCAGACGACGGGCACAGCGGGCGAGTATCAGGTGGAGGGCGCAAAGACGTTCGCGACGCTGAATATTGGTGGCAGCGCGACCACGACGGTGAGCTTGGTGATTGGGAAGTAGGGAGACGAAGACCGGAAATGCTCGCGCCAAGGCGCTTGGCGAGAGCTTCTCTCCCCTCTAAATCCTCTCATACGTCGGATCCTTCGAATCCTTCCGTCCGCGCAGTACGCCCGCAGCCCGCGTATCGATATACCCCAGGCACCAGCCTTCGTTGGACGGCGTGTCGCGATTCCAGTCGAACACCGTGCGCCGGTGCGCGATCTTCCAGACGCCGCTGCGGCACTCGAACTTGTCGTGCAGGCGGCCGCCGGTGAACGTATCCCAGCTGCGGCCGTCGCGCTCGACGCGCAGGAACGTCCAGATGTACGTCTCGACATACGCGCGCTCGCCGTCGAGCTCGATGTGGCTGTTGCCGAGCAGATGCTGCATCACACCCATCCCGCGGACCTTCGGAATCGCCGCGTCGACGTAGTCGTGCGCACGTCCGCTGAATGAGCTGCCGTGCTCTTCGACCGCGTCGTCGAAGTAGCAGCCCTTGAGCAGTGCAGTGTCGGCGCGGTCGATGCCGCGCGCGTAGCGCGAGAGAACGTCGCGGATTGCATCGCGGGCGAGCATGCGATCCAGCTCGAGGGCACGGGTGGCATCGGTCATGACAGGCTCCGGGGTTGCGCGCTGCAGGTCACTGGCATTATAAGACTGACGGGGCGGAAACTGGAATGGAGCTGAAATGGGGGAGCTCGCACCGGGACTGGGGCAGAACCTGTGGATCAGCGCGGCGGTGCTGCTCGGGTGCGTGCTGTCGTTGTGGCTGCTCAGCATTCGCCTGCGCGATGCGAGCATCATCGACATCTTCTGGGGACCCGCGTTCGGCGTCGTCGCCATCGTTGGCTTCCTGCTCTCGGAGGGTCACGGCGTCGAAGCCCGGCGCACGCTCGTCACCGTGCTTACGGTCGCCTGGGCCGCGCGGCTCGGGATCTACCTGTACTGGCGCAATGTCGGCAAGGGCGAAGACCCGCGCTACACGGCCGCCTATCGCACGCGCTTTCCGAAAAACCTGCACTGGCACACGCTCACGAAAGTGTTCCTGCTGCAGGGATTCCTGGTGTGGCTGATCTCGGCGCCGGTGCAGCTTGCACAGTACCTGCTGCAACCGCCCGCGCTCGGTCCGGTAGCGATCATCGGCGCCGTGCTCTGGACCATCGGCTTTCTGTTCGAGGCAATTGCCGACTGGCAGCTCGCGCGCTTCAAGGCCGATCCAGCCAATCGCGGCCGTGTGCTCGATCACGGGCTGTGGCGCTACAGCCGGCATCCCAACTATTTCGGCAATGCCTGCCTGTGGTGGGGATTGTGGTTGATTGCGTGCGATCACCTCATCGGTCTCGTGACCGTGTTCTCGCCGCTCCTGATGACCCATTTCCTGTTGAATGTGACCGGCAAGAAACTGCTCGAGAAGCGCATGTCGCGCGCCCGTCCGGAGTACGCCGCATACGTCGCGCGCACGCCAGGCTTTTTCCCCTGGTTCCCGCGCGGCTCCTGAAGCGTGGGCATGTATCGCGTCGTGCAGTGGGCAACCGGGTCGATGGGGCGCACTGCCCTGCGACGCGTGATCGACCATCCGGACCTGGAGCTGGCGGGCGTCTACGTCTATGACCCACGCAAGGTCGGTCTCGATGCCGGCGAGATTGCGCGGCGGCCGCCGACCGGCGTGCGCGCCACCAACCGGATCGAGGACATCCTGGCGCTGCAACCCGACGTCGTCCTGCACATGTCACGCATTACGCTGCCGTACGTGCAGCAGAATGCCGACGTCGCCGCGCTGCTCGCCGCCGGAATCGACGTCATTTCAACCGCGGGATTCCACCATCCCGCTTGTCACGGACTTGCTTATGCTGGGCCCCTGCTCGATGCCTGCAAGCGCGGCGGCAGCACGCTCGCCGGCGTCGGCCTGAATCCCGGTTTCATTGCCGAGCGGGTGGCGACGCTCCTGACAGGTCTGTGCGCGCAGCTCGACTCGGTGGCGTGCTACGAAGTCGCCGATGCCTCCAGCATGCCGTCGCCGGAATTCGTGTTCGGACTCATGGGCTTCGGTGCGGATCCGAAGCAGCGCGACGTGACCACGGAGCCGATTGCAGGAATGTACGGAGAGCTGTTCATGGAGGTATTTCACGCCGTCGCCGACGCACTCGGCACGCGCGTCGCATCGTTGCAGACAGAGCACGCTGTCACGCTCGCACCGCGCGAGATCCGGATCCGGGCCGGCGTGATTCAGCCCGGTAGCGTCGCGGCGACACAGTGGCGCTGGCGCGCTCGCCTGGAAACCGGTGTCGAAGTACTCCACTGCGTCACCTGGACCGCCGACCCGGCGTTGCACGGCGCGGGGCACCGTGAGGCCGCGGCCTGGCGGCTGGAGATCGGTGGGCGTCCCAATGTGAAAGCGACCATTGCACTGGAAGACCCGGACCCTGCCGCACCGCACATGCGCGCGGCAGTGGATGCAACCGTGGCGGTCGCGCTCCATGCGATTCCGAGCGTGCACGCGGCACCGCCGGGCTTCTACGCGCTGCCCGCCGCCTTGCAACTTCAACAGCGGGGCGGGTAGACTGCCAACGTCTCGTTATGCAAGCGACCAGAGAAACGCAGAGACAACGAGTGGCTTCCAAGGGGGCAATGATGAGTTTCGATACCCGTCGGGTGCGGCCGCTGCGCGCGGTCATTTCCGGTCTCCTCGGCACCGCTGCATTCGCCGCCGCCGTGCCGCCATTGTTCGCGCAGACACTCGAGACAGTCACCGTCACGGCGCAACGACGCGAGACCGACCTGCAGACGACGCCGGTCGCAATCAGCGCGTACACCGGCGAGTCGCTGGAAGAGAACAAGATCTTCACGGTCAACGATCTCGCCGCGAACGTGCCCGCGTTCTCGCTGACGGCCCTGACGCCGCTCGACGCGGAGCTGAACATCCGCGGCATCACTAACACGCGTCTGGACTCACCGACCGCCGACCCCTCGGTCGGCACGTTCGTCGACGGCGTATACATGGGACGCACCGGCGACCTCAACTACGATTTCTACGATCTCGAGCGCATCGAGGTCATTCGCGGCCCGCAGGGCGTGCTGCTCGGCAAGAACGTGGTGGGCGGCGCGCTCAGCGTGATCACTGCCAAGCCGTCGTTCGAGCCCTCGGGCAACGTGCTCGTCAGCTACGGCAACTACAACTCGATGCTGGTGTCGGGCTTCGCGAACGGCGGGCTCAATGACTCGTGGGCCGCGCGCGTGTCGTTCCAGGGACGCAAGCACGATGGTTACGCCGAGGACGTCCTGCATCACCGCGACGTCGAGGACCTGGAGTCGTACCAGGGGCGCGTGCAGATTCTGTACGGACCGGACAGCTCGATCTTCACCGGCCGTCTCGCACTCGACTACAACCACGACGAAACCAACGGTCTCAATACAGTTGCGGTCGCGGGCGGCACAACCTCGTGCGAGACGACTTATCTGCGCACCAACTGCACGCGTCCGTGGAGCAATCTGCGCGCGTATCTGGGTCTCACCGATCCGCGCAAGGACGTGGCGCAGAGCATCCAATACGCGGGACAGCCGCGCATTCAGCAGTTCATGAAGCGCGACGGTTTCGGCGCGACGCTCGATCTGCAATGGCAAGCCCCGGGCTTCACGATCAACTCATTGACCGGCTATCGCGACGGCGAAGGCCAGCAGGTGTACGACCAGACCGGCGCCGGGCCGGAAGCGCTGGGCTGGGACGTCGCGCAGTGGGGCGCCTACATTGCCTTCATCAACGCGACCTACGGCACGCGGCCGGCGACCTCGAACAACGGCCAGTTCCTGTTCGCGCAGCCGGTCGGCGAGGACGCGGACGTGCAGCAGTTCAGCCAGGAATTCCGCTTCACGTCCAACATGCCCGAGAGCCGCTTCGACTGGATCGGCGGCATCTACCTGAAGAAGGACGACATCAAGAAGACCGACCGCTTCATCGGCGAGAACTTCCTCGGCAGCGTGCTCCCGGGCGGCAACAACCCGCTGTCGACGCTGTCAGGCGAGAACCGCTGGGTCAATGACGGCAAGATCGAGAACTACGCGGGCTTCGCGCAGCTCGGCTTCAAGTTCACCGACGCGTTGAAGCTGAGCGTCGGCGCGCGCTACACGCACGACAAGAAGGAAGGCAACGTCAGCGGCTTCGTGGTCGCGACCGGCGATCGCTTCAGCCCGAGCGATCCGCGGCCGAACGTGACGATCGAAGGCCTGTGCCGCGCGCCCGACGGCACCATCATCCGGTCGGCCACCGGCGGCCAGCCCGCAACGTGCGTCGCGCCGAACCAGTGGATCTTCTCCGCGGGCACCGGCTTCCAGACGGACTACTCGAAGACCTGGAGCGAGACGACGCCGCAGGCAACCCTCGAGTGGACCGTCAGCGACACGCTGTTCCTGTACACCACCGTCGCGAAAGGCTTCAAGGGCGGCGGCTTCGATGACACGCCAGCGAACGTCGCGCAGGCGACCACGCCGTTCGATCCGGAAGAGGCGACCAACTACGAGATCGGCTTCAAGACGGACCTGCTCGACAAGCGCATGCGCTTGAACGCCGACGTCTTCTACATGGACTACAAGGACCTGCAGGTCACGCAGACCAATGCCGCCTGCTTGTGCAACATCACCGACAACGCCGCGAGCGCCGAGATCAAGGGCGTCGAGGCGGAGTTCGCGTTCGCCGCCACCGAGCGGCTGCGCCTGTCGCTCGCCGGCTCGTACGTCGATGCGACCTACAAGGATTTCATCGAATCGGCGATCGACCCGACGACCGGACTGAATCTCGACAGCTCGGGCAATCGCCTGCAGCGCACGCCCGAGACGCAGCTCACCGGCGGCGTCGACCTGACGCTGCCGCTGGGTCAGCTCGGCGATGCGCTCAATTTCCGCGTGAACTACACGTGGCAGAGCGACATGTTCTGGGCGACCGACAATATCGCGAAAGAAGACGCCTACGGCTTGCTCGACGTGCGCGTCGCGCTGTCGCCGCCGAGCTCGCCGTGGGCCGTCGCGCTGTGGGGCAAGAACGTGACCGACGAGCTGTATCGCGTCAACATCATCTCGTTCTTCGGCGAGGAGGTGTCGCAGTTCGCGGCGCCCCGCACCTACGGCGTCGACTTCAGCTGGAAGTTCTGACCATGGCGCAGCAAATCGAGCAGTACATCGACTTCGTGAAGCGCCTGCAGGCTGCGGCTGACCGCCGGGATCGCGCCGCGATCCTGGCGATGGTCACGCCGGATCTCGAATATCACTATCACGTCGGCTCGAAGCCGGTGCAGGGCCCCGAAGGGCTCGGCCGCTTCCTCGACAACTACTGGGGCCGCTCCAAGGACGGCGTGTGGCAGATCGAGACGTTCGCGCAGAGCGGCGAGAAGCTGCTGATGGAAGGGTGGGAAGAGTTCACCGACACCACCACCGGAGCGCGTGTGATGAATCGCTACATGGGCGTGATGGAATTTCGCAACGGCAAGATCGCGCGCTGGCGCGACTACTTTCAGCTGAACCGTCCGCCCGCCGCCTGAGGGCCGCCGCGCCGGAGAGCAGATGCGCACGACTCCGCAGCATCTCGCGGCTGAATATCGTGCGAGCGGCGCGTGGTCCGAGCAGCGGCTCGGCGACTTGTTTGCTGCTTCCGCCGCCGTCGAGCCGGCGCGTATCGCGATAGCAGACCCCCCGAATCGCTTCGCGCTCGACGGCGCTTTTCCGCGTCGCCTGGATTGGCGCTCCCTCGCCGCATTGGTGGACGCGACCATGGTCGCGCTTGCCGATGCGGGTCTGCGGCGCGACGACGTGCTCGTCACGCAGCTGCCGAACGTCGTCGAATACGTCGCTGTATACGTGGCGTGCGCGCGGCTCGGCGTCATCGTCAGCCCGGTCCCGATGCAATTCCGTCGCGCCGAGCTCGAGCCGCTGTGCCGGCTGACACGCGCGCGTGCGCTGCTCACGGTGCTGGCGTTCAAGGGAACGGAGCACGCTCGTCTCGCAACGACTCTCAGCGAGGGGCCGCAGGTGCTCGTGCTCGGTCCCGAGGCGCCGGCGGGAACGCGCGCCTTCGTTCCCGAGCCGAGTGCCGCCAACACCTCACGCGCGCAGGAGCTCGAGCTCGCCGCGAACGTGAATGCCGACGACATCGTGACGATCTGCTGGACCTCCGGCACCGAAGGAGTGCCGAAAGGCGTCCCGCGCTCTCACAATCATTGGATCTCCGGCAGCCTGGCTCACTACGATGGCGCGCAGATCCGCCGCGGCGACCGGCTGCTGAATCCATTTCCGCTGGTCAACATGGCGGCGCTCGGCGGCTGCTTCATGAGTTGGCTGCGCGCCGCGGGAACGCTGCTGCTGCATCACCCGTTCGAGCTGCCGGTGTACTTGCAGCAGATCGCCACCGAGAAGCCGGAGTATGCGATTGCGCCACCGGCGGTGCTGATGCTGCTGCTGCAGAACGAATCGCTGCTGAACGGCGTGGACCTGTCCTGTCTGCGATGCATCGGCTCGGGCTCGGCGCCGCTGCCGCCGGTGATGATCCGCAGTTACAAGGAGCGCTACGGCATCGAGATCATCAACAACTTCGGCTCGAACGAGGGCGTCGCGCTGTGCAGCGGTCCGCTCGAAGCACCGGATCCGCAAGCGCGCTCGCGATTGTTTCCGCGCTTCGGCCGGCGGGAGCTCGACTGGCCGCAGCGCATCGCCAAGATCACGCACACGCGCCTGATGGATCCGCACAGCGGCGCCGAAGTGCTCGAGCCGCGCCGCGCGGGAGAAATGCAGATCCGCGGCCCGGTCGTGTTCGATGGCTATTTCAGCGCGCCCGAGATCACGGCGCAGGCATTCACGGCAGACGGCTGGTTTCGCACCGGCGATCTGTTCGAGATCGACGAGAGCGGCCGTTACTACCAGTTCGTCGGGCGCCTGAAGCAGCTGATCAACCGCGGCGGCGTCAAGATCGCGCCGGACGAGATCGACGCCGTGCTGGCGGAGCATCCGGACATTGCGGAGGCCGCCGTCGTCGGCTATCCGGACGAAGTGCTCGGCGAGCGCATCTGCGCGGTGGTCGTGCCGAAGCCGGGGCGTACAGTGAGCGTCGAAGCCCTGCAGAGTCACTTCCGCGCGCGCGAGCTCGCGGTCTTCAAGTGGCCGGAGCGCGTGCGGATCGTCGAGCGGCTGCCGCGCAATCCGCTCGGCAAGGTCATTCGCGGCGAGATTGCGCAGATTGCCGCGCGCTCGTGAGCGCGCTCATCGCGTGCAGCGTGTCCAGGTATTCCTTGACGGCGTGAATGCGGCCGTCGCGGATCACGAACAGGAAGTGATACCGATTGTGGTACAGCGCGCCGTTCACGAGCTGCGCCTTGCTCTCGGCCTCGACGGCGACGCGATCGTCCTCGGCGGTGACCGCGCCGATGCTGATCTCGATGCCGTGCGGCAGCAGCTCGAGATTGCCCGCCAGCCGCCGCTCGACGGTCGCCTTGTCGACCCAGCCGGCCGCGGGGAACTCCTGCGGATGGCCCGGCAGCCACCAGCGCGAATCGGGCGCCAACAGCGCGAGCGCGGCGTCGTAACGGCCACGGGCATAATGATCGAGGAAATCGCGGACCAGCTGCTTGTTGGCGTCGAGGCTCATCGGCAGTACCATGCGAGTCAGTCTCGTAGTGCAACCGTCAGCATAAGGCATCCGGAGTAGCCGATGCGAACCTATCGCGAGGAAGTGAGCGTCGATCCCGCCGACCGCCCGGCCTGGGTGGACGGAGTCGACAACCCGTACCTGCACGGTCCGTATACGCCGGTCGTCGCAGAGATCACCGCCGTCGACCTGCGCGTGGCGGCCGGCGAGATTCCGGTCGATCTGTGCGGCGCCTACATGCGCAACGGGCCGAACCCGGTGCTGGAGCCGAAAGGGCTGTATCACTGGTTCGACGGCGACGGCATGGTGCACGCCGTGTATTTTCGCGATGGCCGCGCCAGCTACATCCGCCGCTGGGTGCGCACTCGCGCACTGCGCGACGAGCTCGAGCTAGGTCGCGTGACTTTGTCCGGCATCATGGGCCCGTTCGATCTGACGCTCGGCAACGAGGGTGCTCGCGGCGCCAATCCGGACTATTGCAAGGACACCGGCAATACGACGCTGACCTGGCACAACGGCCGCGTGCTGGCGCAGTGGTACAACGCCGGCCGCACGTATGCTCTCGATCCGCTGACGCTCGATACGGTTGCAGACGAGACGTTCGGCGGCGCCATCGAGGCGACACTCAATGCGCATGCCAAGTGCGACCCGCGCACGGGCGAGCTGATCGACTACGACTATGGCGACTTCAAGTCGTACCTGACCTATTACGTCATCGGCGCCGACGGCAAGCTGAAGCACAAGACGCGCGTCGACCTCGCCGGGCCGCGCCTGCCGCACGATACGACGATCACGCCGAATTACACGATCCTGCACGACTTCCCGCTGTTCCACGACGCTGACGTGCTGCGCCGGACGGGCCATCGCGTGGTCGAGTTCCACCGCGACATTCCGTCGCGCTTCGGCGTGATCCCGCGCTACGGCACGCAGGAGCAGATCAAGTGGTTCGAGTTCGAGCCCGGCTACGTGCTGCACATGGTGAACGCGTGGGAGGAGGGCGACTGGATCACGATGGACGGCTGCTTCCAGCCCGACCCGACGATCCGGCGCGATCCGTCCGAAGGTGCGCTCGGCTCGATGCTCGCGTACCTGCGCTACCGCGGTCACCTGCGGCGCTGGCGCATGAACCTGCGCACCGGCGAGAAACACGAGCAGCAGCTCGACGACGCGAATGTCGAATTCTGTTTGCCCGACACCAATCTGTACGGCGTGAAGACGCGCTATTCCTATCACCAGCGCGTCCCGACGGACATGCAGACGCTCGTGTTCGATGCGCTCGTCAAGTACGACCACGAGAGCGGCGCGCGCGAGGTGTATGAGTACCCGAAAGGGTGGTACGGCAACGAGACGCCGTTTGCGAAGAGCACGCGTGGCGGAGCCGAGGACCGCGGCTACGCCGTCACGCTCGCGACCCACGTCAGGGACTACACTTCGGAAGCATGGATCTTCGATGCACAGCGAATCAGCAAGGGTCCGATCGCCCGCGTCGCGCTGCCAGGCCGCGTACCGATCGGCTTCCATGCCGCATGGATTCCGGGGCGCCTGCTGTGGCCCGAAGCGCGCGCCGGTAGCTGAGAGACGCTGATGTCCACGCCGCGGCCCGCTCACCCGCCCTGGTTCGATCCCGGCATGCCACGGCGCGAGGACTGCGTGCTGAAGGCGATCCTCGACGATCGCGGCACAAGCGTTCCCGAGCGGCGGCTCGCGCTGTTCGAAGACGGTACGGAATGGACGTGGGGGGAGGCTCGCGAGCAGGTTCGCGCGCAAGCTGCAGCGCTGCAGGCACTCGGCGTGCGCGAGGGCGACCGAGTCGTCGCGTGGCTGCCGAACGGTCCGGCACTCGTGCGCGCATGGTTTGCGATCAACTATCTCGGCGCGATCTTCGTTCCGTTGAACACGGCGTATCGGGGCGCGTCGCTCCAACATACTATCAATGCATGTCGCGCGCGACTGGTGCTCGCGCATTCGGCGCTCATCGAACGGCTCGAAGGTCTCTCGCTGGAACATGTCGAGCGCGTCGTCGCGGTTGGTGCGGCGGTCACGCTGGCTTCTTCGGACCAGCGTCGCTGGCAATTGCTGCAGCAGACGGTGCTGGACGGCGATGCGCGGAAGCTGGATGACTCGGCGCAGCCGCAACCGTGGGATGCGCAGTCAGTGATCTATACGTCCGGAACGACCGGATTGTCGAAGGGGGTGCTGTCGCCTTATCTGCAGCTCTACACGACTGCGACGATCGTCTACGGCTATCTGCGCGAGGGCGAGGGGATCCTGGTGAACCTGCCGATGTTCCATGTCGGCGGCACCAGCTCGCTCATGATCGCGCTGATCCGTTCCGGCTCGTTCCATCTCGTCGACGGCTTCAGCACCGAGCGCTTCTGGGATCAGGTGAGGCGCGGTCACTGCGCGACGACCTCGGGGCTCATCGGCATCATGGGCGCGTTCCTGATGAAATCGCCGCCGCGCACCGACGACCGGGATCATCCGATCCGCTGCATGACCGGGTTTCCGATCAACGAGCAGACGGTGAAGATCCGCGATCGCTTCGGCATCGACTATCTCACTGGCTTCAACATGACTGAGCTGTCCGCACCGCTCGTGAGCGAGCTGAACACAACGGTGTTCGGCGCATGCGGCCGGCCGCGGACCGGCGTGCAGTGCCGGCTCGTCGACGAGCACGACATCGAAGTTCCGGACGGCACGCCCGGCGAACTGATCGTGCGCAGCGAGACACCGTGGACGTTCAACATCGGCTACGACGGTCTGCCCGAGGCGACTGCCCGCGCCTGGCGCAATGGCTGGTTCCACACCGGCGACCTGCTGCGCAGGGACGCCGACGGCAACTACTTCTTCGTCGATCGCCTGAAGGATGCGATCCGCCGCCGCGGCGAGAACGTGTCATCGCTCGAGGTCGAGGCCGCAGTGCGTACGCACGCGGGCGTCGACGAAGTGATCGCCGTCGGTATTCCCGTGGAGTCGGAAGAAGAGGTGATGGTCGTGATCGTCCCGAAGGCAGGCCACACGATCACGCCGCCGCAGCTGATCGAGTGGCTGACGCCGCGGCTGCCGTATTTCGCCGTGCCGCGCTTCGTGCGCATCGTCGAGGCGATTCCGAAGACCGAGACCAACAAGCAGCGCAAATTTCCGTTCCGCGACGCCGGCGTCACTCCCGACACCTGGGACCGTGTCGCCGCCGGCATCGTGCTGAAACGCGAACGCCTGCTGTAGATTGGGCTTCAGCCCAACTCTTGTCGGGCTGAAGCCCGACCTACATCGGAAACTTTCGCTGCTTCGTTTGCGAGGAACGCGGCGAGATCTTCCGGCGAATACTTGCTCTTGGCCGTATGCGGGTAGGCGTGCGCCGCGCGCGGCGCGCGATCGAACCAGAACGCTTCCGGCCCTGCTCCGGACGGTCGCGTCGCGGCGAGCCACAGCGCTGTATCCGCGCCTTGCGCGGAATTCCGCAAGACCGTGCGCAGCCGCCGCCGGAAGTTCGGCATCGCAGTCTTCACTCCGTCGGTGTCTGCCCAGCCCGGATGCATGACATAGCAGCGCAAGCCGCCGGCACCGTGTCGTGTTTGCCAGTACTTCACGAGTGCCGCCTGCCCGCGCTTGTGCACGGCGTATGCGTACACGCCGTTGTACTTGCGCGGATCCTTCATGCCCATGTAGTCCAGCGTCAGCGCAGCGTTGTACATACCGCCGGACGACATCTCGATCACGGTCGACTCCGGCGCGAGCACCGCATTGCGCAGCAGCGCCTCGGTGAGCACCCAGTGCGTCAGCAGGTTCGTGGCATAGGAAGTCTCGAAGCCTTCAGCAGTCGTCGAGAGATCGTCGAGCAGCAGGCCGACGTTGTTCACCAGCACACTCACGGGCTTTCCCTGCGCGACGATTGCGTCGGCAGCGCGGCGCGTATCCGCGACCAGCGACAGATCGACCACGAGCGGTACCACGCGACCGGGACCCGGAGCCGCACGCACCAGGGCATCGAGCTTGTCGCGGCTGCGTGCGAGCGCCAGGACTGTCGCCCCGCGCCGCGTGGCGCCCTCGACCACTGCGCGCCCGATGCCGCCGGTCGCGCCAGTCACCACCCAGGTCTGGCCGGCGAAGCTCGCATTCAGCGTCGGCCACGTCAGCGCACGGGCGCGGTAGCCGATGGCCGAGAAACTGACCAGGAAGCGGCCGTAGAATCCGACCACCTTCCTGAGCCTGGCGATGTCCATGAGCGCGTTCCCCCGTTGCCGCCCCACCTGGGTTCGATTATAAGTCTCGTTATGCAACTGACAAGCGCAGAGCCGCGGTCCGTGCCCTTCCGGCAGACGGATTTTCTGCCAGTGGATCTCGAGGTCGAGCGGCGCAGCGACGGTGCCATCGTCATGCGCTCGCGCATCCCGCTGCGGGACTTCGAGCCGTGCCTGCCGCGCGTGCTCGCCGCGCAGGCCGAGCGCCTCGGCGACAAGGCCTATCTCGTGCAGCGCCGCGGACCGCAGCGCGCATGGACGCCGCATTCTTACGCGCAGACGAAGCGCGACACTGATGCGATCGCACAATGGCTGCTCGACCGCCGGATCCCGCGCGATCGCCCGATCCTGTTGCTCTCCGGAAATTCCATCGCGCATGCGCTCGTGAAGCTCGGCGGCATGGCAGCCGGCGTGCCGGCCTGTCCGGTCAGCTCGAACTACGGCCTGATGGATTCGAACTTCGCGCGGCTGCGGCACGTCGTGCAGCTCACGCGGCCGGGCGTCGTGTTCGTCGAGCAAGCGCGGCCGTTTGCGCGCGCACTCGAGCAAGTCGATTTCGGCGACGCCACCATCCTGACCGCGACGCCGGAGGATGCGCCGCGCGGCGCGGTGTCGCTGGCGGATGTGCTTGCCACACCCGTGACGAACGCTGTCGCGCAGCGGATCGCAACGTTGCGCGGCGACGATCACGCGGCATACATGTTGACCTCGGGCTCGACCGGTCCACCGAAAGCAGTCGTGCAGACGTTCGCCAACATCGCGGCGAACATCGCGCAGGCACTGCAGACGATCGGCAGCGCAGCCGGCTGGCACGGCACGACGCTGGACTGGCTGCCGTGGAATCACGTCTCCGGCGCATTCGGCAAGATGAATACGCTGGTCGCCGGCGGCACGCTCTACATCGACGAAGGCAAGCCGATTCCGGGGCCGCTGTGGCAGGAGTCGCTGCGCAACTTGCGCGAAGTCGCCGGCAGGTACTACGTGAATGTGCCGCTCGGCTATCAGTTGCTGGTCGAAGCGCTCGAAGCAGACGAGGACCTGCGGCGCACGTTCTTCCGCGATCTGAGCGTGCTGCTGTACGGCGGGGCGGGCTTGCCGCAACCGATCTACGAGCGGCTGCAGCGTCTCGCGGTGGCCACGATCGGCAAGCGCATCATGCTGATCTCGGCGTATGGCTCGACCGAGACGACCTCGGGATGTCTCGCGATCCATTTCGAAACCGACAAGGTCGGACTCGGCGTGCCGATGCCCGGCATCCGCGTGAAGCTGGTCCCCGTCGACGAGCGCTACGAAGTGCGGATCGCGGGTCCTGTGGTGACTCCTTGCTACCTGCGCGATCCGCAGCGCACGGCCGAGAGTCGCGACGAGGAAGGCTACTACCGGATGGGCGATCTCGCCGTATTCCACGATCCGCAGCGGCCGGAGCAAGGGCTCGCTTTCGCCGGACGCCTCGCAGAAGAATTCAAGCTCGGCAGCGGCACGTGGGTCTGCGGCGGTCAACTGCGCGCAGAGCTGCTGCGTCGGCTTGCGCCACTGGTCGATGAGCTCGTTCTCTGCGGAGAAGGACACACCAGTGTCGGCGTGCTCGCATGGCCGAACCGCGCAGCGCTGGAGAGCGCGGGCATCTCTGGTTTGCAAACCGCCATCCGCGAGCGCCTCGCCGCGCACAACGCAGCCAATCCCGGCGCGAGCACAGCTGTGCGTCGAGTGTTGCTGCTGCAGGAACCGCCCAATGCTGGCGCTCACGAACTGTCCGACAAAGGGACGGTGAATCGCAGCGCGGTGCTCCTGCGGCGCGCGGCGGATGTTGAGCGGCTGTATGCGCAGCCCGTGGCTCCTGATGTGTTCGGGATCGATTAGAGGTTCGCAAGAAAATACTCTCGCGAAGGCGCCAAGGCGCCAAGGAAGAAAGGAAGTTCAGACATTCAGATTTCTTCTTGGCGCCTTTGCGCCTTCGCGAGAGTCATTCCGGTTCTGACGCCTGAGGGTTATTCGATGGAAATCGAGAATTCCGTAGCGCTCGTCACTGGCGGTAACCGCGGCATTGGGGAGGCATTCGTCCGTGCGTTCGTGGCTGCGGGTGCAAAGCGTGTGTATGTGGGCACGCGCCAAGTCAGCGCTGCCGCGCATCTCGTGGCGGAGGCGCCGGAACGGGTCGTGGCGGTGGAGCTCGATGTCGCCGACGAGGCTTCGATCAAGCGCGCGGCGCGACAGTGCCAGGACGTCACGATCCTGGTGAACAACGCTGGTCAGTTCCTGCATCAGACGTTGCTGACGGCGCCGGATCTGGGTGCGGCGCGCGCCGAAATGGAAGTGAACTACTTCGGGCCGCTCGCGATGTGTCGTGCGTTCGCGCCGATTCTCGCGCGCAGCCGGCCGAGTGCGATAGCGAACGTGCTGTCGGCGGGCGGCCTGGTCGCGGTCCCGATCATGGGCGGCTACAGCCCGTCGAAGTTTGCCGCGCGCGCGATGTCGACGTGCCTGCGGGCGGAGCTGGCGGCGCAGGGAACGACGGTGTCGGCGCTGTTCGTCGGCTCCGTCGACACTCGCATGGCGAGCCACGTGAAGGGCAACAAGGAGAAACCCGAGACGATCGCGGCAGCCGGGCTCGCGGCGATTCGTCGCGGCACGGAGGAAGTCGATACGGATGCGATGGCGATCGAGGTGCGCGCTCAGATGATCCGCGAGCCGGAGGCGCTCGCTCGCCGCTTCGCGAAGCAGCTCGGCGCCACCGAAATCAAGACCGGCCGTTAGGGGATGTCGGGCTAGAGCCCGACCTACGGGGTCGCTGCAGGTCGGGCTTTAGCCCGACGCGGTCGCCTCACGTACGACTCGCGCGAACGGCGCCCGCGTCGACAACGCCAGCAGGCTCGTGGCAGGTGCAATCGCGAGCGCGACGATCGCCAGGGCGGAACCAATACGCAGCGGATCCTGATACACGTAGTCGGTCAGCAATCCGATCGACAGCGGGCCGAGCGTGCTGCCGACGATGCTGTTCGAAAGGTAGTAGAGCGCGGACGCCTGGCCCCGCAACCGGTTCGGCACGGCTTCCTGGACGACTTGAATCGCGGTGCCGCCGGGCAACGTCATGAACAGGAGTGCCGGCGCATACCACGTCAACGACGTCCAGCCGTCGCCGGCCAGGCCCGCGGCCGCGAGCAGCGGCCCTGCCAGAGCCATGCCGATGACTGTGATCCAGATCGCCGGCTGCGCGACGCCACGCTTTCCGAGATGCGCTGCCAGGATTCCGCCGAGCACGGTGCCGGCGCCGCCGAACAGCAGCAGCACGAGACCATAGCGCAGCCCGGTCTCGCCGGCGGTCCAGCCATGAACACGGATGAAGTGCGCCGGCACCCAACTGAGCACTGCATAGACCACGACGGAGTAGAACGAGACCGCGACATAGTGGCGGACCATGAAGTCCGCATGCTCGCGAACGAAGCGGTCGATGCGCGCAGTGCCGATAGTCGCACTGCCCGCAAGCTCGTTGCGCCGGAGCGGCTCGAGAATCGTGGCGAGCAGCGGCAACATCACGAGCCCGCCGGCGCCGACCAGAATGAATGCTGCCTGCCAGCGCGCGACTTCGCCGATCAGCGGCAACGCGAACACGTCGCGGTGAGCCACCAGCTGAATGACGGTTCCGCCGACGATCATCGCGATACCGGCACCGACTGCTGCTGCAGCGGCGTAGACGCCGATCGGCGCAGCGCGCCGCTCTTTCGGAAACGAGTCGCTGATGATCGACATCGCAGCAGGGGAGAGCGCGGCCTCGCCGACGCCGACGACGATCCGCGCGACAAACAGTTGCAGGAACGTGGACGCGAGGCCGCACGCCGCAGTCGCTGCGCACCACAAGGCTGCGCCGACTGCGATCAATCCGCGGCGCGAAGTCCGGTCTGCCAGGTAGCCGAGCGGCAGGCCCATCGCTGCGTAGAACAGGCCGAACGCCACGCCCTGCAGCAGGCCGATCTCCGTGTCGTTGAGCACGAGATCGACTTTGACCGGCTCGATCAGCAGGCCGAGGATTGTGCGGTCGACGAACGAGACGATGTAAGCGACGGTCAGCACCGCGACGGTCCACCACGCGCGCCGCGGAGCCGGCCAGGCAAGCTGCATCACTGTGCACCCGGCTTGCGGGCGAACAGATCCTGGAACGACGCCATCGCGTCGGCAAACTCGACCGCGCCTTCCAGGTCGAGTAGCCGGTCGATGTCGCCGGCGAGCGCCTCCGCCGTGGCCTGTTCCGGATCGGCGTAGCCGAAGCCGCGACTCTCGACGTTGGCTGCACGCCGGAACACGCCCTTGCCGGCCATGATCACCTGGCCGTTCAGGCGCGTCTGCTCGCTGACCAGCAGCGCAACCACCGGCGCGACGAGCTCCGGCTTCATGGTCGTCATGAATTCCTCCGGCATGTTGCCCTGGCGCGCCGTCATGGGCGTGGCAGCGAACGGTGCGATCGCGTTCGTGAGGACATTGTGGGACTTGCCCTCGATGGCCAGCGTGCGCATGAAACCGATCAACGCGGCTTTCGAAGCCGAGTAGGCGGACAGGCCGTGCAGGCCGTGCAGACCGGCGTTGGAAGTAGAAACGACGATGCGGCCATAGCCTGCAGCCCGCATGCGGGCATAGGCCGCGTGCGTGACATAAAGCGAGCCGTGGAAATTGATCGCGAAAATCCGCTCGAACTCCGCGACGCTCACCTTGTGGAACGAGGAGCGCTGGTCGATGCCGGCGTTGTTGACCAATACATCGATGCGCCCCCAGGCATCGAGCGCCTGCTGGACCATGCGCTCGCCGGCGCCCGGATCTTCCACGCTGTCGTAGTTGGCGATGGCCTCGCCGCCGGCGTCGCGGATCGCCTGCACGACCTCGTCGGCGCTCGCCGGCTCGACGCCGGAGCGACGTCGGTTGTTGACCAGGACTCGCGCGCCGCGCTCTGCCAGATGCAGCGCGTAGGCGCGGCCGAGCCCTTTGCCGGCCCCCGTCACGATGGCCACTTGCTGGTCGAAACGAATCGTCGAGCGAATCATTGCCGTTGCCATCCCGCAGCGCTGCGCCTACAGTGCGCGCGATGCCTTCCAACGCCAAGATCATTGCCAACAGCACCGTCACGCGGGCATTGAGCGTCATCGGCGACCGTTGGACCCTGTTGATTCTGCGCGATGCATTCCAGGGCGCACATCGTTTCGAAGAGTTCCGCAACCTGAGCGGCGCGGCCCGCTCCACGCTCACCAGCCGCTTGAACGGCCTGGTCGAGAACGGCCTGCTGGAACGCATCCGCTATTCGGACGCGCCACCGCGTTTCGAATACCGGCTCACCGCGATGGGTCTTGCCTTGTACGGCGTGACGCTCGTGACGTGGCGCTGGGAGCATCGCTGGGCGCCGAGCGGCGCCGGCATCCCGCGCTACCTGCGGCACAACGTCTGCAAACATGCGATGCAGCCCGAGACCATGTGCTCGAACTGCGGCGAGCTCGTCGACGTGCGCGACACGCGCTACGAAGTCGTGGCCGCCACCGGCCGCAGCCGCGCCGCCACGCCGCGCTTCCGGCGCCTGTCGTCGGTGAACGCCGAGAGTCATCGCGGCGCCAGCAGCGCGTTCGTGCACATCACGGACATTCTCGGCGACCGCTGGACGCCGCTGGTCCTGTGCACGGCCTTTCTCGGCCTGCGCCGCTTCGACGAGATCCAGAGCGGGCTCGAGATCGCGACCAACATCCTGACCCACCGCCTGAATTATTTGGTTGACCATCGCATCCTCGAGCGCCGCCAGTACTCGGAACGCCCGCCGCGTTACGAATACCGGCTGACGGAGAAGGGACGAGACCTGTTCCCGCACGCGTTGATGCTGATGCAGTGGGGCGATCGCTGGCTCACGCCGTCCGGCGGCCCGAACCTGCGGGTGTTCCACCAGAAATGCGGTGCGCGCCTCAGCGCCGTCGTGGCCTGCAGTCACTGCCACAAGACGATCGATCCCCACGACGTCACCTTTCCGCCGGTCGCGAGCGAAGCCGCCGGCAGCCGGCGCGGCGCCGCCGCGGGCTGACACTCACTCCTTGACTCCCGTCGCTCCCATCGCCTCGAGCAGCTGCGCGCGATCGTAGTACTCGCGCCAGGCTTTCACGCGCCCTTGCTCGACCTCGACGACCCCGACGACCGGGACCGCGCCGTGCTTGCCGCGATAGACGAAATCATCGACGCGCTCGATGAACACGACGCCGTCGACGACGCCGATGTGCCGCACGCGCAGCTCGATTTTCTCGATGCCCTGCGCGAGCGCGCCGATGCGCTGCTGGATCGCCTCGCGGCCGACCGTGGGCGGCAGCATCATGCTCTGCAGGACGCCGTCCGGCGCGAACAGCTCGTACACCTGCTGCCAGTTGCGCTGGTTCCAGGCGTCGATCATCTGGTGCACGGTCGCCAGTTTCTGCTCGTCGCTGTCGGCCGATGCCGGGTGCGCGGCGAGCACGAGCAGGGCGGCTGCGAACACTGCAAGAATCCGCTGGCGCATCACCTCGTCCCTCGCTGACCTCTGTCAGTCTTGTATTGCAAGTAACGGCACGATAGCACCGGCGCGCCGGCCTCGCCACAAGCTTGCATAGCAAGACTCATGGCGCATACAATCGCGGCGAGGCTGCAATGAGAATCGAGAAGCTCGCGCCACTGACGACCACGCTGCGGGACAGCGAGCACCCGTACCTGACCGGCGCCTGGACGCCGCAGTACGAGGAGGTCACTGCGCACGACCTGCCGGTGCTCGAAGGGGCCGTGCCCGCCGATCTCGACGGCGTCTACCTGCGCAACACCGAGAACCAGATTCACCAGCCGCTCGGCCGCTATCACCCGTTCGACGGCGACGCGATGATCCACCAGCTGGATTTCCGCCGTGGCCGAATCAGCTATCGAAACCGTTTCGTGCGCACGCGCTGCCTGGTTGCGGAACAGGAAGCGGGCGGCTCGCTGTGGGGCGGTCTGATGGATCCGCCGGGGACCTCGCTGCGGCCCGGCTTCGGCGCGCACGGCAGCCTGAAGGATTCCGCCAGCACCGACATCACCGTTCACGCGGGCGTCGCACTGTCGACGTTCTATCAATGCGGCGAGGCGTATTGCCTGAACCCCGAGACGCTCGACACGCTCGGCGTCGCGAGCTGGGCGCCGCTCGATGGCGTGTCGGCGCATTGCAAGGTGGACCCGCGCACCGGCGAGCTGATGTTCTTCAATTACTCGAAGCACGCGCCGTACATGCACTATGGCGTCGTCGACCGGAAGGGGCGGCTCGTCACGTATCAGCCGATTCCACTGCCGGGCCCGCGCTTGCCGCACGACATGGCGGTGAGCGCGCGCCATTCGATCCTCAACGACCTGCCGGCTTTCTGGGACGCCGAGTTGCTGCGGTCGAGCGTGCACGCTGTGCGCATGCATGATCTGCCGTCGCGCTTCGGCGTGATCCCGCGGCACGGCCGCACCGAGGATGTGCGCTGGTTCGAAGCGGCGCCGACCTACGTCCTGCATTTCCTCAACGCATACGAGTCCGGGTCCGAGATCGTGATGGACGGGTATTTCCAGGAAAATCCGACGCCGCGCCCGAGCACTCAGGCGCCGTCAAGCTACAGCCACATGATGGCGTACCTCGACGAGCACAGCTTCCGCTCACGGTTGCATCGCTGGCGCTTCGATCTGCGCACCGGCCGCACGCACGAAGAGCCGCTCGACGATCGCATCCTCGAGTTCGGCATGATCAATCGGCAGTACACCGGCGTGCCCAATCGCTACGTGTACAGCTCGAAGGCCAAGCCCGGCTGGTTCCTGTTCACCGGCTTCGTCAAGCACGACCTCGCGACCGGCAAGTCGTGGGAGCTCGACCTCGGGCCGAACCGCTACGCGAGCGAAGCGCCGTTTGCGCCGCGGCTCGGCGCGCGCGACGAGGACGACGGCTACCTGCTGAGTTTCGTCACCGACGAGGGCACCGGCACCTCCGAATGCATCGTGATCGATGCCAAGCGCCTCGCCGATGGTCCGCTGTGTCGCATCGCGTTGCCCCACAAGATCTGCAGCGGCACGCATGCCCACTGGGCCGGCAGGCCCTTCTGAACGAGCGGCCTGATTACTTGTCAGGTCCGTTGTGCGCGTCGCAGCGCACGTTCTTGTTCCAGTTCACGAACGTGCCGCCCGGGCTGTCCTTCCACGCCCACACGTGCAGCGTATAGAACGGCGGCAGTCCGAAGCGGTTCGGCGCGTCGAAGAAGTGGAAGATCTGGCCGTCCAGCTCAGGCGCCTGCGAGTGGGTCTTGTTCCAGGTCGCGGCGTCGACGATGTAGTCGGCGCCGGTGAGCTTCGGGCCCCACGGGGTCGGCTCGTAGAGCAGGATTTCCGGCTCGTAGGCATTGACCTTGTCGTCGAACACTCCCGGCGCCGGCATGTACCGGTCCAGCTTCACGTAGTGCAGGCCCATCGCGCCGGAATCTTCATCGCTCACGCAACCGAACAACAGCTGAAAGCCGTCGTTCTCGGCCAGTGCGAGCGAGTGGTACTTGTCGGTCACCTGCTGAACGATCTTGACGAGGTCGTTCCGCTTGCGCTGGCTGTTGAGCTGCTGCTGCTGAGTCGTGGCCGCCTGGGCGCGCGCGTCGTCGTTGGCATTGGCCTGCGGGGCCGGCGCCGTCGCGAGGGCGAGCGTGCCGAGTGCGGCGCAGGCCAGGTAAAGCGAGGTCGATCGATCTTTCATGAGCCAAGTCTCCTAACAGGGGTTCGGAACCAGGCTCACAGACTAGGCAGCGTGCGCTTATTGATCCTGTGCGAACTCCGGGATTGCGCCGGGATTTCGTCGGGACGCGATTTGCGAGGGAGTGAGCCCGAGCACGCGACGCATGCTGCGGGCCATGTGACTCGGATGGCTGAAACCGGCTTCGATTGCGATTTCCGTGCGGCTGCGCCTGCCTTCCAGCAGTCGCACGCGTGCGCGTTCCACCCGGCGCTCGAGTACGAAGCGATGCACCGGCATGCCCACCGCGCGTCTGAACAACGGCTTGAAATGCGAAAGGCTGAAGCCGGCGACGACGGCGAGCTCGGCGAGCGCAAGATCTTCATCGAGGTGCTCCTCGATGTACTCGATCACTCGGCGTAGCCGCCAGGCCGGCAGTGCGGGGTCGCGCGCCGACGTCGATGCCCTTCCGGGCGATTGCAAAGCAAGCAGCCGGGCGGCGAGCGCCGCGGCGAGACTGTCGGAAAACAAGCGGCCGCCCGGATACCCGTCATGATCCTCCGCTTGCATCATCCAGCCGATGCGCTCGATCTGCGCGTCGCGGATGTGAATCCACGGCGCGAGCTCGGGTTCGCCCGCACCCATTGAGTGCGTCGTTTCCCGCCAGAGCGACGGCAGCAGGCAAAGCAGCAGCGAGCGCGCAGGCCGCGACACGATCCAACGCGTCGTCGACTGCGCAGGCACGACACAGAACTGACCGTGCAAGCGAACACCCTTTCGCTCGTGATGACCTGCACGGTAGGAGACCGGCACCGGCTCGCCAACATGCAGGCATAGCACGTGACGATCGCTGACCGGCGATTCGAACAGGCCCATCGGCACGGGCGAGGTGCGCACCGCGAGGGGAGGAAGCGTTGCGATCGGGTGAGTCATCGGTTCGTCATTCTACTGCTCCGGGCCGCCGCGAGCGGCGTTGTGGGGCGCGGGCAGCGAAAATCATCCGCCTGTGTCCGACCGCAGCTGCCAGGGCTCGCAGGCGAAGTCGCCCGCCGGCAGGCTCTGCGCATGAAACGCAGACACTTTCTCGCCCTGACCGGGGCCGCGTTCGCCGCGAGCGCGATGCGAGCGAGCGCAAATCCACCGCAACCGCTGGACGCCGCTGCCTTTCGCGCCATGCGACGATTCGCCGAGCTGCGCTTCGGGCGGATTGCTTATGTCGAGCGGGGCTCGGGCAAGGCAGCGTTGTTCCTGCACGGCGCGCCGCTCAATGGGTTTCAATGGCGCGGGGCGCTCGAGCGGCTTGCGGCACATCGGCGCTGTATTGCACCGGACTTCATGGGACTCGGATATTCGGAGATCCCGGAGCAGCAATCGCCGGCGGCCGATGCTCAGACCGACATGATCGGCGCATTCCTCGACGCGCTCGCGATTCGCGCGGTCGACATTGTTGCGAGCGACAGCGGCGGCGCGGTCGCGCAACTGTTCGTGGCCCGTCATCCGGAGCGCGTGCGGACGCTGCTCCTGACGAACTGCGATGTCGAGCCCGACAGCCCGCCGCCGAAGGTGAAGCCGGTGATCGAAATGGCGCGCGCCGGCACGCTTGCCGATGCGACGGCCAAATGGCTCACGGACAAGGCACTGGCGCGCACGACGTTCGGCGCCGCCGTCTTCCACGATCCGAACCGCTTTGCTGACGAGACGATCGAGTACTACGTCTCGCCGCTAGTGAGCACACCGCTGCGCCGTGCGCAATATCACGCGTATCACATCGCGCTCGAGCCCAATCCGCTGGCAGGCATCGAAGCAGAGCTCACACGCAGCAAAGTTCCGCTGCGGATCGTGTGGGGCGCGAGCGACGACATCTTCGCGCAGCAGGACGCGGACTACCTCGACCGCACGTTCCCGAACTCGCGAGGCATCCGGCGCGTGCCGGAAGGGAAACTGTTCTTTCAGGAGGAGTTCCCGGACATCATCGCGGAGGAGGCGAGGAGGTTGTGGCGCGCGGCCTGATCACTTCTCCGGCATTCTCGTCAGCTGCGTGTACGCCAGGCGCCAGCGGCCCCCGTGCCGGCTCCAGACGTGCGCGATCCGCAGCAGCCGGGCCTGATGCTCGCCCTGGAGTGTCCAGCTCAGCCGCACCACACCGGCGAGCAATGCGGCATCACCCCAGACTTTGCGCACCTGCTGCTGCAATTCGTAGGGATCGAGCTTGAAGCCGGGGACCTTGAAGTCTTCGAGGTACGAGCGCTTGTCCTGCAGCGATGAGTCGGAGTTGACGAGCACGTAGTCGTCGGCGACGAGATTCGCGAGCGCTGCAGTGTCGTTGCTCACTGTGGCGCGATCGTAGTCTTCGATCGCTTGCACGAGATCTGTCGGCAGCGAGCCGGTTGCGCGCGCGGTCGCAGCGACGACAGTCGTCACGCTTCCGAGTGCGGCCAGTGTCAGCAAGGTGCGGCGCTCCATGTGCGCATGCTAGCGACTGCACGCGACGTTGCCAGATCCACTTAGCGCGCAGGAACGGAGCCACTCATCTGACGCGCTCGGGCAGGCGATCCATGCGACGCAGTTGCGGGAACCACCAGGCCCAGCTCGCGGCGACCAGCATCGTCGCCACGCCGCCGAGCACGACGGCGCGCACCGTTCCAAACCAGGCTGCCGTGATGCCCGACTCGAACTCGCCGAGCTCGTTCGAGGCACCGATGAACACTGCGTTCACGGCGCTGACGCGGCCGCGAATCTCGTCGGGCGTTTCGAGCTGTACCAGCAGGTGACGCAGGTACACGCTCACCATGTCGCCGGCGCCGAGCAAGATCAGCGCGATCACCGAAACCACGATGTTCGTCGACAGTCCGAACACGACCGTCGCGGCCCCGAAGACCGCGACGCCGGCGAACAGCCAGCGACCGACGTGTCGCTCGAGCGGCGACAGACTCAGGACCAGGGCGCAAACCGCGGCTCCCATGCCTGGAGCTGTGCGCAGCACGCCGAGCCCGACGGATGTCGTGTGCAGGATGTCCCTCGCGTAAATCGGCAGCAGCGCGGTCGCGCCGCCGAACAACACCGCGAACAGATCGAGCGAAATCGCACCGAGCACCGTCGGTTTCGAACGCACGAATGTGAGGCCCGACAGCAGCGAGCGCACCGTCACGGCCGGAGGTGCGGTCGTGATTCTTCCGCCGATACGCACTCTCGTCATGAGCAGCGTCGAGATGGCGAGCAGCGTTGCGACAGTGCCGAAGACGGCGGAGGGGCCGGCGAGGTAGAGCACGCCGCCCAATGTCGGTCCGACGATCGTGCAGACCTGGAATACCGAGGAGTTGACGGCCGTCGCCCGGGCGAACAGCTCCGGCCGCACGAGATTCGGCAAAAGCGCCTGGGCCGACGGCATCGCAAAGGCGCGCGTGACGCCAAGCAAGGTCATGACTGCGAATATCGGTCCGGCAGCGTGCACTGCGAGCACCGAGAACGCGAGCAGGCCGAGAGCGCTCACCATGTTGAGCAGATAGCAGCCCGTCAGGATCCTGCGTCGATCGTAGTGATCCGCCGCGTGGCCGGCCGGCAGGATCAGCAGGATGAATGGCAGGAACTGCGACAGGCCGATCAGCCCGAGATCGAGCGGATCGTGAGTGATGTCGTAGACCTGCCAGCCGACCGCGACGGTCTGCATCTGCACGGCGAGCGTGCCGAAGCAGCGCGCCATCAGGTAGCGAATGAACGCGTGCTCGGTCGCGAGAGTGAGGGCAGGTGAAGCGGCGGGCGGGGAGGTGGTGACCACGTCCTCTTATTGTAGCGGCGGTGCTGTCGCCTTCCGCGCTATTTGCGCAACGATGCCGGTGCCGAATAGCCTGGCGAGTGCCTTCAGTTCGCTGACGATCGGGCGAAGCGCCGCTCGACTTCTTCCCAGCTGACGTTGTGCATGAACGCGTCGACGTACTTCGCCGCGGCCGATCCATAGTCCATGTGATAGGAGTGCTCGTACATGTCGAGCACGAGCAGCGGCATCGCGGCGATCGCGCCGTGCATGTGATCCCACGCCCACTGATTTCGCAGCTCGTGCGTATAGACGTTGTACGTCAGCACGCACCATCCCGAGCCGCCTGCGAGCGACATCGCCGTGCGACGGAACTCGGCTTCCCATGCCTCGTAGCTGCCGTACGTTTTCTTGAGCGCGGCGAGAATGTCGCCACCGGCTTTGCCGTCGCCGCCGAGATTGCCGAAGTACTGCTCGTGCAGGACGACCGAGCCGAGCCGGTGCAGCTCCTCACGCTTCAGGCCGCCGTACACGACCGGCGGCAGGTCGGCGTCGTTCATCGCGGCGAGCAAGCGGCCGGCGATCATGTTCAGCGTCTTGACCGAGCCGATGTAGTTGTTCTCCCAGTGCGAGCGGATCAGCTTTTCCGACAGGCCATTGAGCTTGGCGGGATCGAAGGGCAGCGGCTTCGGCTCTCGTCCGCCAGCCATCGAGCCGCGCACTTCCGGCCGCGTGCTCGAAGTGGTCTCCGCTTGCGTCGTCCCGGCCATCAATGCTCCAGCAGCGCCTGCGCCCAACAGCATCAGAGTTTCACGTTTCGCTTCGTCGGTCATGGCTGACTCCCGCGCTGTTCGCGCTGCGCCGTCTCGGATAGGGGCGTGAGTCTAGCGCTGCGCGGCGGAAAGGAAGTAACAGCACGGCGCCGATCGATTGCCTCGACGGCGTGTCGTAACCCTCGATCCCATAGCTGACGAAGGGGCCGCGACTGCTCGGCGTGAACGAACGGAACAAGCGGTCGAAGAACGAGAACAGGTTGGCGTAGTTGGAGTCGGTTTCGGTCCGATCGCGCGAGTGATGCACTTTGTGCATGTCGGGGGTCACCCACAGCCACACGAGCGCGTGGTCCAGGACACGGGGCACCCGGATGTTCGAATGCTCGAGGACGGAATTGAGCGCGCCGAGCAGTCGATAGAGAGCGACAGCCGCGGGCGGTGCGCCCAACCCCCATGCCGTTGCAGCGAGGAAGCCGAAACGCAGCGCGCCCTCGACCGGGTGCTGGCGGAACGCAGTCGTCGCGTCCACGGACGCATCGATGTGATGCACCAGGTGCACGCGCCACAGCAGCGGAATCTGATGCATCAAACGGTGTACGAGGTAGGTGGCGCCATCGAGCGCGAGCAATGCCACGACGAAGGACGTCGCAGAGCCCAGGCCCAGTACCTGAAGCAAGCCGCCGCCGCTTTGACGAACGTACTCGGCACCGAGTGCCAGTAGAAAATTGAGCCCCATCGCGAGCGTGAGCGTGATGCCGAGCAGCCAGAGGTTGGTCGTCAGGCGGCCATGCGCGCGCCGAGGCTGCTGGCGCTGCGGCAGAACGAGCTCAATGACGCTCGCCACTGCCATGGCGCCGAGCACCGGCAGCAGCCGGAACAAAAGGGGTCCCAGTTCCATGGCGGAACTGTGCGGCCTTCCCCAAGGGCAGGGTCAAGCAAGCCGCATGTATATACTCCGCGCATGACAAGAACGAATGCGGATCTGGGCAGATTGCTGCTGCGCCTCTGTCTCGGCGGCCTCGTCCTGTTTCACGGCGTCGCGAAGCTCCAGGGCGGCATCGACGGCATCACGCAACTGGTGACCGCGAACGGGTTGCCGGCGTTCGTCGCGTATGGCGTCTATCTCGGCGAGCTCGTTGCACCGGTGCTCATCATCATCGGCTGGTACTCGCGGATCGGCTCGTTGCTCGTCGCGATCAACATGGTGTTCGCGCTCTACCTGGCGCATCGCGCCGATGTGTTCAAGCTCGCCGCGAGCGGCGGCTACGCGCTCGAGCTGCAGGCACTATATCTGATCGTAGCGATCGCACTCGCGCTCATGGGCCCGGGGCGCTACAGCGTCAACGAACGGTAGCTCGCCTGCGCGGCGCGCCAGGATCATCGCGCCGAGCAATCCGGCACGCCCGTGAAGCGATGACATGCACACGGAGTTCTCGACGCAACCATCGGGCTCGTGCGGCGGCAGATAGCCGGCGAGTGCGTCACGCGTCGCGTCGCGGATGTGAGGCAACAGCAGTCCATTCTCCAGTACGCCGCCGCTGAACACGATGCGTTCCGCGGACGTGACCAACGCGATGGTCGCAGCGAGTTGACCGAGGTAGCCGCCGATGATGCTGTAGGCCACGTGATCCGCGGACAAAGCCGAGAGCTCGGACTGCCAGCGACGTTGGATCGCGAGCCCGCTCGCGACACCTTCGAGGCAATCGCCGTGAAACGGACAGATCCCCGGGAACGTGAGGTCGCGCGGGTCGCGACGCACGTGGATGTGGCCCATCTCGGGATGCATGCGCCCGCGCAGCGTCTGGTTGTTGATCGCGACGCCGGCGCCGATGCCCGTGCCGACCGTGACGTACGCGACGCTGCTGCAGCCCTGGCCCGCGCCGAGCTCGGCTTCCGCGAGCGCAGCGGCGTTCACATCGGTATCGAGCTCGATGGGACAGTCGGCGACGGGCTGCAGGGCGGCGATGAGGTTCGTGTGATCCCAGCCCGGCTTCGGCGTCGCGAGCATCCGGCCCCAGTCCTGCGCGCGGCGGTCGAGCTGGATCGGACCGAACGAAGCGATGCCGAACCCGCGAACCCGGCTATATTTGAGCTGCATCGCGTGGAAGAACTGCAGCACTTCGGCGAGCGTTTCCCCGGGCTGGCGGGTCGCTATGCGACGCTCTTCGAGAACTTCGTGGACGCCGCGCCCGACGGCGCACAGGAACTTGGTTCCGCCCGCTTCGACCGCACCGTAGATGTGCTCGCCGGTCGACATGCGGCGCAGTCTAATGCAACACGGCTGCTACATATATATATGGAGCTTGAACGCCAATCCGAGCGCGGCACTCGCGGCCAGCGTCCAGGCCATCCCGACCCTGAATCGGAGCATCGCGACCATCGCCGCGACCGCCAGCAGCAGCGCCGCCGGCTCGAGGGTGGACCAGGCGGGAACGTCCAAGTGGACGGGGCCGTAGCTTCGCGCTTCGACACGGCCGAACAGGGTATGGGTCGCGAACCACACCGAAAGGTTGAGGATGACGCCGACGACCGCCGCAGTGACGCAGGACAGGGCCGCATTCAGGCCGCGATGCTGACGCAGCGACTCGACGTATGGGGCGCCGATGAAGATGAACGCAAAGCTCGGCACGAACGTCACCCACGTCGTCAGGCCTGCCCCGAGGACGGCAGCGAGCCACGGATCCAGCGGCGCAGCGTAACGATAAGCGGCAACGAAGCCGACGAACTGCAGCACCATGATCAGTGGCCCCGGCGTCGTCTCCGCCATCGCAAGTCCATCGATCATCTCGCCCGGGTGCAGCCAGTGCAGTTCCTCGACAGCGCGCTGGCCGACGTAGGCGAGCACTGCGTAAGCGCCACCGAACGTGACGACTGCGGTCTGACCAAAGATTGCGCCCTCGCGCGTCAGCACGTGCTCGACCCCGAGCCAGGCGGCGACGAGCGCCACTGGTGTCATCCAGATCAGCAGACAGACAACCGTCAGTTTCAATGCGCGTCGCGAGTCGGGTCGTGCGTGGGCGAGTTGTCCGGCCTCGTACATGCGATCGACGACGAAGTCCAGCGTTGCCTGCGTGTCCGATGCAGTTGCTTGCTCGAAGAATCGCGGCGTGAGGCGGCGCGCGACGAGTCCGACGAGCGCTGCGCCCGCCACGATCCACGGAAAGGGCACCTTGAAGAAATAGATGCCGAGAAATGCCGCGGCGGCGATGGCAACCATGAATCGATTGCGCAGCGCGCGCCGACCGATGCGCAGCACCGCCTCGACCACGACCGCGAGCACTGCCGCTTTCAGACCGAAGAAGAGGGCGGCGACAGGCCCGAGCGACGAATAGCGGACGTAGAGCCAGCTCAGCACGAGCATCACAATCACGCCGGGCAGCACGAACAGGCCGCCGGCGACGATGCCGCCCCAGGTGCGATGAAGCAGCCAGCCGATGTACGTCGCGAGCTGCTGTGCCTCCGGACCCGGCAGCAGCATGCAGTAGTTCAGTGCATGGAGAAATCGGGTCTCGCTGATCAGGCGGCGGCGCTCGACCAGCTCGCGATGCATGAGAGCGATCTGCCCGGCCGGCCCGCCGAAGCTGAGCCAGCCGATGCGGGTCCAGAGCCGCAGCGCCTCGCCGAACGAGATCGACGAAGCTGCGGTTACTGTGTCGCGAGTTTCTGCGGCCACGAATGCGTTTCTGTGCGTGCCGTCTTGCACCAGGCGTAGAGCGCATCGTACAGCGGCATCGCCTGTTCCAGCAGCACGATGTCGTCGCGCACGTTGGCGGACAGTCCCAGCGAAATCGCCAGCAGCCCCGGCGCTTCGCGAGCTTGACCGAGCTCGCCGGTATCGGCGGCGCGCACGATGGCGGCGACCTGATCGATCACCGGATCGTGCAGGTCGAACTCCTCGAGGAACGCGTCGAAGCTGCAGCGCGGCCCGCGATGCGAGAACGTCACGTCGGCGATGTCGTAAGGCTCGGCGTGCAGCGCCTGCGATTCGGCGCGCACCTGGTGAGCAGGCGTGTAGAAGAACGACGCGCGCGGATCGATGAATCGACGCACGAGCCACGGACAGGCCAGGCGATCGATCTTCGGACGCTCGCGCGTCACCCAGCGCGATGCGCCGGGGGCTTTGAGATCGGCGCGCGCTTTCACGGTCGGATGACCGGCTGTAATCCAGGCATCGAAACCGCCTTCGAGAATGAAGGCCGGATAGCCCATCGTATTCAATGTATCCGCGACGAAGCTGCTCCTGCTGCCGCCGTGTGCGCAGTACGCGACGACTGCGCGAGTCCGCGGCAAGCTGCGCGACCAGTCGCCGATCCGATCCCTATCGCCTCGTAAGGCGCCTGGAATGAGCCGCGGCCGCTCGGCATAGGCGGCCTCGTCGCGCACGTCGAAGACGACCGGCGAGTCCGGCAGACCGAGTCGCGCGAAGATTGCCGCGGGAGACAGGGAAGAGGGCATAACTACCTCGCAGGCGCTGCCTGCTCGAAGGCCCAGACGATTTCGGTGTGAAGGCCCGCCACGCTCGTGCCGATTGACACGAGCGGCGCTTCGATTGCGTGACAGCCGCGGCGGTCGAACCAGTCGAACAGCGCATCGAGAGCGCCGGCGAGTTCTGCGGCATGCGCGTGCCGAACACTGGTTCCGATCGCCGCGCAGGAAGCAGCAGGCATTTGTCGCAGGGTAATCCCCTGTGGAATGCGCGCTGGGGTCTTCACGGCGATCACGATTTCCAGCCGGCCGTCGTCGTCGGACAGCGGGTCGATCAGCGCACAGGACGTCTCGCTCGCCGCAGCCAGTCCGGCCTGTACCAGCAGGTCATTCATCGCGCGGGCCTCCGCTCGAAACTTCTCGACGAAGTCGTAGCGGTTCGCGACGAAAGGTCGCACGGCAACCGTCGTCTCGGGACGCGAACGCTCGCTGATCTCGAGCACAGTCGCCCGCGATGGCTTGCGCAACAATACGAGCGCGGCGTGGTACGCACGTTTCTCGCGCGCATGGCGGTGCTCGATTTCCTGCGCGAGCTCCGCGAGCAGGGTCTCGGCAGAGTCGTCTTTGGCGGCGACGACGCTGGCGATGTCGGTGAGGGAGAGGTTCATTTCGCGCAACGTTCGCACGAGTCGGCCGAGTGCAACCTGGTCGCTGCTGTAGTAGCGATAGCCGGTCATCGCGTCGATGCGTGCCGGCGCCAGCAGGCGCTGCTCGTCGTAGATGCGCAGGGCCTTCTGCGAGAGCTGCGTCGCGGCCGCGAACTCGCCGATCGAAAGCAGCCGGGAGGAAGGCGTAGTCACGGCGGCACTCTAGCGCCTGTCCCAAGGTCAAGGTCAAGCATGGCAACTCGCGGCCCGAACACTGCAGCGCCTCGATAGCATGCGGACATGACAATTCCTCCGGTATTGCTGTTATCGCGCAGCACGATCTGCAGGCTGGCCACGACGCGCGACTATCTGGACGCGATGCAGACGGCCTTTGCGGACCTCGCACGAGGTCGCTATGAGGTCCCGCAGGTCGGTCACGTCCCCGGCGTCGGCGGGATGTTCCATATCAAGTCGGCGCGGCGCGAGGGCTCGCCGGCGCTCGCGGCGATCAAGGTGAACGGCAATTTTCCCGGGAACGTCGGGCGGCGGCAGCTGCCGACCATCCAGGGATTCGTCGCATTGCTCGATGCCGAGTGCGGCTGCGTTCTGGCGTTGATGGATTCGATCGAGATCACCGCCCGGCGCACTGCGGCCGCGACCGCATTGGCAGCGAGGTATCTCGCGAAACCGGGCTCGCGGACGCTCGCCATCATCGGGTGCGGGGTGCAGGCGAGCTATCACGTCGAGGCGCTGCTCGATGTCGCGCCCATCGAGTCAGTCGCGTTCTGTGATCCGCGCGACGAGGCCGCCGACGCATTCGCGGCGCGAATGCTCGAACTGGACCTGCACGCACGGCGTTGGAGCGATCCGCAAGCCGCCGTGCGCGGTGCAGACATCGTCGTCACGGTCACGACTGCAACGCGCCCGCTGCTCGCCCTTGCGGACATCGGTCCCGGAACCTTCGTTGCCGGCGTCGGTGCCGACAATCCAGGCAAGCACGAGCTTGCTCCGGATCTGCTGAAAGGGAGCTGCGTCGTCGTCGATTCGCTCGCGCAGGCATCGACGATGGGCGATCTGCATCACGCGATCGAGGCCGGCGCGCTGCGCCCTGCGGACGTTCAGGGTGAGCTCGCCCAGCTGGCCGCGGGCCGGATCAGCGGCCGCGTCAACAGCGACGAGCAGTGGGTGTTCGATTCGACCGGCCTGTCGATCCAGGATCTGGCGGCAGCGGCGATGATCTACGAGCGAGCGCGAGCGGCGGGCGGTGTGCCGGAGGTCCTTCTGGGCAACTGATTCTTGTTGGAGCCCGACCGGCGTTGCTACTGTTATCGCCCCGTAGCAGCTTGCAGGCAGGCGCCGTGATCCACCCCGAACCGGTCGCCCTCGAACGCGAGGGTGTCAGACTCGAACCGATGAAGCCCGAGCATGCGCCGGCACTGGAAGCCGCGGCTGCCGACGGCGAGCTGTGGAAGCTGTGGTACACGAGCGTCCCGGACCCGGGCGGCCTGGCCAGGTACATCGACGACGCTCTCAAGGGTCAGGAGAAGGGGATCATGCTGCCGTGGGTGGTGCGCGACCTCGCAACCGACACCATCGTCGGCTCGACTCGCTATCACGACATCATCGCCGTGGTCGATCGAGTCGAGATCGGTTGGACGTGGTACAGCAAGAGCCGTCACCGCACTCACATCAACACGACCTGCAAGCTGCTGCTGCTCGCGCACGCGTTCGACAAACTCGGCTGCAAAGTCGTCGGCCTGCGCACGGACAATTTCAATTTCCGCTCGCAGCGTGCGATCGAAGGGCTCGGCGCGAAGAAGGACGGCGTGATCCGCCATCACTACCCGCGTCGCGACGGCACCGTGCGCGACTCGGTCATGTACAGCATTCTGGCGGCGGAGTGGCCGGACGTGCGGCGGCATCTGGAGATGCGGCTCGCCAGGAACAGCAAGAACACCTAGCCGGGCGAGTATCGCCATAGCTCCTTGCGGGCCGTTCCGATGTTGCCGAGCTGGTACACGGCGAGTGCATCCACTTTGAACTGCAGCGGCGCGAGCTCGCCCGCCCGAACATCACTGATTCCCACCGTGATGTGCGGCTTGAAGTTCTCGCCGGTCCGCTGCTCCACGAACGTCCGCACGTACTCGATCGTTTGCTCGCCGATGCCGGGCTCGGCGGGAGTCGTGATGAACGCATCCGGTCCGCCCGACTCGACAACATACGGCGTCAGGGCGGTAACGAGCGCATCCTGCAGCGCGCTCAGATCCGGCGTCTTCTCGACTTTGATGCTCGTGACCAGGTGACCTTGCCAGGGTGAGGTCTCCAGACCGCTGGCGCTGAACGTCTGCGCTGCGAGCGAATGCTTTGCGGCGACCTGCTGGACGGCGGCAAACACCTGTGGCAACGATTCGGCGCGCACATAGCGATGCAGCAGCGAGACGTGCGGGACGTGAGTCGCGTTCAAAGCGAAGCCCTGCGGATAGCTTTCCCGCAGCTTGGCGTTCAGCTCCTGCGCGCGGGCGCTCATGATCTGATCCGGCAGCAGCAGCACATTGATAGCGACGACCTTTGCAGTCTTCATTGCCGTGCCGGTGCGCGTTGTGCGCGACGCCCCATAGAGAGCAAAGGTTCCGAGCCAATGACTGCCGACATAGTGCTCGCTGGTCACCGCCGCCAGCGACGCGTCGCGGTGTGAGCTCGCGCTCGCGCGCAGCGCGCTGCGTCGCTTGTCCGCGGCCGGCAACCCATCCGCGATCCCTTCCAGCATCCACGCCCGGCTCAGGTTCAACCCGTCCAGATGCGCGAGCTTCGGATCGCTGCGATCGGTGATGCGCGCGATCGGCAGCCACGCCGTCGAGCCGTCACTCGGAATCTGCGGCAGGAACGCGCTCAGCCACGTAGCAAACCCGGCCGGCGCGAGCACACGCCGCACGAAGTCCGCTTCGGCCAGACACGGCGAGAGGAAATCCTGCCCTGAAGGCTCGTACGCCAGCGGACAGTTCCGGTCGCCGAGGTAGAACTGCTTCGCCTTCTCGCGCAGCAGCGTTTCCATTGCCTTGTTCTTCGTCGCCTGCGCCCAGTCCCAGACGAGGCCGAACGCGAACGCAGTCTGGTCGTGCTCGCCGATGCGGATCGGATAGCTGAGCTTCGGCAGCCAGGTAGTGAGCTTCTGCGCTGCCGCCGTTTCCAGCGGGGCCAGCGTCGTGGACCACTCGCGGAACTGCCGATCGTCCGAGCTGCGCAACTCGGCGGCGAGCTGCAACAGCCAGGCGATGCCGTACGGCCGCTCGAACGATTCGCGCCCCGGCGCCGTGATGTACTTGACCTCATCCGCGATGTTCTGCTGCGAGAAGGTGAGGGCAAGCGCGGCCCGCGCCTTCTGCGCCACTTCCGACTTCGGAAACATCTTCGCCACGCGCACGAGCAGCCAGTGACCGTGCACCGACGAATGCCAGTCGTAGCAGCCGTAAAACGCCGGCGTCAGCTGCCGCGGCGGCTTGAGATCCGCATCCCCCGTCATGAAATGCGCGATCTTGTTCGGATACTCCTTGTGCACGCAGTCGAGCGCGAGCTGCGCAAAGCGCGCTGCTGCCGCCTCGTCGAGCCCTTCGGCGCGGGCGACGCCGCTGAGTGCGAGACAGGCGACCAAAGCAATGAGTGAGAGTCTGTTCATGAAAGTAGTGCCATTGATGGAAGACCGGAAAATCTCTCGCCAAGGCGCGAAGGAAGAAACCAGACCATTTTCGAATTCTTTTCTCCCCTTGGCGCCTGTGCGCCTTGGCGAGAGATATCTCCGGACTCCCGATCACATCAATAGTTATTACCCAGGTACTCCACGATCCGCTTCGCATCATCCTCACTGATCGGCGCACCGAAGGCGTCGATCATCTTGCGCACGCTCTTTTGCCAGCCGGCGCGATCGAATACAGGCGCATTCATCGGCACGTAGTCCACGCTGTGGCAGATGGAGCAGCGCGCCGCGACGAGGTCGCGATCGGGCGCGTCGTGTAGCTCGATTGTGTCCTCGCTTGCGCCGAGCGCGAGGCTCGCGGTGAGCATCGAGCACAGCACAGCAAGACAGCGAAGGGGCGCGTTCATGCAACCTCCAGCGTCAGCGTCTGGATGATGTTGTGGTGATAGCCCGCGGGGTTGGGTGTGAGCTGCTCCGGTTGGCGCGCGCCGTTGCGTCCGGTCGCACGAACCGAGATGCGCTGCGGGCCGGGCTTCGAGGTATCGAGGGGCACGCGGAATCCGTGCCATGAATAGGCGCTTGGCGCTTCGCCCAGAGTAGCGGGGCGCCATGAACGACCCTCGTCGAGAGACGTCTCGACGGTGCTGATGCCGCTGCCGCCGTCCCAGGCCCAGCCCGCAAGCTCCGCCGGCCGGCCGCGATCGAGCCGCTGCCCGTCGGTGTGGCTGGTGACGAGCGAGTTGATCATGATCTCCGTGATCGGCGTGGTTTCGGCGTTTTCCTGGCTCGCGAAGCGCGCGCCCGCAAACCTGGCCGTAGGGATGCGATAGGCGCTCTTCATCCAGAACCCGTCGAACGCTTTCGGCTCGACGCGGATCGACGTCAAATGCTTCACCCAGTAGGTCGCGGTCCAGCCGGGGACCACCAGGCGCGCCGGCGCGCCGTTCCAGTGGGGCAGAGGTCGGCCGTTCATCTCGAAGGCGATCAGCGTGTGCTCATCGAGCGCGCGGTCGACTGGCACGCTCTTCACGAAGTCCGGCGTCGCGGGCAGCACCTGCTGATCCGCGCCGTCGAGCACGACTTCGAGCGCATCCTTGCTCACGCCGGCTCGATTCAGCACGTCGCGCAGTCGGACCCCGCCCCACATGGCATTGCCCATCGCGCCGTACGTCCATTGCACGCCGCCGGCTCGCGGCGTGAACAGACCACGACGGTTACCGGAGCACTGATTGACTGCCGCAAGCTTGACGTGCTCGAAGCTGCGCTTGAGCTCGTCGAGCGAGAGCTCGAGCGGACGCTGCACGCTCGCGCCGGCAACGCGCAGGCGCCACGTACGCGCATCGACTTCCGGAATCGATGCGAGGTGATAGCGCACGAAGAACGCATCGTTGGCCGTGAACTGCTGGCGCAGGTCTGCCAGCGGTGTTTCGAAATTCGGCGGACGGAAACTGCGCTTGATCAGCGGCCGCTTGCCGGGGAGCGCAAGCAACTGGTCGGCGATTGTCTCGTCGGCACCGAACGCGCGGCTTCCGGCTACGCCGGCCAGCAGCAACGCGCCGGCCGACCCTGCAACGACCCGGCGTCTGGTAATCATGGCAATCCCCCGATCAGTGGGTCAGCACGCGCCCCGGCCGCGAACCGGTCGGCCGACCTTCATTCCACACGATCTCGCCATTGACGAAAACGGTTCGGATGCCCTCCGGCAGCTCCTGCGGCTTCGCGAAAGTCGCGCGGTCGATGACGGTCTGCGGATCGAACAACACGAGATCGGCAAAGGTTCCCTTGCGCAGCGTGCCGCGGTCCCGCAGGCCCATGCGTTGTGCCGGCAGCGACGTCATCTTGCGGATCGCCTCGGGCAGCGTGAACCAGTGCTGCTCGCGCACGAACCGGCCGAGCACGCGCGGGAACGTGCCGGCGCCGCGCGGATGCTGGCCGTCGATGCCGCCATCGCTCGCGACCATCACCCACGGCTGCTTGTAGAACAGCTGGATATCGGCGTCCGTCATCGACTTGGCGATCACCAGTGCTTCATCGTTGGCCGCGTTGCCTTCACGGATGATCTTGATGAACATGTCGACGGCGTCGATGTGCTCGTTCTGTGCGAGCTGCTCGATGGTGTGCTGCTCGTAGCTCTTGTTCGCGGCAAAGTCCGTGATCGTTACGTTGCCTGCGCCGCCGACGGCGGCAAGAGCTTCCCTGACACTCTCGGGCGCCTCGTACTGCTTGTCCGGCACGAGCACCTTGATCGTGGAATACCATGCGTCGTAGGGATAGCAGTCGGCGAGGTAGTCGACGCCGCTGCGCCGCGCTTCTTCGATGATGCGAATGAAGTCCGCCGCCTTGTTCCACACCTTCACGGTGCCGAGCTTGATGTGCGAATGCTCGATCGGGATGTGCGCACGCTTGCCGATCGTGACCACTTCCTGCAGTGCTTCGAACGAGCGGTCGGCCTCGTCCCGGATGTGCGTCATGTAGAAGCCGCCGTGCTTCGCCGCCGCGGTCGCCACCGCGACCATCTCGTCCGTATTGCTGTAGCTGGCGATGTCGTATTCGAGCCCGCTCGACAGTCCGATCGCACCTTCGCTCATCCCTTGCTCGACGAGCTTCGCCATCGCCGCCACCTCGGTCGGTCGGGCGACGCGCCGGAAGTCGTCATGCATGACCTGTTGGCGCACGGTCGCGTGCCCGACGGTCACCGCGAGATTGAGCGTCACCGGGCTGTTGCGGCGTGCGTCGAGCCAGGGCCCGATCGGCCACGGCGAGTCGCCGTCCGCGCCGAGCAGTACTGTCGTGATGCCCTGCGCGATCTGGGTGGTGGCGAGTGGGTCGTGCTCGAGACCTTCGGTCGAATGGTTGTGCACGTCGATGAAGCCCGGCGCGAGCACGAGGCCTTGCGCATCGATCACGCGGTCGTCGGCCGACGGCTTGAAATCGCCGATCGCAGCGATGCGGTCGTCAGTGATGCGGACACTGGCCTTGCGCAAGGGCGTGCCGGTGCCGTCGGCCACTTGCGCATTGATGATGACGGTGCTCGCGAGAGCGATGAGGAGTGCGTGCATGGGAGCGGAGTGTGAATTCGCCGCGCCGCGGCCGCAAGCTTGAGAACCCGGAATAGACTCTCGCCAAGGCGCAAAGGCGCCAAGGAAGATAAAGAGTCTGGAGGACTCTCTATCAACTCGATCCGGTTGCCAAACGGATCCGCAACATGCGCGCGGAACTGGCCCGGCACCCCGTCCGCCGGCACGATCTCATGCCCTTTATCGCGAAGGGTGGTTACCAGCGTCCGTGATGCGCATGAGCTCAACCCTGCGCCGGTGCGGCGCTACGCTGGGTGAGAAAGAACGCGACGATGAAGAGAGCTCCGAACAGCAGATCAATGCCGCCGAAACCGAGCGTCATCCCGCTCACACGCTGCTGCTGAAAGAGCACGATCGCAGCGACGCCCCAGGCGAGCTTCTCGAGCACCGATACCACCATGAGCGGCCGGTAGCGTACGGGCTCGCGCGAGATCATCAGGAAGATGATCTGGTACACGAGCGTGATGCCGACGAAACCGTAGAAGTATTCTGGATGCGTGATCGCAGGCGGAGTGTCGCGCCCGATCCGCGTCTCCATGAAGTACAGCGGCGCAAGCACCAGGATGCCGTAAATTCCAGCGATAGCGAATATCCAGCGCGCGACCTTCATGAGCTGCCCTCCGGTCGCAATGGTACCGCGCTGCCGGATGTGCGTCTGCCTGTCACAGCCGTCCCGGCTCGCCCGTCTGGAGGTCGAGGAGACCAGACATGACCGACCATAGAATCGTGATCGCGGGCGCGGGGTATGCGGGCTTGAGTTGTGCGTTACGCCTCGCGCGGCGCGTGCCGCGCAGTACGAGCATCACTCTCATCAGCGCCACTGATCGCTTCATCGAGCGCATTCGACTGCATCAGCGGGCGACGGGGCAGAACGTGGGCGATTGGAGCCTGCCGGCGCTCATTCGCGGCACCGGCGTCGAGTTGCGTGTCGGTCAGATCGACCGGCTCGACCAGAGTCGCCGCACGCTGGCGGCAGGCGATCAGCGGTTCGAGTACGACACGCTCGTCCTCGCCCTCGGCTCGCATGTCGACGTCGACAGCGTCCCGGGCGCGCGGGAGCATGCGATGGCAGTGGAATTCGGGGCCGTCTCCGGCATTCACCGGGCATTGCAGAAGGCCGCGGCGCACAGCGGACGCATCACGATCGTCGGCGGCGGTCTCACTGGCGTCGAGCTGGCTACGGAGATCGCCGAGTCCTTCCCGGATCTGCAAGTCTCGCTCGTGAGTCAGACCCGGCTTGCCGAGACGTGGTCCGGCGCCGCGCGCATTCACTTGCTGGACGCCATGCGGCGGTTCGGTGTTCGCGTCGAGGAAGGCCCGCACATCCGCGCGGTGCGCGCAGGGCGGCTGGAAACCGATCGCGGCGACCTGCCGTTCGATCTGTGCATCTGGGCCGGCGGCTTCGTGGGTCATCCGCTCGCGTGGAACAGCGGGCTCAAGGTCAACAGCCAGGGTCAGGTGCTCGTCAATGCGCAGCTGCGCTCGGTTTCGCATCCCGCCGTGCACGTCATCGGCGATCTTGGAACCGTCGCGCCGGAACTCACGCCGCAGCTGCCGATGGGTTGCAAGAGCGCGATGCCTGCCGGCGCCTGGGCTGCCGAGAACATCGCGCGACGGCTGCGTGGTGAGCCGGAGCAGACGCTGCAATATGCCGTTCCGTTCTTCTGCGTGAGCCTCGGCCGGCGCGACGGGTTGATCCAGCGAGCGGCGCGCGACGGCACGATGACCGGTGGTGTGCTGACCCACCGGCGCGGCGCGTGGTTCAAGGAATTCATCTGTCGCAGCACGATGTGGGCGCTCAAGATGGAGCGCAGCGGGATCTCAGGGATCCAGTGGGTGAAAGGTCGCGCGGAGAGCCAATCGCCGGTGTATTCCAGCTAGTGAGCGGGCAGGGCGAGTAGAATCGAGCCACAACACAGGGGGCTCGTATGAAACGCTCGCTCGCGATTGCGTGTCTGGTGCCGGTCGTCGGCGTCGTGCAGGCGCAGTCGGCGCCTGCCTCCGATGCGTTGGCCGCGCGCATCAAGGCGATGGCCGAGATCCCGAGTACCTCCGGCGCGGTGTATTCCCCGGACGGCAAGCGCATCGCGTTCCTCAGCAATCGCAGCGGCACGCCGCAGGTCTGGGTCGTCGATGCTGCCGGCGGCACGCCGCAGCAGATCACGCAGGGGGCCGATCCCGTCGGCTCCGTCGCCTGGTCACCGGTCGATGATCGCATCGCCTACGATGTTGCGCGCGGCGGCGGCTTCAACGCACAGGTGTTCTACGCCAGGTCGGACGGCAGCGACGTCAAGCGCATCACCAGCGGTGGCAAGGAGGACAACTTCTCCGGCGACTTCGCGCCGGACGGCCGCTACTGGTTTCGCTCCGCGCAACGCGATCCGCAGGCGCCGGACTCATGGATCTACGATCCGCGCGCCGACAAGGCCGCGATCGCGATCCGGTACGACGGGTTCGGCGGCATCGACGACATCGAGCGTCCAGCCAACCGCGCGCTGATCTCGCGCCTGGTCACGCGCGGCAACACCAACCTGTACCTGCACGATCTGCAGACGCACCAGGAAATCCTGTTGACGCCGCATGAAGGGCCGGCGCTGGCATCCGGCGAGCTCGCACCCGACGGCAGCGCCGTCTACCTCGTCCACAATCTCGGCCGCGACCGGCAGGTTGTCTCGCGCATCCCGATCGATGCCGCGGGCAAGCCCGGCAAGATGACGCTATTCGCTGCGCGCGATGATGCCGAGGTGGATGCATTCGAGATCAGCCCCGACGGTCGACGTGCGCTGCTGAGCTGGAATGTCGGCGGGAAAAGCGAGCTCGAACTGGTGACGCTGCCGGACGGCAGGCGTGCGTCGCTGCGTCCACCACCGGGCGAAGTCGTGACGATCAACGATTTCTCGCCGGACGGAGCACGCGTGACGCTGACGGTCACAGGCTCGGCGCAACCGACGAGTGCATGGCAGTACAACTTCGCGTCGCAACGCTATGCACCGATCGGGCCGGTCGCGATGCCGAAAGGCGTCGACTTGTCGTCGCTCGTGCAACCCGAGCTGCGCAAGTACAGGGCACAGGATGGTCTCGAGCTGTCGGGCTGGCTGTACCTGCCGAAGGGTTTCAGGCAGCCGGGGCCGGTCGTTCTGAGCTTCCACGGCGGGCCGGAAGGGCAGGAACGTCCGGTGTTCCGCGCCGACTACCAGGCGATCGTCGCGCAGGGCATCGCCGTGTTCGCGCCCAACATCCGCGGCTCGGCGGGGTTCGGCAAGGCGTTCCTCGCGCTCGACAACCACGAGAAGCGCTTCGACGCCAATCGCGACGTCTACGATTCGGCGAACTACATGATCCAGTCCGGCGTCGGCGCGAAAGGCCGGCTGGGCGTGTTCGGCGGCTCCTACGGCGGCTACGTCGTGATGATGGCCGTCACCGAGTACCCGGAGACGTTCGCGGCAGGCGCCGACCTGTTCGGCATCGTCAACTTCGAAACGTTCTTCGCGCAGTCGACACCGTGGATGGGTGCGATCTCCGGCGGCGAATACGGCGATCCGAAGACGCAGGCGGACCTGCTGCGGCGGCTGTCACCGATCCACAAGCTGGATCGTGTGCGCGCCGCGATGCTGGTGATGCACGGCGCGAACGACACCAACGTGCCATTCGTCGAGGCGCAGCAGGTTGTCGACACGCTGAAGAAGAACGGGCGCGACGTCGAATTCCTGGTGTTCCCCGACGAGGGTCACGGCTGGCGCAAGATCCCGAACCGGGTCAAGTCGACGATGACACTTGCGGACTTCTTCCGCCGCCATCTGGTCGAGCCGGATCGCCAGGCGGCCTGGTGATGCGCCAGATGCCGATCGTCAGCACCGGAATGATCAGCAGCGCGATGAAGGCGTAGGTGAGATAGCCGTAGCCTTTCGCGATCAGGTTGATGAGCCCGATCGCGCCCGCCGCGTAAACGGCGATCAGCATCACGGTGATCGCCAGTGCCGGGCGCATCGCGCGCGGCATCGGGCGATTGCGCTCCTCGTAGACCTTGGCGACACGCTCGTTGATCGCGTGCAGGATCGGGACGCCGGTATCGACGAGCGTGAGCAGCACCGCGAGCTGGAACGCCCAGGCGAACCACGGGGCACCGAGTTTCCCGAGCAGGAATGCCGAGGGCAGCGCGACGTTCGCGATCTGATCCTGGTAGCCGACCATCGCGATGAAGAACACCACACCGGGCGCCATGCCGAGTGGACCGCCGAGCAGCCCCGCGACCATCGCCTCGCGCCGGCGCGTCAGGTGGCGGATGCAGAAGAGCACCGCAGGAATTGTCCCCACGTTGTAGCCGGCGTAGGTCACGCCCGCCTTGAACCAGCCGTCGCCGACCGGCCCGCTGGCGAAGGCCGCCTCGATGCGATCGCCGAACGCGACCATGCTCCAGATAAAGAACACGATGTACACGAGGTACAGGTAGCCGACGGAGAGCGCCAGGAATTTCTCGATGGCGGCGCTGCTGTAGAACACCATCAGGCCGGTCGCGGCGATCATGGCCATCGAGCCGACCAGCCGCGGCAGGCCGAACATCTCGTGCGCGATTTCGCCCGCAGCCGCGCCCATCACCGCGAACACGACCAGGATCAGCAGGAAGTAGGCGATCTCGTAGAGGAACCAGGCGCGGCCGAGCAGCAGCTTGAAGAACGAGCGGTAGTCGTAGGCTTTCGCCATGCGCGCCAGCTCGAAGCTGACCATGAGCACCGCGCTCCAGAACAACATGCTGACGATCATGCCGAGCACGCCGCCCCACGGTCCGGCGGGCAGGAAGAACTCCACCAGCTCGCGCCCGGTGGCGTAGCCGCCGGCGATGACGGCGGACTCGAACACGAAGCCCGGCAACAGATAACGTCGAAAGAAATCGCTCATGCAGCTTGCCTCACGGTACCTTTCAGAAGTCCCAGTCGCAGCAGGCTTTCCGCGCTGGCGACGATTGCATCTTCGGAGGAGCGCGGCATCCAGCCCAGCCGGCCGCGCGCTTTGGCGTTGGTGCCGTTCTTGTACTTGCCGAGCTCCGGCACCAATTGCTTCAGCGCCGGATCGCGCAGCGCCGCAAGTCGCACCAGCCAGTTCGGCAGCTCCCGCGTCGGTACTTTCGCAGCGGCCGGCCCCATGCGCGCTTTCAGGACTCGCGCGATCTCGAGCATCGACATGAAGTTGCCGGCAGTGCAGAGAAAACGCTCGCCTCGGGCAGCGGGGTGGGTCATTGCGCGCACGTGCAGGTCGGCAACGTCGCGCACGTCGACGACGCCGAACCAGCGCTGCGGACAACCAGGCACCGCGCCGTCCATCATGCGCTGGACGATCATGAGCGAGGGCGAGTAATCCGGCCCGAGCGCGGGGCCGAGGACTGCCACGGGGTTCACCACCGTCAGCTCCGGGCCGCCTTGCTTCGCGACGAAGTCCCACCGCGCGCTCGGCGATCGTCTTCGACTTGATATACGGCGTCGTGCCCTGGCCGTTGATATCGGTCCAGCTCGTTTCGTCGAACGGCGCGCGCCGCGGCTGCAGCCCGTAGCCGATGGCTGCGAACGACGAGGTGAGCACGACGCGCTTCACTCCGGCGTCCTTGGCAGCGCGCAGCGCACGCAACGCGCCTTCGCGCGCGGGCACGATCAGCTCGTTCTCGTCCTTGGGCACTTGCACCGGAATCGGCGATGCGACATGCAGCACGTACTCGCAGCCGCGCATGGCTTCGGCCCAGCCGGCATCGTTTTCGAGATCGGCCGCGAAGAACGACAACCTGTCACCCGGCTCCGCGCCGCCCGTCTTCAGCATGGCGCGCACGTCGCCTTCGCGCTTCAGGCTGCGAACGGTCGTGCGCACGGTATGTCCGGCAGCTAACAGCTGCAGGATGCAATGACTGCCGACGAAACCTGATCCACCGGTCACTAGCACTGCGCTCATGACGTCGCCTCGGCTTGGTCGCGTGGAGAATCGAGTACGGCATCTTCGGCTAGAATCACGCACATGTCACGCGAGCACTCCCCGGTATTCCGGCTCGTCGATTTGCGCAAGGTGTACGGGCAGGGCGAAGCCGCCGTGCACGCGCTGCGCGGCGTCGATCTGAGCATCGCCGAGGGCGAGCTGCTGGTGCTGCTCGGGCCGTCCGGCTCGGGCAAGTCGACCTTGCTCAACGTGCTCGGCGGGCTCGACCGCCCGACCGGCGGCAGCTGTTTCTTTCGCGAGACCGACCTGGCGAGCGCCGCCGACGCGGACGTCACGCAGTATCGGCGCCTGCACGTGGGATTTGTATTCCAGTTCTATAACCTGATTGCGAGCCTGACTGCGCAGGAGAACGTCGAGCTGGTGACCGAGGTCGCGCCGGAGCCGATGCCGGCGGCTGAAGCTCTCGAGCTCGTGGGGCTCGGCAAGCGTCTGCATCATTTCCCGGCCCAGCTGTCGGGCGGCGAGCAGCAGCGGGTCGCGATCGCCAGGGCCATTGCCAAGCGACCGACAGTGTTGCTGTGTGACGAGCCCACTGGTGCCCTTGACGTGGCCACGGGCGTGCACGTGCTCGAAGCGATCGTGACTGCGAACGACAAGCTCCGTACGACGACCCTGCTGATCACGCACAACGCCGACATCGCGCGCATCGGCGATCGGGTCGTAAGGTTTTTCGACGGCCACATCCGGTCGATCGAGACCAATGAACGGCGCATTGCGCCTGCCGAGTTGAGCTGGTGATGCGCCTCGCAACGCTCGATCGCAAGCTGCTGCGCGACCTCAAGCGGTTGCGGACGCAAGCGATTGCCGTCTCAGCGGTGCTCGCCTGCGGCGTGGCGCTGTTCGTGATGGCCACCGGTATGTACGACTCGCTCGAACGTGCGCGCAACGAGTACTACGACGCCGCGCGCATGGCCGATGTCGCCGTTGCCGTCGTGCGAGCGCCGGATCCTGTTGCGAACGAGCTGGCGGAGTTGCCGGGCGTCAACGCGCTCGAGCCGCGAGTGACGGGCATCGGTCTCATCGATCTGCAGGGCAAGTCCGATCCGGTGTCGGCGCGACTCGTGTCGTTGCCGCCGGATCGTCACCCGCGCGTCAACGACGTATTGCTGCGCGCCGGGCGCTGGCCCGATCCAACGCGGGACAACGAGGTCCTCATCAACGAGGCGTTCGCCGAGGCGAACTATCTGGCGCCCGGTGCGCAACTGCGTGCGCTGATCTACGGTCGCTATCGCGTGTTGGAGGTCGTTGGGATCGCCAGCAGCCCGGAGTTCGTGTTCGCCGTGGCGCCGGGCGCAATGCTGCCGGAGCCCGCGCGGTTTGGCGTCGTATGGATGGGACGCGAAGCGCTGGGACGTGCCTTCGACGTGGATGGCGCGTTCAATGACGTCGTGTTCAAGCTCGCGCCGGGCGCGAACGCTCGTGACACGATCTTTGCCATCGACGAGCACCTGGGGCGTCACGGCGGCCGCGGGGCTTACGGTCGTGACCGGATGCTGTCGGCGCAATTCCTGGCGGACGAGCTGACCTCGCTGCGCACGATGGCGTCGATCCTGCCGCCGATCTTCCTGCTGGTCGCGGTGTTCCTGCTGAACGTGTCGCTGTCGCGACTGGTCGCGACCGAGCGCTCGAACATCGGCCTGCTGAAATCATTCGGCTATGGCAACGTCTCGATTGCGCTTCACTACGGCAAGTTCGCCATCGTGTTCGCGCTGCTCGGCGCGGCGCTCGGCCTGATCGTCGGCCGCTTCCTCGGCGGCTACATGGCGCAGATCTACACCAAGGTGTATCGCATCCCGAACCTGGCTTATGACGCTGAGCTGCACGTGTATGTCTGGGCCGTCGTCGTTTCGCTGTTCGCAGCGATCCTGGGAGCCGCGCAGGCAGTGCTGCGCGCCGCACGATTGCCGCCGGCTGCAGCGCTCGCTCCGCCGGCGCCGGTGAGTTTCGGGCGGCTCGGTCAGGGCATCGAGAACGCAGCCCGCAACCTCGATGGCAAGACGCGCATGGTGGCGCGCCGCATCGCTCGCTTCCCGCGGCGCTCGGCCACGACGGTCGTCGGCATCATGCTGGCGCTCGCGCTGCTCATCACGTCGCAGCACTTCCCGATTTCGATGAATCACATCGTCGACGTGACCTTCGGCGTCGCGCAGCGCATGGATGCAACGTTGACGTTCGCGGAGACGGCGGACGACAAGATCCTGGCGGAAGTAGGGCGCTTGCCCGGCGTGTATTCCGTCGAGCCGCTGCGTGCGACGGAAGTGATCCTGACGGCCGGCAGCCGCACGCGTCGTGACACACTGATGGGGCTGACCGAAGGTGCGTTCCTGTATCGGCTGCTCGATCAGAACATGGACGCGGTGGACATGCGGGCCGACGGCATCACGCTGTCGCTGAACCTTGCAAACAAGCTCGGCGTGAAGATCGGCGATACGGTGAATGTACAGGCGACCGATGGTCATCGAGCGCATGCGGATCTCACGGTCGTTGCAGTCGTCAAGCCGTATCTGGCCGGCGCGGCGTACATGCAGCTGGGCGCGCTCGGTCGCGCCCTGCGTGAGCCGGGTCGGGTCAGTGCGGCCTATGTGTTGATGGATAGCAGCGAGCGCGACGCGCTCAACCGCGAAGTCAAGGAATTGCCGATGGTTGCCGGCGTCTCGTTCCTCGACAACGCGTCGGCCTCGATGCGCAAGATGCTGAACGAGGGCAGCGGCTTCTTCGCGTACATGTTCGTGGTCTTCTCGTGCCTCATGGCCGGCGGCGTTGCGTATTCCGCCGCGCGTGTGACTTTTGCAGAGCAGGAGCGGGATCTCGCCACCTTGCGTGTGCTCGGCTTCAGCCGCCGCGAGGTGTCGTACGTCCTGCTCGCAGAGATCGGTGCGCTGCTGCTGGTCGCGTTGCCGGCGGGCGCCGTGCTCGGTGCGTTGCTGTCGCGCTGGCTCATGGCGCAGTTCCAGACGGAGCTGTTTACGTTTCCGTACATCACGAAGTCCGCGGCTTATGGTCGCTCCGCATTGTTCGTTGCTGCCGCTGTCATTGGCGCGGCACTCGCGGTACGGCGCGGTGTGGACCGCCTGGACCTCGTCGGTGTGCTCAAGTCGAGAGAATAAGAATGGCGAATGAAGATCTTCAGCGGCGCGCCCGCCGGGTGCGCATCTTCTGGATCGTGGCGGCGGCCGTGGTCGTGATCGCGATCGGCATGTCCTTACTGCCCGATGCCATCGAGGCGGACACCGCGAAGGCGGACCGCGGCGACGTGCGCGTCGAGGTCGTCGACGAAGGCCGCACGCGCATGCACGACATCTACATCATCAGCGCGCCCATCACAGGTCGCGTGCTGCGGGTCGAAGTGGAGCCGGGCGATGAAGTCGCCGCCGGTGCCATCGTCGCGCGCATGTCGCGGGCCGCTGCCGGATTTCTCGATACGCGCAGCGATCTGCAGGCCCGGGCGGCGGTCACGGCCGCAGAAGCCAGGTTGCGCTCCGCGAATGCCGACCTGGATCTCGCCGAGCGGGAGCATCGTCGTAATACCGAGCTGGTCGCGGCGAACCTGATTTCCAAGGCGGCGGCCGATCAGAGCGAGGCGCGTCGTGATGCGGCTCTTGCGGCGCGCGACGCGGCGACGGCAGAAGTGGCGCGGGCACGCAGCGCGCTGCTCGATCCTTCCCGGACCGAGAGCGGCATGGTGAACGTCACGAGCCCGAGCGCGGGCCGCGTGCTGCGCGTGCCGCAGGAGAGCGAGGCCGTGATCGCGACCGGCACTCCGATCGTCGAGGTCGGCGATCCGCGGCACGTCGAAGTCATCGCGGAGTTCCTGTCGCAGGATGCGGTGAGAATGAAGCCGGGGGCGACGGCGCAGATCGAGAACTGGGGCGGGCCGCCGCTGCCCGCCGTCGTCGATCGCGTCGAGCCGGTCGCGCACACGAAGATCTCCGCGCTCGGCGTCGAGGAACAGCGCGCCAACGTGATCCTGCAATTCAAGGACGGACTCAGCGACTCGCTGCAGGCGCACGATTTCCGCGTCGACGTCCGCGTCGTGGTGGGCGAGGCGAAGAACGCCGTGCGGGTCCCCCTCGGTGCCCTGTTCCGCCGCGGCCAGGGCTGGGCGCTCTACAAAGTCGTCGATGGCAAGGCAGCGCTCACCGAAGTGCAGGTCGCCGAAGCCGACCCGCACTTCCGCGCCATAACTTCCGGCGTCGCCGAGGGCGACCCGGTCATCGTCTTCCCCAGCAGCTCCGTCACCGACGGCAGCCGCATCAAGCCGCGGAAGTGAGGACGGTGCCGGGAGAAGAAAACAGGGAAAACTCAGCAGTGCAGCATTACTAGGCGGACGTCCGGCCAATCATGTTGCAGCGCTGAGTTTCCCCTGTTTTTTTCTCCCGGCACCGCAAGATTTTCCAAGTCGTTGACGTGGCTACGGCCTATCATTCCGTCATGTCCGGAAGTGATTGGGAGCTGCAGATGCGTCGATCGAATCTTGGTGCTGCGTTTATCGCTGCAACCGTGCTGACTGCGTCGGGTGCCACTGTGGCAAGCCCGCAGGAGGATCGCGCGACAGTCGCGGCGCTCGACACGAAGTATCAGGAGGCCGTCAAGCGCAATGACGCCGACACGATGGGTCAGATCCTGCACGAGGATTTCGTCCTGGTGCTGGGCAGCGGCAAGACCGCGACGCGCGACGATCTGCTCAACGAGGCCCGCGGCGGCAAGATTCAATACGAGGGTCAAGACGAAGACGCCGGCACGCAGACCGTGCGGATGTACGGCGACACGGCGATCGTCACCGCGAGGCTGTGGCTCAAGTACACGTACGAAGGCAAAGCGTACGAGCGCCGGCTGTGGTTCAGCGACACGTACGTGCGGACGTCGAAGGGTTGGCGTTACGTGTTCGGCCAGGCATCGCTCCCGCTGCCCCCAACGGAGTCGGGCTAAAGCCCGACCGACAGCGATCCGTATAGGTCGGGCTTTAGCCCCGACACCTTTACACGTCGAGGCCGATGGAGCGCATCAGCTCCAGGCCATTGCTCTTCGTGACGATGCCTTCGTGCAGCTTGAAGTCGAACTTCATGCGGCCGTCGATCAGCTCGTCCTGGAAATGCAGGTTGCGCAGGCGGCCGCCGGCTTCGATCTCCGTCAATGCGAGATCGTGAGTGCTGACGAGGCCGATCGCGCCACGACCGAGCAGCGCGCGGATGACGCCCTGCGCGCCGGTGAACCGGTCCTTCGAGTTCGTCCCCTGCAAAACCTCGTCCAGCAGGAACAGCAGCGAAGGGGTGCGCGCCGCGAGCTCGTTGAGCTGCCGCAGCCGGGTGATCTCGGCGTAGAAGCGCGAGCTGCCTTCGTGCAGCGAGTCGTTGATACGGATGTTCGCACCGACCTGCAGCGGTGAGAGTCGCAGTCGCCGTGCCCGGACCGGCGCGCCGGCCATCGCGAGCACGGTATTGATCCCGACCGTGCGCAACAGCGTGCTCTTGCCCGACATGTTCGAACCGCTGATCAGCAACACCCGAATCGTGTCCGCGATCGCCACGTCGTTGCGCACGCAGGTCGCGGCCGGCAGCAACGGATGACCGATCGATTCGGCTTCGAAGATCGCCTCGCCTTCGACGATTTCCGGGAACGGATCGTCCGGATGCTCGTAGCTGTAGCCGGCCAGCGAGATCAGCGCTTCGATCTCGCCGATCGTCTGCAGCCACACGCGCACCGCATGCCCGTGATGCCGGCGCCAGCGTTCCGCGGCCAGCGCGGCATGCACACTGTAGAGCAGCGGCAGATCGAGGACGGCGACCATGAAGTTGCGTCGCGATTCGACGAACTGCACGACCGTGCCGAGTCGACCAATCGCGCGCGAGGCGCGCAGACCCTCCGACGATAGCTGCGCGACCAGGCGTTTCGCCAAAGCCGACTCGACCGGCTCGCGTTCCAATCGCTCCGTAAGCGCCGTCAGCAGCTTGAGACTGTCGAAAGCCTGCTCGGTGCTGCGGAACGTCTCGGCCAGATGATTGCGCAGTGAGCGCACGACCGCGTACTCGATCGCGAGCACGACGATCACAGGCGATATCAGGCCGGAACTGTTCCAGAACACGGCAGCAGCGATCAGCAGCGCCGGCAGCAGCAGCGCGACCGGCAAAATCCAGCGCGCAGTCAGCCGGTTCGGCGACTCGGCCCAGCGCACGAGCTCCTCGGGCTGCACACCCACGCCCGCAGTCTCGCCGAGCACTGCGAGGTCCTCGCGCAGATCGAGGCGGTCACGCAATTCCGCACTGCTCTTCTGACGCTCTTGAATTGTCGCAAGCGAAGCGGGCGACAGCAGCCAGGTCGCCAGCGAGTTCTCACCCATGCGCGTGCGCGCGATCGACAGCAACTCGAACAGATTGCCGGTTCCGAACAGATCGAGGTCCGCCGCGTAGACGTGATGCGGATCGTCGAAATGCGTGCCGGGATTGCCGCGGCCGCTCCAGCGATCCTGGATGCGTGCAATTCCGGCGCGATAGTGAGCGGCGGCGCGCTCGGAGCGAGTGTGAGCACGTCGCACGCGCGAGTGATACATCACGGCGAGGAGGAACAACATCAGCGGCACGATCCACCAGTAGTCGAACGATGTCGCAGGGCGGCTGCTCCACCACACGGCGACGACAGTCAGAATCGCGAGGCCGACGCGTACGTTGGAGATCCGCGCGGCGGTGAGCTCGAGGTTTGCGAACTGTGCTTCGCGTTCCTTTAGACGCCGGCTGTACTCGGTGGACGGTGTCACGAGACTACTGGGGCAGGGCCGGGTAACCGGGTTCGAGCTGCACGCCGAGGCTGTTGATCGCGAGCGCGGTCATCGCGTAGCCGCCGCTCGTGAAGACGATCTCGATGAGGCGCTTCGTGTCGTAGTACTTCGCCAGCGCCTGCCAGGTTCGGTCGCTGACGAACGCCTCGCGCCGCAACTCGTCGACGGCGCGCAGGACGGCCGCGTGCTCTTCGCTCCACCCAGGCGCGTCCGGGCCGGCTGCGATGCGCTGGATGTCCTGCTCGGAGAAGCCCGCCTTGAGCGCAGCTTCGACATGATGACCCCATTCGTAGTCAGCGCGTGTCGTCCACGCCGTGCGCATGATCGCCAGCTCGCGCGTTTTCGGCGGCAGCAGCGAGTCGCGCTGCAGGTAGCTGCCGAACTTGAGTCGCGGCCCGTACAGGTCAGGGTGATTCAGCATCGTCGCGTACAGGTTCAGGACCGGTTGGGTTGCGTCAGTGTGCGCAGCGATCAACTTGCGTTGCTCGGCTGACCACTCTTTTGGATGCAGCGGCGGCACGCGAGGTTGCTCCAGTCGCGGCGATATCGGCCGGGTTGCGAGGGCGGGCAACCGGACATCCTTCGGCAAGCGATCTTCGAGACCGGGGTCGAGCTGCACGCCGAGGGTGTTGAGCGCCATCGAGACCAGCTGGTACTGCGAAGCGGTGTACATCACCTCGATCACTTGCTGCACCGAATACTTCGAGCGCAACGCCTGCCACGTGGCATTGCTGATCATTGCCTCGTAGCGCAGCTCGTCGACCATTCGCAGCAGCGTCCGATCGAACTCCGACCATCCCGCGGCCGTTGGACCTGCCGCGATGCGGTGGATGTCTTCGTTCGCGAGGCCCGCCTGCGCCTTCGCGATGCGAGCGTGCTGTGCCCATTCGTATTCGGACTGGCACAGCCAGCCCATGCGCAGCATCACAATCTCGCGGTCGCGGGGCGGCAGGCTCGAGCCGTCGAGCAGAAACCGTCCGAGCGGGCTCCAGCGATTGTAGAGGTCGACGTGATGGGCGAGTGTCTTGTAGACGTTGTAGTCCGGCCGGCTCGCGAGCAACGCTTCCTGCGCCGGCGTGCGTTGCTGTTTGCTTAGCGGCGCGATGCGCGGTATCTGCGGACGGGGAGTGAACACGTCTTCGGCGGCGAACGCGGACGACAGCATCGCCGCGCATAACGCGAGCAGCAGCACTGTGCTCTTCGTGCGGCTCCGCATGATCCCTCCCGGCCAGATCGTTCGTGGCAGCGGAAATATAGCGGAATCGAGCGCGTGCCGCTCAGCGCCGGCCGATGTCGGCACTCAGCACCGGATTGAGGTCCACAATCGGCGTGCCGTCGATCGCTTCGAGGCTGCGCACTCGCACACGCGAACCTTCGACCGTCAGCACATCGCGGCGTGCGCGATCGAGCCACGTGATGAGAATCAAGTCGTCGCCGGGACGGATGTCGCGAAGGCCGGCGGCTGCATCGCCCTCGAACACCAGCCAGGCGTCCGGGGCGCCTTCGTCCGCCTGCCGGGGCGCAGCGTCGAGAGTCTCGAGACTGGACGAAACTGTGCCGATTGGGCAGCAAGTGACTTTCGTCAGGGCCGCGGTACGGCGCAAAGTCGGGCCCGCTGCGCCAACCCCGAGTATTCGATAGAACGTAAGCGCGCCTGCGCGGGCACATAGCGAAGATCATTCGGAAGGCGCGCGTCTGCCGGTACACTGTCGGCCTATCGGCGGGTCTTCCGGCCAGGTTCTGGAGGAGTGAAAGACATCATGACGAATGCACGTTACACCGGCCGCTGCTTCTGCGGCGAGGTCGAGTTCGAAGTCACCGGCGCGCCCGCCGCGATGGGCTATTGCCATTGCGAGAGCTGCCGCCATTGGTCCGCGGGACCCGTCAACGCGTTCACGTTGTGGAATCCGCAGGCGCTGCGGGTCACCAAGGGCGCCGCGAGCATCGGCACCCACAACAAAACGCCGGTCAGCTACCGCAAGTGGTGCACGAAGTGCGGCGGCCACCTGTTCACGGATCATCCGCCGCTGAAGCTCATCGACGTCTACGCGGCCATGATCCCGGAGCTGAAGTTCGAGCCCGCTCTGCACGTGCACTATCAGGAGACCGTGCTGCGCATCAAGGACGGCAAGCCGAAGATGAAGGACATGCCGAAGGAGATGGGCGGCTCGGGCGCCCTTCTGCCGGAATAGCCTGCCGGAATAGCCCGACTTGCAAGCTCCTGTCGCGTCCCTATATTGGGCGCGAGAGGAGCAAGCAGTGGCGACGGGTTGGGCCGGCGACGGCGCAGTACAGGATCAGATCGACGCGACAGTGAAGGACGGCGTGAGCCGGGCGCAGAGCCGCCTGGCGAGCGGGCCGGGGCTGTCGCATTGTGCCGAGTGCGGTGCGCCGATTCCGGAGGCGCGTCGCCAGGCCATCCCCGGCGTGCGTTTGTGCGTGAGCTGCCAGGAAGCGAACGATCGCGAGGCGGAGCAATTCAGCGGCTACAACCGCCGCGGCAGCAAGGACAGTCAGCTCCGCTGAGTCACTGCAGCTGCGGATCGTTCTTCTTCACGCCGCGCAGGTTCAGCGCGAACAATCCCAGCTGCAGGCCGATGAGCGCGTACGCGCCGTCGTGGAACCCCCACGCGATCCACAAAATGTTGCTGGCGATGAAGCACCAGAATCCGACGGTACGTTTGCGATTCGACTGAGAGGCGACCAGCCACGCCGCGGTCAGCGTGATCACCATCGCTGGCCATTGCAGCGAATTCAGGAGTGCATCCATTAGGGTCGGAAAACGTTCCGCCGTCGCGGCGTGTTCCGTCGCATCGATAGCCTATAACCTGTAATTCGTCGATTATCAGTTGACGCTCTCAGCACCCCGGCTGTAGAACTCGCGCGGTTTTCCACGGGAGGCATGCCATGCGCACAGTCAATCCGGTTCTGGTGTGTTCACTGCTGTTGATTGCCGGGGCAGCTGCCGGCGACGATTCCGTCAGCGCGACCAAGGCCGGCAAGAGCGTCGTGCTCGCTCAGCTCGCAGGAAAGTGGGACGTTCGTTATGAGTTCGTCGACAAAGCGGGCCGACAGCGTGTCGACAACGGCCAAGTGACCTACACCTGGATCCTCGACGGCAAGGCGCTGCAGGAAGTCTGGACCTCCGACTCCGAGAACAAGGGCAAGGAGGCTCGACCGTTCGGCACCTCGATCAATTTCTTCGATCCGAAGCAACAGCACTGGACGGCGGTGTGGATCTACCCCGCGCAGGGCGAGACCTGGACGATGAGCGGCGGCGACGTCGACGGCCAGTTCGTCATGACCGGTCACGACATGACCGGCGCCTTGCAGCGCTGGACCACCCGCATCGCCAGCCCCGACACCGTCATCGGCCGCTTCGACATCTCCCATGACGAAGGCAAGACCTGGAAAGAGGTCGGCCTGAATCAGATGCAGCGGGTGCCGGGAGAAAAAAGCGGGGGAAAGTGAGCGGTGCACAAGCGCGGGGGAAACGCGGCAGCGGTGCTGCGCTGCTCAGTTTTCCCCGGTTTTCTCTCCCGGCACCGCCTTCGCCTCCAGCACCCGCGCCGCTTCGAGGATGAAGCGCAGCGAGTAGTTGCCCTCGTGGCAGGCGAATTCCACCAGGGGTTCGTCGCTGCGCGTGAAATGGGTTTCGCCGGTCCAGGGGCGCACGTACCACGTCGGGTCCTCGACGGTGAAGCGATAGTTCAGCTCCTCGTGCGAGACGCGCGTGAATCGCTCGGTGACCGCAGTGCTCGCAGAGACGAGGTAGTCACCGAGGGGCGAAGTGCGCGCGCGGTCGCTGGGCGTGAAGAACTTCGTCTCGACCACCAGCGTGTCGCCCTCCCACCAGCCGATGGAGTCGCCGAGCCATGAAGTGACTGCAGGCGGCGCGTGCTGCGCGTTCAGACGAATGACGCGTGCATCGTGCATCGCCTCGGCAAATATCAGGACAGCATCCGCTGTCTGGACGAACAGATGCAGATTGCTCACCTGGATGGAGAGCATCGGCGGGAGCGATGCGACCGAGCCGATACACCGTTCGGGGGTCGGGCGCTGCTCGGGTCCGTCCATTGCGGCGCGAATGCCGGCGCGCGCCCTGGCGATTCGCTCGCCAAACGCTTCGTTGCCCGGCAATTGGCCGTCGGGCGGATCGATGACGATGGAGCTGCGCAATGTGCCGCGGACCCGTTCGATCCGACGCTCGTCGTTCCACTCCGGCGGTTCGTTCGGCCCGAGGTCCTGCTCGTGTGCGAGCCGCTGCGAGTCGATCTCCCGCGCCTCGGCCTCGGAAATGAACAACGCGGCGTGACCTGGCGGGCGGACGAGCGGAGTGCTGTTGGTGCTGGTCCAGATGCCTTCGAAGCTCGGGCTGCCATCCGCATTGCGGGGCGGCCGATAGGCCGCAGCGTCGCCCAGAGCCGATGCCGAAACGGCGGCGAGCAGCACCGCGACGAACCCGATGGACGTTCGCATCTGACACCCGGAGCAGCGGAACGCGCCGGCACTATGCGCCGCTGCCAGTCCTCGCGACAATATGACTTTCGGGAGACGAGGAGAGCGGGATGGCCGTCTACAAGCTCGGCGAACATACGCCGAAGATTCATGACACCGCGTGGGTCGCGGAGAGCGCCGAGGTGATCGGCCGGGTGGAGATGGCCGAAGGCTCGAGCGTGTGGTTCGGAGCAATCGTTCGCGGCGATGTCGAAGACATCCGCATCGGTCGCAACTCGAACATCCAGGACAACTCGGTGCTGCACGCCGATTCGGGCATCCCGCTCTCGATCGGCGAGAACGTCACGGTCGGGCATCACGTGATGCTGCACGGATGCACCGTCGGCGATGGCGCGCTGATCGGCATCCGCGCGGTCGTTCTCAATGGCGCGAAGATCGGCCGCAATTGCATCGTCGGCGCCGGCAGTGTCGTGACGGAAAACAAGAGCTTTCCGGATGGAACGCTGATCCTCGGTGCACCGGCGAAGGTCGTGCGCGAGCTCGATCCGACCCAGATCGCGATGATGCAGCACGGCGCTGCGCACTACGTCGGCAATGCTCAGCGCTTCCGCAAGGAGCTGAAGCGGATCCGGTGATCTCGCCGTGACATCGGACTAGCGCTGCGTCTGCGTAACCCCGACTGTTCCATAGCGCGTGCCGGCGACAGCGCCCGGCGCGAATACCGCTTCCAGACGATCCAGCTCTGCCTGTTCGAGCCGCAGCGGCACCGCGCCGAGATTCTCCTCCAGCCGCGCCACCTGCTTCGTTCCCGGAATCGGGACGATGTCATCACCTTGCGCAAGCAACCACGCGAGCGCGATCTGCGCCGGCGTGACGCCGCGCTCCTGCGCCAGCGCCTCGACAATGCCGACCAGCTCCAGGTTCTTCTGGAAATTGCCGCTCTGAAAGCGCGGACTGTGGTGCCGCCAGTCCGTCGCGTCGAGGTCCGCCACCGAGCGGATTCGTCCCGTGAGGAACCCGCGTCCCAACGGGCTGTAAGGCACGAATCCCACGCCCAGCTCGCGTAGCGCGGGAAGAATGTCCTGCTCGGGCTCGCGATAGAACAGCGAGTACTCGGATTGCACAGCCGTGATCGGATGCACCCGATGTGCGCGCACAAGTGTTTCGGGGCCGATCTCGCACAGGCCGAGATGAGCGACTTTGCCCGCGTGCACGAGATCCGCCATCGCGCCGACTGTCTCTTCGATCGGGACCTGCGGATCGAGGCGATGCTGATAGAACAGGTCGATGCGCTCGACCCCGAGCCGACGCAAAGAGTCCTCGCACGAAGCCTTGACCGTCGCAGGGCGGCTGTCGAGTCGTCGCGCGTTCGCGTCCTGCGGATCTCGCTCGACGCCGAACTTGGTCGCAAGCACGACCTGATCGCGACGCCGGCGAATAGCGCGACCGACCAGCTCCTCGTTGCTGAATGGTCCGTACATGGGCGCCGTGTCCAGCAAGGTGAGGCCAAGGTCGAGCGCTCGCGCTATCGTTTCGAGCGAGCGCGCATCGTCGCGCGCGCCGTAGAAATCGCTCATGCCCATGCAGCCCAGGCCGAGCGCGGAGACGCTCAAGCGCTGCGATCCCAACGTCCGTTTTTCCACCACGCACCTCCTCGTCGATGTGTGCAGCAGAAGGTAATACCGTCGGGCCTCGCGATAAACCGCCGTTCGCTCAATGCCTCGTCAATCGCAGCTTCACAATCACTTTCGGGCACCGAGCTGCGCGAGCATCAGCGAAAGATCCTGCGGACTGATGTAGAAATACTCGCAGACGCGTCCCCACAGCAGCGGAGTAGGGACGCTGGCATCGCCGCGTTCTTGCTGCAGCTGATGCAATACGTGCAGCACGACTCGCTGCTGGCGGGTTAGGCCGTCACGGATGTCGGGTATTCTGTCGTTGTTCATCGGTGCGCAGTCTACGTCGTTGGTCCGTGGTGCAGTCAGCGTACGCAGACTGGCAATGCCTTCGAGGCGACCTGAAGCTCAGAACTTCAATTCGAGCGGCGAGCCGTCCCAGTCGCGGATCTGGATCATGCCTCCCTTCCCGGTGCGCGGGATCGCAAGCGTGCTGCCGGCCAATGCGCTCGGGATCGAGCCGACGCCCTCGCTGTTCAGCGGAACCCAGAACTGTCCGCCGAAGCCGTCAGCCGCGATTTCGATCACGACAATCCCGTGCTCCGGCTCGCCCCTGTCTGAGCGTTGCACGCGGACTTCCACGCCGCCGCCGCGGCGCAAGCGAATCGTCTTGTCCGTAATCGGCGCAGAGTAGGCGATCTTCTCGCGATACATCTCGTAGCCGGGCTTGTAGACCGTGAGCTGAACCTCTCCGGCCTCGAGGCCCGTCAGCTTGAATCCGCCAAAGTGATCGCTCGGCTGCGACACCCTGACCTCCGTGTCCATGCCGACCACGAAAACTTCCGCGCCGACGATGGGTACCGCGCCCTCATCCTCGAGCACGCGGCCGCCCAGTTGCACCAGTGGGATTTCGATGTTCACTACGGCATCACCCGCCATGGCGATTTGCCGCCTCACTTCCCCTTCTGTGTGCAGCATGTAGTCGCCGGGAGAGACGCCTTCCATTTCGTACTGGCCCTCCGGGGACGTTTGCACCTGATAGATTGTTGCCGCCTTCAGGTCTTTCGATGACAGGAACACCCACTTGCCGGCAACGGGCTGGCCGCCCTGGGTGACCCGGCCGGAGAGTCGTGAGCCTGCGGCGAACACGATGTCGAAGATCAGGTCCTTGTCTGCCGGCACCTGGATCAGACGCATCAGTCTTCGACCGCCGGCCGCTGCCGTGAGCATCGCCCCTCCTGGCGGCAAGCCCTTCACTGCGTAGGCGCCCTGCACATCCGGTCGCGAATCGAGTCTCCCCTTTTCCGAGCGCACGGACACAGTCGTGTCCTTCAGCTGCTCAGGGCGCAGGCCTCGGATCGTGCCGCGCACGGTGCGGCCTTCGAGCACCGTCAGCGTGACTTCCGATCGGCGTTCGTCCTGCGCCAGCTCGATCTGTTCCATCGCGACGCCGACCGGCGTCGTCGCTGACAGAAAATAGCTCCCGGCAGGCAGCTGGCGAAAGGAGAACAAGCCTTCCTCGGTTGTTTGATAAGGACGCCTCAATCCCCCCGTCAGCAGCACCATTCCTTTTATGGGCGCACCGGCCGACGTCATGATGCGACCTGAAATCGCGCCGCCCGCGGCAAGGCCGATGTCGACGGGCTGCGTCTCGCTGGTCACGAGCACACTGACCTCGTGTGATGCATAGTCCTTTGCGTCGGCTATCAACATCATGTCGCCGCCGGGAACGCCGGCAAGCTCGAACGTACCGTCATCCTTCGACGTGGCACGCGGACCCGATCCGTCGTCGGCGCGCCACACGCTCGGGTCGGCGAATCTGACAGTCGCGTCGGCGATACCCGCGCTGCTGCTCACGTCGAACACGCGGCCGCGTACGATGAAGCCGCGCAGCAGCGGCATGACGAGCTCGGGCGCTTTCTTGTCGGCCACGATCGCGAATTCGGCGAGATTGAATTGCTGGTAGCCGTACGCGGATAGAGTTGCGGTCCAGCGGCTCGGCGGGAGGTCGCGCCACTCGAAGCGGCCGCTGCCGGAGTTGAACCTCCGGGCGAGCGGCGTTTGCGTCTCGCCCGGGGCTGGAACCTGAGTCAGGCGAACCTCGAACTCACGGACCGGCTGACGCGTGACTGCATCGATGACTCTGCCGCGAAAAGTACCGCCTGCGGCGGCAGCCGCCGGTGCGACTTCGACATTCGTCGATGCGGGAGGACCTGGTTCAGGTTCGGCAACCCGGCTCTTAGTGACGCGGGCGGGAGCAGGAATCTGCTCGCTCGAAGTGGACACCCACGGCCGGCCGAGCAGCAGCACGACGCCGCAGACGAGCATGGCTCCAAGGACGATGAACCAGCGATGCTTCGGACGATCCATGACTCGACGTTCCGTGACTGGTCACGGTGCGGCTCCAGAATGCGCCGCTAGCAGGCTCGCTGCAATCCTGCAGCGCCACGCTGTCTTACTGCAGATCTGGGCACGACGACCCATAATCAGCACACTACAGAAAGATCCAGCGGGAGAGAATAATCCTCCTGTGGAATCGCTGTCAGCCGCAGACAGGTCGAAGACATGCCGGAGTTCAGGCGCGAGCTCGTCGAACTGCTGCCGCGGCTGGGCGAAGGGCCACAGCGTGTGAGAGCCGCAAAGTGAGCGAACGTTTCGAACTCAATGACGAACTGTTGTGCGCGTACCTGGACGGCGAGCTCGATCCCGGGATGCGTGCGCGTGTCGAACAGGCGTTGGTTGATGACGCCGGTGCGCGCGTCAGACTCGAACGCATGCGCGTGGCAGATCAAAGGTTGAAGGCGGAGATTCCGCTGCCGGCGCTGCAGCCGAACGATCCTTCATCGGAGCCCATCCTCGGCGGCAAGCCGGCATCGCGGGCTTCGCGGCCGGCGTTGCGCTGGGGCGCTGCGACGATCACTGCCCTGGCGGCAGGCATCAGCGGTGTCGTCGTAGGCTTCGTGCTCTCGCGATCGCAGGAGCCTCGCGTAATTCCGGTCGTCGCGACCGCTGCGTCGACGACGCTCAGCGGTGCCTCCAGCCAGCTGTTGCTCGCGACGCTCGAGAATGGCGAGAGCGGCAAGGCGGCGGTCGAGGGCGATCGCTCGGTGCAGATCATCCTCACGTTCGAGTCGGATGACGGACGATACTGCCGCGCGTTCGGCTCACGCGATGCCGGTGCTGCAGGCGAAGGCGTCGCGTGCCGCAGCGGCGGACAGTGGCAAGTGGTGGCCTGGGATGGCACTGCAGATCCTGGTGAAGGATTCCGGGCCGCCGGTGCGAACGAGCTGCTCGATGATGTGATGGATCGCCTCGGCGACGGCACGGCCCTGGAAATCGCCGACGAGCGCGCGCTCATCGAGCGGCACTGGAAGAAGGGATCGGAGCGCTAGCGCGCCGGATCCGGAATGACTCTCGCCAAGGCGCAAAGGCGCCAAGGAAGAAAAGAACAAGATTTTGCTGAAGCGCGATGCTGACGAGAACGGTTCGGCCACCGACCTGGCACTCAATGCCAAGAACGTCGTCGCGCCGAGGATGAGGTCCGGCTGCGCGGCGTGGTGGACGCCGTAACCAGTCCGGGCTTCACGATCCTCGGCGTGACGATTCAGACGGATGCACGCACGATTGATCAGAACGTGATGGCGGCTCCTCCCGGTCTGCCGCCGTTGCGCCCTGGGGGCACTCAACCCGCGCAGGTCACGCCTGCGCGGGTTGCTGTGTCTTCTCGGGCGCTGCAACGATGGCGCCCAGTCGCAGGCGCAACTGTCTGCGCAGCAGCAGGGAGCTGACGATCGTCTGCAGGATCACCGTGCCGACGGAGAAGTACCAGACGTGCACGAGCTGGAACCACGGCTGCGTCGACACCCAGATGAGCGGCACGCTGTACGTGAGCAGACGTGTCGCGGAGCTGTACAGCGAGGGCAGGGTATTGCCCATTGCCTGGAACATGCTCGAGCACGTGAAGATCACGCCCGACAGGACGAAGTTCCACGAGATGATGTGCAGGAACTGCGAGCCGACGTCCACGACTTGCGGGTCGTTCGAGAACGCCCTGATCATGAGGTCGGGCCGCCACTGACACAGCAGCATCAGCACGAACATCAAGCTGGTGCACATCACCACGGCGGAGCGGAACGTTTCGCGCACGCGGTCCGGTTGCCGCGCGCCGAAGTTCTGACCGGCGACGGGCGCAGCGGCGAACGCGATCGCCATCACCGGCAGGAAGATGCCCTGCATGATGCGGCCGCCGATGCCGAAGCCAGCCTGCGCAGCCGCGCCGAAGCGCGCGATCGCCCAATAGGTGACCGCAGTGAACACGAACATCAGCGCGAACTCGCCGCCCGCGGGCAGGCCGATGTTGAGCATGCGCTTCCAGACGGCGAGCCGCGGCTGCCACTGCTCCTTGTGAAAGGAGACGTACTTTTCGAGCCGTACGAAGTAGACCGTCAGCATGATCACGCCGACCACGATCGCAATCGTGCTCGCGAGGCCGGCGCCCGCGACGCCCATCGGGTGACCGGTGCCCACGCCCGCAATCAGAACCGGAGCGAGGAGGGTATTGATCACCAGCGTCAGGATCTGCACGACCATCGTCGGCTGCACGATCCCGGTGCCGCGCAGAGCCGAGCCCATCGCCACCATCGCGAACTGCAGCGCCATTCCGGGCATGAACCAATAAAGATAGGTGACGCCGGCCCGGACCGTCGCTTCGTCCGCCGCGATCGAACGCACGTAGGCCATCGAGCCGGTGTAACCGACGAGCAGAGTCAGCACGCCGCACAGCGCGGCGATCAACAGCGACTGGTTGAAGATCAGGTTCGCGTCGGGCTGGTCCTTGCGACCGACCGCATGCGAAATGAGCGCAATCGTGCCGACGCCCAGCACCTGCGTCAGCGCCAGGATGATGAACATCGCGTTGCCGGCCGTGCTGACGCCGGCGACAGCCGCGTCGCCGAGCTTCGCGACGAAGTACAGGTCGACGAAGTAATAGAGTGTCTGGAAAATCATCCCCGCCGCCATCGGCACAGCCATCGCGACCAGATGGCTGGGGATCGATCCCTTGGTAAGATCCTTCATGGCCACGAACCTTGGCCATGTCGCGTAGGTCGGGCTTCAGCCCGATCCACGGCACGGCGAAAGAGATGAGAAAACAGCGGGAATAGATGAGCAAGCCAACTATAGCACTGGTGACCGCCGCGGCGGCACGCAATCTCGACGAAGACCTGCCACCCCTCGAATCCGCCCTGCGCAATGCAGGCGCCGAAGTTGCGGTCGCAGAGTGGGATCGTCCGCACGCCTGGAGCCGGTTCGACATCGCGCTGCTGCGCTCGACGTGGGATTACCCGCAACGCCTTGCGGAGTTCTTCGACTGGGCAGGAGCAGTGAGCAGCAAGACGAAGTTGCTCAATCCACTGCAGGTCGTGAAGTGGAGCTCCGACAAGCACTACCTGGGCGATCTCGTGCGTGCGAACGTGCCGACGGTGTTGACGAAGTTCATCGAGCCCGGCGAGAGCGCGCCGTCGCGGATCGCGGAGCTGTTGCGAGAGCCGGGTGTGGAGGAGTTCGTGGTGAAGCCGGCAATCGGCGCAGGCTCACGCGATGCGCAGCGCTTCGGGCCGGAAGAGAAGGACGACGCAGCCGAGCATGCTCAGCGGATGTTGAGCGAGAAGAGGAGTGTGATGCTGCAACCGTACTTGACCCGAGTGGACGAGTACGGCGAGACCGCGCTGATCTACTTCGAAGGGCAATTCAGTCACGCGATTCGCAAAGGACCGCTGTTGAAGCGCAGGGAAGGTCCGACGACGGAGCTCTTCGCGAAGGAAACGATCACAGCGCGAGTGCCCGATGCGGCGGAGTTGCGAGTGGGGGCGAGGGCGATTCAGGCGCTGCCGTTCGAGACGCCGCTGTATGCGAGAGTGGACTTGATCAGAGATGAGAAGGGCGAGCCGGTCGTGCTGGAGCTGGAGTTGATCGAGCCGAGTTTGTTCTTTCCGTTTGCGGGCGGGTCGGCGGAGAGGTTTGCGGCAGCGGTCATCCGGCGGGCCAGTCGCTCGCTGCGGTAAGCGCGCTCGAACTCGTGAGACGCTTCGGAGTAGGATCCGCGAGGGGCGTCAGAGCGCTCCGACAACCAGCGACGGAGGAAGGAAATTCATGCGCTCACATCTCGCGAAGCTCTGCATCGTCCTCGGCCTCTGCGCCGCCGGCTCGACACTCGCCACTGCCGCGCCCGGCTATCAATACTCCGTCGTCGGCAATCCCGCCGACGTCGTCACATCCACTACCGGCCTGCTGGTCCTCCAGGGCGGCGGTACTGACGTCGACGCAAACTTCGTGCGCATGGGCGCGCACTCCGGCGGCGGCGACTTCGTCGTGATCCGGGCATCCGGGACCGACGCGTACAACCCTTACATCTACGATCTCTGCGCGTGCGACTCGGTCGCCACCATCGTCTTCAAGAACCGCAACGCCGTGACCGATCCGTTCGTGATCCAGACCATTCGCAACGCGGAGGCGCTGTTCATCGCGGGAGGCGATCAGTCCGACTACGTGAAGCTCTGGAAGGGCACGCCGATCGAAGACGCGATTCATCACGTGGCCGCGAAGCCGGCGCCGGTCGGCGGCACGAGCGCGGGGATGGCGATCATGGGCGAGTTCATCTACTCCGCGATGAGCAACAGCAGCCTGACGAGCGAGGAGGCGCTGGCGGATCCGTTTCATCGCGACCTGACGCTCGATCGGGATTTTCTGGTGCTGCCGCAGCTCGGTGGCCTGATCACCGATCAGCACCTGATCGAGCGCGACCGCATGGGCCGGACGCTGGCGTTCCTGGCGCGGCTCGTCAAGGACGGCTTTGCGACGCAGGCGCATGCGATTGCCGCCGATCGCGAGACCGCGCTGCACGTCGATCCAACGACCGGCGCCGCCGAGGTGTTCTCGACGCCGACGCATCCGACGCCATTCGTGTACTTCCTCACGACTCCCGGAGCGCCGGAAGTCTGCAATCCCGGCGTGCCTCTTACCTACCGCAATATCGCTGTCTATCGCATAGCGCCGGGCAACAGCTTCGACCTCAGTCGATGGCGCGGGACGGGCGGCATCGCGTACACGCTCAGCGCCGAAGCGGGCGTACTTACCTCATCGCGCGGCGAGGTCTACTGATTCCGGCGTGTGCGTGAGAGAGATGCGCCGGTGGCGACAGATCATCTATGACCGGATGTCTGTCACCAAAGGAGTATGCGTATGTATGATCTCAACACGCGCGTTGCCGCTCTCGAATCGCTCCTTACCAAGGTCAATCTCGGCGAATGGAGCAACGATCAGGACGTGCCCTGGTGGGTGGCGATCCGCATCCGGCCGGCGCAGGATGCGTTGCATTCGCAGATCTTCAGCGCGGTCAAGCTGGCGGCGCAGGCAAAGGTATTGCAGGGCCCGCAAGGCGAAGGGGTGAACCGTCTGCTGGCCGAAGTCATCGACGACTGGTGTCCGACCCGGCCTCGTCCGTTCCCCCCGCGTCCGCATTGGGGTGACGTCCTCGCGCAACTGGGAATCCTGTCAGATCGATTTCCGGCCGGCTCGCTGCTGAGCGAAGCGGCTTTCGACCTCGCTCGCCGCGTGGTCAATCGTGCCCACGAAGCACATAAGCAGCTGAACTCGCAGTAGGGCGGTAGCCGGGGTGTCACGGCGTGAGCACCCGCGCTGGGTGCTTACGTCTTCGTGCGGCGAGCGCCATTGGCTCCCGCGCGTACCGCAATCGCCTGCAGACAAAACTCCAGCAATCCCGCCGTCACCTCGCGCATCACCTTGCGCATTTCCGGATACGGCGGGTGAAACGGCGTGGACGCCCGCGTGCGGCCCCACTCCATCGTGTACGCGATGATCTTCGGCTTGGACGGATCGACGAAATGCCGGCTGTACGCGTAGTCGTCAGTCGAGCCCGCAGTCGGATACAGCCCCACCGACTGCTCGACCCGATACTTTCGGCCGCGAACCTGCCGGATCGCGCCCGCCAGCTTCTGACCGAGCTGCAGAGCGAGCTTCTGATCGGCAGGAGGGATGTACTCGCGATACTCGTCGTCGTGAATGAGGCCCCGCTTGCCGTCGTAAACCTTGTTCCGGAAACACATCTGCGCATCGTCCGACTGATTCTGATCGCTGCCCCAGCTGTGCAGCAGCGTTTCGCCATAGCTGTGCAGATCGATGAAGTAGCGGATCTGCGGAAAACGATCCAGCAGCCAGATGACGTTCCGGGTCTCCGGCTCGGAGCCCGCGCGCGGGCCGACGTACGTTTCGTAGTCGCCGGGCTTGCGAGTGCTGGCAACCGTGCCGGGCGCGAAGTGGCGCTCGAAGCGCCACAGGATCGGAAAATTGCGATTGATGTCGACACCGATGCAGCGCGAGCCGAGGCCGGCCGGCGCCGGGCGCCGATTCTTCCGCCACATGGGATGCTGCTGCATGCTGAAGTAGCGGCCGTCAGGATTGACCTGCGGAAACAGGATGACGTCGCTGGTCTCGACGATGCGCCGCACCTGTGCAGGCGTGAACGTCTTCCGGCCGAGCCGGATCGGCTGGCGATCGCGATAGGCCCGCAACAGGCGCATGGCGAAGTAGACGAGGATGTCCGGGCCGCCCCATTCGCGCCCATGCACGCCGCTGATGAAGCAGATACCGACGCGACCGGCGCCGCGCCCCTTGCCGATGCGCACGGCGTGACAGCGACGGTTCTCCCAGGTCTTGTGCGGCAAGGCGATGCGTTCGAGATAGCCGCCGTGGTTCTTCTCGCCGAGCACCATCCCCTTCTCGATCTCGTCAGCGGTCAGATAGCCGCCGCCCCAGATGACATCGCCGTAGCGCCCTCGCGCGAGTCGTGTCGCGACGCTACGACGTCCTTCCTGCTGACGTTGACGTCCAGGCGCGTTGACCTCCTCGAGCCGGGTGACGGCAAAGCCGCGCCTCTTGAGCCACTTCTCCTGGCGCTCCGCGATGTAGGCATCGATGGTGATCCTGCCGGTCCGGGGGTTTTCCTTGTGACCGACGACGACGATGCGGTGCCTGGTGCCGAGCGCAGTCAGGCTGCGACGATCCAGGCCTTCGATTGCGACATGAAACAGGCTCATCGGCCGCAGCCTCGCGCTTCGCGCGAGAGCCGCAAATAAGTAGGCGGGGCAGGTATGATGCTGTCACCGCATGATGCCGCACAAAATCGAACAACAGTCGAGCGCATCGATCCGCCTCGTTGCTTTGCTCGCGGTCGCGATCTTCATCAACTATGTCGATCGCGGCACCCTGGCGACTGCAGCGCCGTTGCTGGAAGACGATCTGCGTTTCAGCCCCGCGCAGATGGGCATGTTGCTCTCGGCCTTCTTCTGGACGTACACGCCGACTCAGCTGGCGGTCGGCTGGGCAGTCGAGAGATTTGGCGCGCGCTGGCTGTTGGCCGGAGGCGTCGCGGTCTGGTCCCTGGCGACGCTGACGACCGGCTTCGTCGGGACGTTCACCGAGCTGTTGATGCTTCGCCTGCTGCTCGGCCTGGGCGAGAGCGTCGTGTTTCCGTGCAGCTCGAGCCTGTTGGCGCAGAACGTTGCGATCGGTCAGCGAGGCCGCTCGAACGCGGCGATTGCAGTCGGCATTGCACTCGGCCCTGCCGTCGGCACGTTCCTCGGCGGGATGATGATGGCCGGCGGCAACTGGCGCATCGTGTTCATCTCGTTCGGTCTCGCCTCGCTCCTGTGGGTCTTGCCCTGGCTCACGCTGACGACAGCGGCAAGAGCGCAGCGCGCACCTCAGCAGGATTCTGCAGTGCCCGGCTGGTTGAACATCCTTGCGCAACGCTCGGCGTGGGGCGCCGCGATCGGACATTTCAGCTCCAACTATGCGCTGTACTTCGTGCTGTCCTGGCTGCCTGCATATCTCGTCAAAGAACGCGGCTTCTCGATGGCCGGAATGGCGCAGGCAGGTCTGGCGATCTATCTGCTGCAGGCGGTCAGCGCGGCGGGTGCGGGTTGGCTGCTCGATCGCTTCGTGGCGCGCGGGTCGGCCGCAAATCGCGTTTACAAAACTGCGAGGGTTGCGTCACTGCTGCTCGTCAGCATCTGCTTCGTCGTCTGTGCGCTTGGTACGACGCGCATGGCACTCGTCTGCCTGCTCATCGCCGGCGCGATGCTCGGTGTCGGCTCGTCGGGAATCTTCTCGATCGCGCAGACCCTGGCCGGGCCGGGCGCAGCGGGCCGCTGGGTCGGATTCCAGAATTGCTTCGCGAATCTCGCCGGCATCCTCGCGCCTGCAGTCACCGGCTTCATCGTGCAACAGACGCATTCATTTGCCGGGGCGTTCGTGCTGGCGGCTGCGATCGCCGTCATTGGCGCGATCGGCTGGGGCGCGATCATCCGCTCGGTCAGTCCGATCGAATGGGACGCGCGGCGGCTCTTGCCGCAGGAGCAACACTGACTTTCGTGGCCGTGGGTTTTTCGCCCCAGGCTCGGCGACTAACGTCCTCGCATGAGTCAACACACTGCGATCAATCGCCGTATCGTTCTTGCGGCGCGCCCGAGCGGCCTGCCGACGTCCGCAGATTTCCGACTGGAGCAGACTCCGCTTCCGGCGCTGGAGCAAGGTCAGGTGCTGTTGCGCACCTTGTATCTGTCACTCGATCCATATATGCGCCAGGTGATGAACGAGATACCGCCGGTCTACGCGCCCTCAGTGCCGCTCGGTGAGCCGATGCCGGGCGGTACCGTCAACCGCGTCATCGCTTCCAGGCATCCGCAATTTCGCGTTGACGACCTGGTGCTCGGCAGCGCCGGTTGGCAGGAACTCTCGATCTCTGATGGATCCGGCCTCCAGTCCCTCGGCGACATGCAGCGACCCTCGCTCGCACTGGGCGCGCTCGGCATGCCCGGCTTCACTGCTCACGTCGGCTTGCTCGATATCGGGCAACCGCGCGCAGAGGAAACAGTGGTCGTGGCCGCAGCGACCGGGGCAGTCGGCGCGATGGTCGGGCAGATCGCGAAGATCAAAGGCGCACGCGTGGTCGGAATCGCCGGCGGCGCCGAAAAATGTCGCTACGCCGTCGAAACGCTCGGGTTCGACGTCTGTCTCGATCATCGCGATCCGCAGTTCCCCGAGCTGCTCGCTGAGGCCTGCCCGAAGGGCATCGACGTGTACTTCGAGAACGTGGGAGGTGCGGTGTTCGAGGCGGTGCTGCCGCTGCTGAACATCGGCGCGCGCGTGCCGGTGTGTGGACACATCGCCGACTACAACGCAGCAACGCCTCCAGCCGGCCCGAACCGCGTGCCCGCCCTGATGGCGGCAGTGCTGCAGAAGCGGATCCGCATGCAAGGCTTCATAATTCTGGATCACTACGGCGAGCGCTTTGACGCGTTCCGTCGGGAAATGAGCGAGTGGATCGACACGGGCCGAGTCAAGGTGCGCGAGACCCTCATCGATGGATTGGAGCACGCGCCACTGGCCTTCGTGGGACTGCTGCAGGGGCAAAACTTCGGCAAGCTCGTCGTGCGCGTGACATCCTCCTCGAATCCGAAAGCGGGGTGACTTCCATGCCCGACGAAACGCCCGTCATCAGTGCCGCTCAATGCCGCGCAGCCCGCGCGCTCATCGAGTGGTCGGTCGATCACCTGGCGCAGACATCGCACGTCGGTGTGAAGACGATCGAAGATTTCGAAGCGCGCTACCGCGCTCCGGACGAGGATGCCAAGCGCCGCATCCGCGATGCGCTCGAAGAGGGCGGCGTGGTCTTCATTCCCGAGAACGGCGGCGGTGCCGGGGTGCGGCTGAAGTTCAGTCGTCGCGAAGCACGAGCGATCAACCGCTGGGAGGGCGAGGGCGGCACCGTCGGCGAGGACGACATCCTGTAACGCCAGTCGAGGTCATCCGTCATAGCTGGAACGGTGACCATAACCACGGGGAGCCCGGACCGTGATCAGCAATTCGCAGCGGCGGGGGTTGGCAGTCGCACTTGTCCTGGCAACCGTCACATGCAGCGCGCAGAACGCGGACGTCGCAACCGCTGAGCTCGCGCCGGATGTCGACCATCACCAGCATCTGCTCAGCCCGCAGGCCGCTGCGCTTCTCAACAATCCGCGCAGCGGGGTCAATCTCCCGGCGGGAGTTACGCAGCTTCTGAAGCAGCACGAAGCAGCGTGGAACGACCCCGCCCGGCTCGCGACGGTCTACAGTACGGACGCGGCAGCACTGAACGATGACGCTGGCGACTGGGTCCGCGGGCCTGGCGAGGTTGCGAAACTGATCGGCACTCGCTTCGCCCGGCCATACACCCTCACGCCGGTGGCTTACACCGAAGACGATCGCCGAGCTCGCCTGGCCGTGTACTACTCGCGAGGCGAGGGGACCGAGCGGCGCCACATCGGCTCCGCGATGCTCGAGCTGGTCCGCGAGGGCGAGCAGTGGCGCATCGCCACGGAATATCCAGTCTTCCCCGGGCCGGCGCGCGAAGAGCCTCTCGATGCGCAGCGACTCGTCACGCTGCTGGACGCTGCCCATATCAAGCGCGCAGTCGTGCTCTCCGTCGGATACTGGTTCGACTCGCCGACGCGGCCCTCGGAGAGATCGTCCGCGGCGGTGCAGGCCGAGAACACGTGGACAGCAGACCAGGCGGCGCGCTTTCCGGACCGCCTGATCGCCTTCTGCAGTCTCAACCCGGTGAGCGATGCGGCGGCCGACATCATGCGCCAGTGCACGACAGACAGGCGCTTCAAAGGAGTGAAACTGCACTTCGCCAATTCACGCGTCGATCTGTCGAACTCGGATCACTTGCGCCGAATCCGCGCTGTGTTCGCTGCTGCCAATCGCGCACGGCTGCCCATCGTCGTTCACGTGCGCAACAGCGACACCTACGGTGCGCGCGAAGCGCACGTGTTTCTTGAACAATTGCTGCCCGCAGCCCCGGACATTCCCGTGCAAATCGCCCATCTCTGGGGCGGAGCGAATTTCGCGGCGGATGCATTGGCCGTGTATGCGGAAGCGGCGGCGTCCCGACGTCCGGCGACACGCCGCCTGTACTTCGATGTCTCCGACGCCGCGCTCGTCGCGAGCACGCCGGAGCTGGCACAAGAGGTCGCAGGGCGCGTGCGTCAGATCGGCTTCGATCGCATTCTGTACGGCTCGGATGCCGCGTTCGGCAATCATCCCGATCCCGGCGGCTCGTGGGCCGCGTTCCGCAAGGGCATCCCGCTGAGCGCGGCCGAGTTCGAGAAGATCGCGCACAACGTTGCCCCGTACCTGCGCGAGCAACAGTAGCCGCCCTTAGTACAGTAGTCCCCCTGCGGCCTCGTCTGCTATCGTTCGCGCGCTCGCCAGTCCGCGTGAGAGGCCGTCCATGGTCAGCGTCGCGACACAAGTAAAACCCCTGAGCGACAGGCGCTTCTTCACATGGATGTCGGTCTCGATGGCCGCCGTGGCCTTCGCAGGATTCGCACGAACCTACTACCTGGCCGGGTTCAACGACGGTCCCAGGCCGGTGCTCACACCGGTCGTCCATCTGCACGGTGCGTTGGCAACGGCGTGGATCCTGCTTTTGATCGTGCAGACCCGGCTCATCGCCTATGGCCGGCGCGACATTCACAGGCTCCTGGGCACAGCCGGCGCGGTGCTCGGCGCAGCCATCCTGGTCGTGGGCATCTACGTCGCGGTCAACAGTGAGCGGCGCGTGCACACTGCTGCGAATGCCGGCACGTTGGCCGATCCGTACGTCTTTCTGATCTTTCCCTTTGCAAGTGCGGGCCTGTTTGCGTTGTTCGTCGCGTTGGCCATTCTGCAGCGGAAAACTCCCGAGGCTCACAAGCGACTCATGCTGCTGGCGACTGCGAACCTGATCATTCCGGCCATGGCCCGGATCGCGACGCAGGCGACTCAGGGTGGTGTGGCGGGCGTCGTCGGCGCGATGGTGCTGGTGAACGTGTTCCTGATTGCGATGGCGTTGCACGACCTCAACGCTCGCGGACGCTTGCATGCCGTCACTCTGTGGGGCGGCACGGGCATCGTCATTTCGGAGGTCGTCAGATTCGCCATCGGCTACAGCGCGCCGTGGCAGGCCTTCGCGCGGATGTTGATGGGCTGAGTGCCGTGCGTCGCATGCTGCAGCGACGGCGCATGGGATTGCGACGGCTGAACAAGCTGCACGAGCGACTGATCAAGCTTCCCAACACCTTCGCGACCTACGTCGGCCAGCCGTCCCGCAACGGCAAATGGGCCCGGGAAGTTGCGATCGTCAGTCTCGTCGTGGAGAAGAAGCCCGAGTCCCGCTTGCAGCGCAGCCGCAGAGTCCCGGCGTCGTTGCAATGGGGTGAGTTGAAGCGCACGAAGGCGCGCGCGACCGACGTGCTGCAGGTGAAGCCCAGATTCGTGGCGCAGACCGGTGTGCTCGGGCCAGGCGATGGCGTGATGGCGGGAGGCAAGCGTGCGACCGTCGGCGTCGCGCTCATGCATCCGCAGCTGGGGGCATGCGTGACCACGGCGGCGCATCTGTTCGAGAACGCCGGCATCGGGACCACCGTCAAGGTTTCGCGAGACGGCACATCCACGCCCGTGCAGGCGACGGTGCGCGACATCGAGCCTCTCGTCGATTACGCACTGCTGCGTGCACCGGACGGGACGCCCTGCGGGAATCTGTTCGACGACGAGGACGCGGTGGGTCCGTTATTCGCCCCGGGCGAGGCGGACGTGGGCTCGACCGTGTTCGTCCTGCTCTCGTCGGGCAAGCTGCAGCAAACGGTTTGCCGCGGCATCCACGCAGCCATCACCACGCCTCGAGAGACGATGCAGGACTGCATCCTGACGGACATGGTGACGCTCGGCGGGGACTCGGGCACGTGTCTCGTCGACAATCAGCTGCGCGTCTGGGGCGTGTTGCGCGGACGGCTGGATACGACGTTTTCGGTGTTCGCGCCCGTCCATCACATCCTCGAGCGCGAAGGCGCGACGTTGTTGTGAGCATTCAACAGGGAGATCGACGATGAACAAGAATTCGCTGGCGCTGACCTGCGCGCTGCTGCTGTGCTGCGCGACCCTGTTCGCGGCGGCCGCACCGATCGAGCTCAAGGCCGGCACCAAGCTGACCGCGCAGGGCAGCTCGAAATTGCAGCTGGAGACGGTCACGAGCGGCGGGCAGAAGATCGTGGCCGATGTCCCCGCGACGTTTACGGATGAGCTGACGCTCGACGACGACTTGATCGCGAAGATCAAGCAGCGGATGTCGCCGGCAGCTGGTGCGAGGAGCTCGTTGTTGCTGTCCGATGCCAACAACAGAGTGATCGAGCGGTTCGCAGTCGCTGCGGCAGCGCCGGCAATCGACGCGTCCAGAGTCGTCACGAACACCCCCACTGCGCCGATAGCTGGTTTTGCGGAGTGCAAGGCGGCGGCCAGGGCGTGGCAGGACGCGAACAAGGACGATTGGCAGGACGGCAAGAACAGGCTGCTCGTTCTCTTCAATCACAAGGCAGCGCTGTGCTATCGAAGCAACTTGTCGCCGCACCAGGGCGACACGATCTGGACGGGATTCGTTTACACGGACGACGTCGTCGTCGACAGGGCCGCAGTCGATCTTTCGCAGTGCTCGGACCGCTCGCCCGAGCCGAACATCCTGGTGACCGGCGATATCAAGGGACTGGTCGCGCAAGCGGGCGGCAAGTTTGCCGTGCACATCGCTTCGAGCGACCGCTGCTGGGACAACCAGATCACGCTCACGGCCAGCATGAGGCTCAAAGATGTCGACGCTGTGCAGGGAGCTCGCACCGTCAGCTTCTATCCGCGCTACCAGGCGACCCTGCAGGTGGGCGTGTTGTACACCGATCTGCACGAAGCCGACTTCGGCCTGCGCGACTCGGGCGGCCAGAATGTCATCTACAACAAGGAGGAGAGCAGCACCGGCCCCGAGTACGTGGCCAGCATGGTCTTCTATGGACTGCCGAACTACTTCCTCAATGGCGGGTTGAGCGAGGGCTATCACGGCCGCGACATCGTCAACGAGAACACCTGGGCGGACCGCACCGGGCTGATGATCCTTGCCGGAATCCAGGACCCCGGCGATCGCTTCGGCGTCGGCGTCTCGTTCGAGCTCGGTTACGGCATCAACATCTTCGTCGCGCACCAGTGGTTCAAGCGGCGGCAGCTGGTAGGTCTGCAGGAAGGCGATGTGTTCGCCGGGGACGCCGACACGATCCCGACGAAGAAGGACTGGGAGGACGAGACGACTGTCGGGTTGTCCTTCGACATCCGCTACCTGACGACGCTGTTCAAAGGGCAATAGCGGTTCGCAGCAGGTCCAGTCCCAAATCTGGACCGGCCCGCTTGTCTGGCAACGCCGTGCGCCGCAAGCTACGCGCATGCGTGGCGAATACGGACAATTCTGTCCTGTGGCGCTGGCGTCGGAAGTCCTGGCGGAACGCTGGACGCTGCTCGTCATCCGCGAGCTTCTCGCCGGGGCGCGGCGCTTCAACCAGATCCGCCGCGGCGTGCCGCGCCTCTCCGCCACATTGCTGAAGCAACGCCTCGCGACACTCGAGTACGCAGGCATCGTCACGCACTCGCATGCGGCCGACGGACCTCACTATGAGCTCACGCGCGCGGGGCAGGCTCTGAAGCCGATCGTGCGTTCGATCGGCGAGTGGGGTCAGCGCTGGGCGCGCGACATTGACGCGGGCGACCTGGACCCGGGCTGGCTCGTCTGGAGCATGCACCGGCGCCTGAACGTAGCCGCGATGCCTCCGGGGCGAACGGTCATCGAGATCGAGTTCGTCGATGCGCCGGCAGCGTCGCGCCGATTCTGGCTCGTTCACTGCGATGGAGCAGTCGACGTCTGTCTCAAGGATCCTGGCTTCGATCCCGCTGTTCGCGTCTCGACGCGCGTGCGCACGCTCGCCGAGGTGTGGCGTGGACTGCGCTCGTTGCGCAGCGAAGTTCGCGCCGGCACCGTGACTCTCGAAGGTCCCACGCAGTACCGCCGGGCATTACCGGAGTGGCTGCTGTTGAGCGCCTACGCGCACATCAGGCGCCCGAGGGCGACAACGTCTTAGCGACCCGAATCCCGATCGAGTCGTCGCGATGTGTGCCGGCATACGGGATGCGCTCCGCGATGCGGACGTTGTGAGCGAGCGAGCCCCACGATCCACCCTTGATGAAGCGGCGCGCGCAGGGCTCGGTGCTCGCAGGCGGCGCGCCGGATTCCGCAAGCTGATCGCGCGAGGGGTTGTAGCAGTCCGCGATCCACTCGGCGACGTTGCCGATGATGTCGTAGACGCCGAATCCATTCGGTTGCAGCGATCCGACCGGCGCGGTGTTGAACAGGCCGTCCTCGCACTCCATCGGATCGAACACCTTGTAGCCGCTCGTGTCCTGTCCCTCGTACCTCGTCATCATCGTGCGATCGAAGATATTGGCGAACGGACAGCCCTGGGCCTGGTCGTTGCCCCACGGGTACACGAAGTTCTGCATCGCGCCGCCGCGCGCGACGTATTCCCACTCGACCTCAGTGAGCAGGCGGTAGCCGCCGCTCGTCTGCGAGTTCAGCCAGGCGACGTATGCCTGCGCCTCGTCCCAGTTGACGCACGCGACCGGATGATTGCCAGCCTGGGCAAACCCGGGATCGCGGAATGTGGTGTTCGCATCGATCTGCCAATCGCCGCGCTTGACGCGATCCGTGAGGCAGTCGCCGCCGACCGGCCGGTTGGTCGCGCGCACGAAAGCTTCGTACTGATCGCGCGTGATTTCGTAGCGGCTGACCGCGAACGGCTCGCGAATGACGAAGCGGCGCTCGGGGAGCTCGTCGGGATTGCTGAGGCGGTCGTCTGCGCTGGCGCCGAGGATTGCAGTGCCGGCCGGAATCACGACCATCTCCGGGCACTGCTCGCAATCCTTGCTGGCTTCTCGAACCGCGGTCGATGTGCAAGCGGGCAGGGCGAGGGCAAGCCAGAGCAACGAAGGCAAGCGCGTCATGCGGGTAGTGTACCGATGCCCCTGCGATATGATGCGCCGGTGACTGCAAAAACCGCTTCATGCTCCTGTGGTCAGCTGCGCCTCGAGGTCGAAGGCGAGCCGCGTGGCGTCGGCGTGTGTCATTGCCTCGCGTGCCAGCGGCGCACCGGCAGCGTCTTCGCTGCGCTGGCAAGCTTTGCGACGCCGTTCAAGGTGTTCGGCAAGGCGACGGAATATCTCCGCGTTGGCGATCAGGGCGCGAGGTTCCTGTTCCGCTTCTGTCCCGTGTGCGGCACGACGCTGTTTCACACGGAAGTCGGCTACGACAAGTCCGTGAGCGTTGCAGTGGGTGCTTTCGCCGATCCGCAGTTTCTGCCGCCGCAAGTTTCCGTGTACGACTGCCGCCGGCATCCGTGGGTGCAGCTGCCGCCGGGCATCGTCGCGTTCGAGAAGGATCCACCATGAAAAGAACGATGCTGACAGTGCTACCTCTGCTCGTGCTCGCCTTGCCCGCGCTTGCTGCGACGGACGACAAGCAGGCAGTGCTCTGGGGTCGCATGGAGGATTCCATCCGCGGCATCGTGCACGAGACGGATGCGGTCGTCGGCGTTGCGATCGTCGATCTTACCGACCAACGTTCGTTCTACCTGAACGCGGACGCCGTCTACCCGACCGCCAGCACGATCAAGATCGCGGTGCTCGCGGAGCTGTACCGGCAGAACGAGCGCGGCTCGGGCGCGAAGCTCAACGACCTTTACACCGTCAATGCGAAGGACGGCGTCGGTACGGAAGGCATCCTGCAGTCGATGAGCGCCGGCGTCTCGCGCATCACGAATCGCGATCTGGCGTTGCTCATGGTCTCGCTCAGCGACAACTCCGCGACCAACGTGCTGATCGATCGCGTCGGCATGGACAACATCAATGACTGGCTCGCGCAGCTCGGCCTGCAGAACACTCGCCTCAGGCGTCACATGCTGGACGTGAAGGCGGCGCAGGAGGGACGCGAGAACACTGCTACGCCGCGCGAGCTCGTGACGATGCTCCAGGCGCTGTACGGCGGGCGCGTGTTCAACAAGGGGACGACCGACGAATTCTTCAAGCTGCTGGCGACGCAGAAGTCCAGCTACATTCCGCGGCTGCTGCCGGCGGACCTCATGATCGCCAACAAGCCCGGCAACCTGGATGCCGTGCGCAACGACGCGGGCATCGTGTTCGTCGCGGGCCGGCCATTCGCGATCGCGGTGATGACGACGTTCGCGCGCGATGAGCTGGACGCCGAGCGATCCATTGCGCGCATAGCGCACGAGGCGTGGAGCTATTTCGACCGGGTGGGCAAGAGCTCAGCGCTCGGCCGGATCGTGCGCTGACGCTGATACTGGATATCCGCACAGCCGCTGCGCTATGCTGCGACCATGAGCCGCCGGCGCTACGAGTACGAGCCTGAGGACTCCGGCTGGATCGGGATCAGCAATCCCTGGGGCGTGCTCGCGCACATCGATTGCCGCAAGGGTGGCGCGCAGCGCGTGTTCACCGAGCTGTGTCAGAATTTCGAGCGCGCGGGCTGGCAGCTCGAAGGACGCAAATTCGACTGGCAGTTCGTGCGCAACGGCACGACGCGCTGGGAGATCCGCATCGGCGTGCTCGGTCCCGGCGAGAAGATGCGCCCGGGGTGGGGCGATCCGATGCCCGGGCTGGCGCCGGTCACTTCAGCGAATTCGCGGAGTTCATGAAGGGCGTGAGCGCGTGATTGCAACCGTCGAGCGCAATGTGGTCCGGCTCGTCGTGCTCGACACCAGTGGACGAGTGCTCCTGCTGCACGTTCGCGACGCGACGCAGCCGGAGTTCGGCGTGGCCTGGGAGCTTCCCGGTGGCGGCATCGAGCCCGGTGAAGACTACGTGCAGGCGGCGATTCGTGAGCTGCGCGAGGAGACAGGCATCGAGATCGCGCCCGAATGCATCGCGGCGCCGAGCTGGCGCCGCGAGGTGTCATACGTTTATCGCAACGCTCATCGGCGACAGCACGAAGTCGTAGTGGCAGCGCGGCTGCAGGAGGCATCACCTGCCATTCGCGGCGCGAACCGCTTCGAAGCGGAGAAGGACGACGTCCTCGGCGCCGACTGGTGGTCGCTCGAGGAGATCGCCGCGAGCGACGAGCGCTTCTATCCGAAATCCCTCGCCAGGCTCCTGCCCGCGTTTCTGCGAGGCGAGGAGATCAGCGAGCCGCTGGAAGTGTGGCCCTAGCGCTGCGCCTCGTCAGTGCCGCGGACGAATTTGAGATCGAGCCGGTCGCCATCCCACGCGCTGACGGTCTGCGATACGTAACCCTGGGTCCAAAACGCCACGGTTGCGCCGGCCAGTCCGCCGGGAATGTAGCCGAGCCCTTGCTCGTCGAGCGGCACGGTCAGCGACAAGCCGTTCTTGTCGCCAATCATTTCCGACACGTACAGCTCCTGCAGAGGCTTGCCCGTCGCTGCGTCCACCGCCTGCAGCGCCACGCCGGGATCGCGACGCAGGCGGATCGTCTTGTCGTGCACCGGCGTGGCATACCGGATCTGCTCGCGGTACAGCTCGTACCCCGGCTTGTAGACCGTGAAAGTGAAAGTACTGCCGGGCTCCAGCCCCGCAACCGCGAAGCGTCCGAGTCGATCCGCGTGATCGAACAGGCGGATCCATTCGCCGCCGGCATCCGCGGGCCAGAGGTCGAGGCCGGCCCCGACGATCGGCACTGTGCCGTTTTCCTCCAGGATGCGCCCGGCGAGCTGCGCCGCCGGGACGTCGATATCGAAGACCATGTCGCCAGCGAGCTTGAATGAGCGCGTGCGGTAGCCGTCGATGCGGATGAAGTACTCGCCCACGGGCAAGCCTTCGATGACGTATTCGCCGTTCGCGGAAGTGGTCGTACTAAACACGAACAGATTGTCGTTCAGAACGCTCGAGCGCGGCGCCACTGAGACTCGCGCGATCGGCTGCCCCCGCTGAGTGACGCGCCCGGACAAGCGCACGCCGCGCGGAAACACGAGGTTCACGGTGACATCCGAGTGGGCGGGCACGTCGACAGTCTGCGAAACCTGTCGCCGACTCGGCACGTCGGCGACCACATAGACGCGTCCCGGTTGCACGCCGCGCAGCTCGTACTCGCCGCGCTCGTTCGCGGTCGCCGGATCGTCGCCGGCGAATCCGCCGTCGCGTTGCGCCCGGATTTCAACGCGCTTCAGGTCCTCCGCGGACAGCCCCGTGACGGTGCCGCGAATCGTGCGACCGGTGCGCAGTGCGAGCACGACGCCTTCGATGCGCTCGTTGCCCGCGATCGCGAACTCCCGGGTCGCGGTGCCGCCTCTCGGCCCCCGGCCGACGACCCGATAACTGCCAGGGTGCAGGTTGCGAAACTCGAACTCGCCGGCGGGGCCGGTGCGAGACAAAGCTGCAGAGCGGTCATCCAGATCTTCCAGACCCGCCCGCCCGGTGACCGGAGTGACGCCGTCAGCAGCGGTGAGACGTCCTGCGATCATTGCGCCGGTCGACAAGCCGATTTCCACCAGCTTGGTCTCGTTGCCGACGACGATGTCGACCTCGCGGCCGGCGTATTCGCTCGCGCCGACTTCGAGTCTCACGCGCCCGGCAGGCACGCCGTTGAGGACGAACGAACCGTCTTTGTCGGATGTTGCAAAGCTTCGTGTGCGCCAGTCGCCCTGGTAGCGTCCGGTCCCGGCATCGCGGAAGGAGATCCTCGCGGCAACGATGCCGGCGTTGGTGGCCTCGTCATAGACCCGGCCGCGCACGACATTACCGCGGGTGAGCGGCACGACGATTTCGGCAGTGGGTTCGCCTTTGACGAGTCTCACACCTTCGACGATGAAGCGTCGATAGCCAGGAGCGTCGGCGGTTACGTTCCAACTGCCGGGCGGCAAGTACTGCCATTCGAAGCGGCCGTCGTTTGCACTGAACTTGCGCGTGCCGGGGGCTTCGTAGCCGACTTTCGTCTCGGCTGATCCGAGAAACGTCAGCTCGAACTCGCGCACCGGCTCGCGCGTGGCTGCGTCGATGACGCGTCCGCGAAACGTGCCGAACGAAGCGGAGGAGTCCGGCGCCGGTTCTTCAGGCGCGGGCGGCGCCTCAATGGCCGGAGGTGTCGCTGGCGCTTCAGCTACCGGTACCGCGACTGGTTGCCGCTGAACGATCGATGTCTCATCTGGACGCAACAGCCACCATGCCAGCAGAGCCACACCGGCCACAGCTGCGAGACCCAGTATCGACGCGCGACGATCGAGGTTCATGACGGAAGCATCCGTGTGTCGAACCTGCCGGCGAGAATGCTCCGCCGGGCATTCGCCTGCAAGCTGAACGCGTTATGCTCGAAACATGCAACGAACCCTTCCAGTCATGATCGGCGTGATCGCATCCGTGGCGATTCACGCGACGGCGCAGACCACGCCACCTGAGATCCATACAGAAGATGTCGATCGTTTCTACACGTTGTACGAGGCCGCCGCCGGTCATCCAACCGCGGAGCAGCTCCAGCGCGACTATCTCGACGCAGGCTCCGAAGGCCTGCACCAGCTCGCCAAGGTCCGCAACGTGACCGGCGCGCGTATCGCGGATACGTTGGCGAAGCATCCGGAGATCTACTCGCGCGCCAAGCGTTGCATGGCAGTGTTGCCACGCGTGAGTCAGCGCGTTGCAGCCTCGCTTCAGGAATTGATTCGTCTGTACCCGCAGGCGCGCACGCCGCCGGTGACGATCGCCGTCGGACGCGGCAAGCCCGTCGGCGTCGGCAGTCCCGTGACCGGACTGCAGATCGGGCTGGAAGCGCTGTGTTCGGCCGAATGGATGAATCCCGACGTCGAGGAGCGCTTCGTACACGTGATCGCCCACGAGTACGCGCACGTCCAGCAGGTCACTGCGCTCGTCGACGACGAGCATCCCACGGTGCTCGAACGCTCGCTCATCGAAGGCGCCGCCGAGTTCGTGGCCGAGCTCACTTCCGGCAGGACGGGCTATGCGCATTTCGCCGCGCTGACGCAGGGTCGCGAGAAGGAAATCGAGACTGCCTTCGCCGCCGACGTCGACAAGACCGATCTGTCGCAGTGGGTCGACAACAGTACGATGGAGAAGGGCAACGATCTCGGCTACTGGGTCGGCTATCGCATCGTCAAGGCCTACTACGGGCGCGCTGCCGACAAGCAGCAGGCGTTCCGCGAGATCCTGCAGCTGTCAGATCCGCAGGCGTTCCTGGCGAAGAGCGGCTGGCAGCCGGGCCAACAGGGAAATTGACGCATAGCGGCGTCACATTCGATGTCGGCTGAGGCACCTGTCGTTCGTCCTTGATGCAACCGAGCGGCCATCCGCCGAGTTGTATCGACCCCGCCTCACCGAACCTCGAGGAGCACCACCATGAGTTACGTCGACGGCTTCGTGATCGCAGTTCCCAAGGCCAACAAGCAGAAGTTCATCGAGCACGCCAACAAGGGCGACAGCGTGTTTGCCGAGCTCGGCGCCACCCGCATCCTGGAATGCTGGGGCGACGACGTGCCCGACGGCAAAGTGACGGACTTCCGCCGCGCCGTGCAGGCAAACGACGACGAGGTTGTCGTGTTTTCGTGGATCGAATGGCCCGACAAAGCGACGCGGGACACGGCCATGGGCAAGATGGAAGGACTGATGAAGACCGACCCGCGCTTCAGCCCCGAGACGAATCCGATGCCGTTCGACGGCAAGCGGATGATCTTCGGCGGTTTCGCGCCGGTCGTGACGCTCGAGAAGTAGAGTCAGGGGCGTGCCAGCACGCGCTTGAGTGCCTGGAGATCGACGGGTTTGACGAGATGCGTGTCGAATCCCGCGGCCGCTGAGCGCTGCCTGTCTTCGAGTTGACCGTAGCCGCTCAGCGCGACCACGGGCAGCGCCGGCGCGGCTGACTTCAGGCGGCGCGCGACTTCGTAGCCGTCGATGCCGGGCAGGCCGATGTCGAGCAGCACGAGCTGCGGATCGAAGGAAGCGAGCGCGCGCATCGCTTCCTCTCCCGAATAGACGCACAACGTCTGGAGTCCTTCGAACTGCAGCAGCAGGGCGAGCGAATCGGCCGCATCGCGGTTGTCGTCGACGATCATCACTCGCTGCAGCGAGTCCGGCTGGAGCGGCGCGGCCGCCGGTACCACGATGGGTCGCTCGGCGAGCGGCAGGCGGATCGTGAACGTCGCGCCCTGGCCCGAGCCCGGGCTGCTCGCGACGACGCTGCCGCCGTGCATCTCGATGATCTGCTTGCAGACTCGCAGTCCGACACCGAGCCCGCCCTGCGACCGATCGAGTCCCCGCTCGGCCTGTGCGAACAGATCGAAGATGCGTGGCAGGAATTCCGACTCGATGCCGATGCCGTTGTCGACGATCCCGACGACTGCCTCGCGGCCCTCGACGTGCGGCCGGATGCTGATCTGGCCGCCGTCATCGGTGTACTTCGCGGCGTTGATCAGCACGTTTGCGATACATTGCGCGAGCCGCACCTTGTCCGCCGACACGTAGATCGGATCCAGCATCTGCGTGAGCGTGAGCTGATGTCCCTTGCTGCGGATCAGCGGCTCCGCGGTCTCGATCGCGACGTGCACGCACCCGATGACGTCGGTCACTTCGCGCCGCAGCTCGATGCGACCCTGCGTGATGCGCGCGACGTCGAGCAGATCGTCGAGCAGGCGGCCGAGATGCACTGACTGGCGCTGGATGATGGCGACCAGCGCCTGCTGGTTCTCGTGCGTCACCAGCCGCGACAGCAGCTCCGCGGCGTTTGCGATCGGTGCGACCGGATTGCGCAGCTCGTGCGCCAGCATCGCGAGGAATTCGTCCTTGCGACGATCGTTGTCTTGCAGCGCGCGCTGCAGCTTGCGCTGCTCGGTGGCGTCCTGCACCGAGCTGACCACGTAATCGTCACCCGCCGCGAACAGAGTGACGACGAGATCCCGGCCGCCGAACTCGCTCTCGTAGCGCACGATCTCGCGCGATTCCAGCACACGTTTGCACGTCGCCAAGCCGCTCGCGGCGCGCTCCGGCACAACCTCGCTCATCCGCCGCCCGATGACCTGTTCGCGAGGCTTGCCGAGCAGGAGCGAGACGTTGCGATTGGCGTTCGTGTAGATCCAGTCGACGATCTCGCCGGCTGCGTTGCGCTCGGCCCTCAGAATCGCGTTCAGGTCGGTCGGATGCTCGAAGACGGCTTGTAATTGCGCGTCCCGCTCGGCGAGCGCCTTCTCGTGCTCGACACTGAGTTGCGTACGCGCTGCGTTCAGCGCTGCATTCACGGCTTGCAACTGCCCGCGCCGCTGGTGCAGCTCGACCAGGACTGCGACCTTGCCGCGCAGGATTTCCGGGACGACAGGCACGGCAATGTAGTCGATCGCACCGAGCTCGTAGCCCTTCAGGCGATCGAGCTCGCTGACGTGCACCGCGGTGACGAAGATGATCGGCGTGCGCTCCAGGCGCGGATGCTCGCGCACCAGCCGCGCCACCTCGAAGCCGTCCATCTCCGGCATGTTCACGTCCAGCAGGATGGCCGCGAATTCCTGTTCGAGCAGCCGTTCCAGCGCCTGTACGCCGGAGAGTGCGCGCACACATTGCACGCCGAGCCCGTACAGGATGGCTTCGTAGGACAGGAGCCGCGCCGGTTGATCATCCACCAGCAGGATGCTGGCCCGCGGGGCAGGCGGTCGCGGCTCTGCGGCCGCTGGCGCGGTACCCGCGGTGGAATGACCTGTGTTCAGCGTGCTCATAGGACTGGATTCGCCCGGCGCGCGCCGGGTCGACCGGTTCTGATGCGCCAGGACGGTTAATGCTCCGGCCGGCCAAAAGATCCGTCCGGATACGCGCCCGGCGTGCCAGGGAGTGCTGTGGCGTGCACGGCGCCGCGTCCGTAGGTCAGCACGCGCCAGAGATATTCCATCGGACCGATCTGGAAGCGGCTGAGCCACCAGCGACTGAGCGGCACCTGGATGACGAAGAAGATGGCCACGGCCAGCACCAGGTCGAGCGCTGGACCGACCTTGCCCCACAGGCCGAAGCCCCAGTGATAGAAGAGCGTCACGGCGATCAGCGTCTGCAGGAGGTAGTTGGTGAGCGGCATGCGGCCGGTGAGCGTGACCGGCGCAATACGCTGGCGCCAGCGCTCGTTGCAGACGGCGCGAATGATCGTCGCCACGTAGAAGATCATGATCGTAACGCGGCAGACCACGTAGCCGGTGGCGGCGAGGATGCGCCCGACCGAAGGCTCCCAGGGATTCGTGGCGAGATTGCGCCAGGCCATGAAGCCGATGCCCGACGCCAAACCGATCGCCAGCGCCCACCACTGCGCGCGGCGAATCAACGGCAACCGCGCGGCGACATCGTGAAAGAAGCGGTGCCGCCCGAGCAGCAGACCCAGCAGCACGGTCGTGAAGAATTGCACGTACGCGCGGAAGATCCCCGTGTCCTGCGGATGCGTGTAATAAGTCAGCATCGCTTGCGTACTGCGCCGCGCAGTATCGAAGAAGTTGCCGTGCCCGAATGCAGCGTTGTCCGCGGCAATGGCTCGACGCGTCAGCTCGAAGCCAGCCTCGAGGTCCCCCTGCGTCGTGATGGCCATCTGGATCGTTCCCATGATCGCCGGGTAGAGCAGGCACAGGACGATGAGCACGACGATTGCGCGATCGGGCAACTTGCGCAACAGCAGCAGCAGCACGCCGAGCAGTGCGTACATGTGCAGCACGTCGCCGGCCCAGAACACGCATGCGTGTACAGCGCCGAACACGAATAGCCAGAACAGCCGTCGCAGGTAAATCCACGTCGCGCGGTCCGGCTCGCGCGCCTGCAGCCGCTCGAGCTGGATCGTGAAGCCGACGGCGAACAGCATGCTGAACATGCTGTTGAACTTGCCCGAGAAAATGACGTCCCGGACCGTCTCGGTGCCGACGTCCCACCAGCGCGGCCACGCCGGATCGCCGCCGAAGCCCTGGAACAGCGAGGTGTTGAACGCCGGCACGTTCATGATGAAGATGCCGAGCAGCGCGAAGCCGCGGATCGCGTCGAGCACCTCGATGCGCTCACCGGGCTGGATCGGGGCGGCGTGGGTGTTCATAGCGTCGTACACTATACGAGCAACACTCCCTGAAGGTGCCATCAATGCATAGTTTTCCGAGGTTGGCCACGGTACTGGCGTCTCTTGCGTTCGCGGGACTCGCCGCGGCGGCCGAAAGCACGCCGACGCCTACGCAATTGCCGCGCCTGGTGCGCCCGACCCACTATGACGTGACGATCGAGCCCAATGCGGCCGCGCTCACCTTCCGCGGCGACATCGCGATCGCGCTCGACGTGCTCGGACCGGTGCAGAGCATCACCCTCAATGCTCTGGATCTGAAGTTCAGCAGCGTTCACGTCACCGACGGCGCCGGCAAAGTCGTGTCGAACGATCCGAAGGTCACGATCGATGCAGACGCGCAGACCACGACGTTCGCCTTCGGCCAGACCCTGCCGGCGGGCAAGTATTGGCTGGCGATCGACTACACCGGCAAGATCGGCACGCAGGCGGTGGGACTGTTCGCCATCGACTACGACACCGCCAACGGCAAGAAGCGCGCGCTGTACACGCAGTTCGAAGCGGCCGATGCGCGTCGCATGATTCCGTCGTGGGATGAGCCTGCGCACAAGGCAACGTTCAAGCTCGAAGCGATCGTGCCGCAAGGCCAGATGGCCGTCAGCAACATGCCGGTCGCGGAACGCACCGAGATGGCCGGCGGCCGGGCGCGCGTCCGCTTCCAGCAGACGCCGAAGATGTCGACCTACCTGTTGTTCTTCGGGCTCGGCGAATTCGATCGCGCGACGGCGAAGCTCGGCCCGACCGAGCTCGGCGTCGTGACGCAGAAGGGCAAAGCCGATCAGGCGCAGTTCGCGCTCGACTCGTCGGTGCAGGTGCTGCGCGAGTACAACGATTACTTCGGCACGCCGTACCCGCTGCCGAAGCTCGACAATGTCGCGTCGCCCGGCAGCAGCCGCTTCTTCGGCGCCATGGAGAACTGGGGCGCGATCTACACGTTCGAGCACGCGATGCTGCTCGACCCGGCGATTTCCACGCAGGCCGACAAGCAGTCCGCCTTCGGCGTCGCGGCGCACGAGATCGCACACATGTGGTTCGGTGACCTGGTCACGATGCGCTGGTGGGACGACTTGTGGCTGAACGAGGGGTTCGCCTCGTGGATGGCGAGCCGCACGACACAGCGGCTGCATCCGGAATGGAACGCAATCCTCGGCAACGTCGGCGCGCGCGAGCGTGCGATCGAGCGCGACTCGATTGCCACCACGCATCCGATCGTGCAGAAAATCGAGACCGTCGAGCAGGCGGCGCAGGCCTTCGACGCCATCAGCTATTCCAAGGGCGAGGCGGTCATTCGCATGCTCGAGGGCTACGTCGGTGACGATGCATGGCGCGAAGGCGTGCGGCGCTACATGAAGGCGCATGCGTACGGCAATACCGCGTCCGACGATCTATGGCGTGAGGTGGAGGCCGCGGCGGGCCAACCGATCACCGCAATCGCTCACGATTTCACTTTGCAGCCTGGCGTGCCGATGATCCGCGTCGCGTCCGCGACCTGCCAGAACAATCAGACGACACTGCAACTCGTGCAAGGTGAGTTCAGCAAGGACAAGCCCGACAAGAAGCCGCTGGCGTGGCGCGTGCCCGTCACCGTCAAGAGTCTCGGCGCGAAGGCAGCGCCGGTGCGGCACGTCGTGCAGGGCGGCAAGGCGACGCTGACAGTGCCCGGCTGTGATCCGGTCGTGGTGAATGCCGGGCAGACCGGCTACTACCGCACGCTATACGCGCCGCCGCAGTTCGGCGCGATCGCGAAGCGCTTTGCCACGCTGCCCGCGATCGATCAGCTCGGCATCCTCTCCGATACCTGGGCGCTCGGTCTCGCCGGCCAGCAGCCGTCGACTGATGTCATGGCGCTCGCACTGGCGACGCCGCCGACCGCCGATCCGCAGGTATGGGGCAAGCTCGCAGGTGTGTTCGAGAGTCTCAACGGCTATTACGACGGCGAAGGTGAGCGACAGGCGCGCCTGCGCTCGTTTGCAGTATCGCGCCTCGCGCCGGTGCTGGACCGCGTCGGCTGGACGCCGCGCGCGAACGAGCCCGATCCCGTCGCGATTCTGCGCGCCGAGCTCATCGAAACGCTCAGCGCGCTCGACGACGACAGAGTGATCGACGAAGCACGGCGCCGCTATGCGGCCGGCGGCGAGAAGTCGGTTCCGCCGTCGCTGCGCAAGACCATTCTTGCCGTCGTCGCGCGCCATGCGGACGCCAAGGCCTGGGACCGCCTGCACGCCGAAGCGCGCGCCGAGAAGACACCGCTGATCAAGGATGATCTCTACAGCCTGCTGGCGTCGACCGAAGACGAAGCTCTCGCGAAGCGCGCGCTGGATCTCGCGCTGACCGACGAGCCCGGCGCGACCAATACGCCGGCGATGATCGCAGTCGTGTCGGAACTGCACCCGCAGCTCGCGTTCGACTTCGCGATGGCACACCTGGCGGCGGTGAACGAGCGCATCGATGCTTCGTCGCGCAGCACTTACTTTCCGGCGCTGGCCGCTACCTCGCACGATCCGGCGATGATCGACAAGGTGAACGCTTACTCCAAGGCGCATCTTGCGCCAACAGCGCGCCGGTCAGCAGAGACTGCAGTCGCCAGGATCACCGATCGCATCCGGATCCGTCGCGACCGTTTGCAGGCAATCGATCAATGGCTCGCGAATCATAGTTGAGCAGGCAGCGCGCATGGCGACGGGCACCGATCTGTTCCGGCAAGCGCGCGACACGCTGATCGCCCATCGCACGGACTACGAGCGCGCCGTGGCGGAGTTCTCGTGGCCGCGTCCGCAGCAGTTCAACTGGGCGCTCGATTGGTTCGACGTCATCGCCCGCGACAACTCGCGTCCGGGGCTGCGCATCGTCGGCGATGGCGGCCGCGACGTGAGCCTGTCGTTCGAGGAGCTGCGCCAGCGCTCGAATCGCCTCGCGAATCATCTGCGCTCACTCGGCTTGCGACGCGGCGACCGCATCCTGCTCATGCTCGGCAACGTGCCGAACCTGTGGGAGCTGATGCTCGCGGCGATCAAGCTGTCCTGTCCTGTCATTCCCACGACGACGCTGATGATGCCGGCGGACCTGCGCGACCGCGTCGCACGCGGCGGTGCGAAGGCGATAGTGACCGAGGCTGCATACGCCGACCGGTTCTCGTGGCTCGACGGGTCGCACACGAAGCTGCTGGCGCAGGGACAGGAGCGGCTGGCAGTCGCTGTCCGACGTCGGCTCGGCGGATGCTGAGTTCGTTCCCGAGGGACCGACGGACGCTGCCGAGTCGCTGCTCCTATACTTCACTTCAGGCACGACGGCGAAGCCGAAACTCGTGCAGCACACGCACGTCAGTTATCCGATCGGACATCTGTCGACCATGTACTGGCTCGGGCTGCGGCCGGGCGACGTACACCTGAACCTGAGCAGTCCCGGGTGGGCGAAGCACGCATGGAGCTCGTTCTTCGCGCCGTGGAATGCGGAGGCGACGATCGTTGCAATGCAGACTGCGCGTTTCGACGCTGCACAGCTGCTGCGTGAGCTCGAACGGTGCGAAGTCACGAGTTTCTGCGCGCCGCCGACGGTCTGGCGTGCATTGATCCAGTTGCCGCTGAAGGATGCGAAGGTGAAGCTGCGCGAGCTGTTGAGCGCCGGCGAGCCGCTGAATCCCGAAGTCATCACGCGGGTGCGCGCCGCCTGGGGCCTGACGATTCGCGACGGCTACGGCCAGACGGAGACGACATTGCAGGTCGGCAACTTTCCCGGACAGCCGGTGAAAGCGGGCTCGATGGGGCGTGCCGCACCGGGCTATCGGATTGCATTGCTCGACGATGATGGCCACGAGCGCGAGGAGGGCGAGATCTGCGTCGCGCTCGCGAATCAACCTGTCGCTGTGATGCCGGGGTACCTGGGCGATCCCGAGCGCACGGCCACCGTGATGCGGCATGGGCACTATCACACCGGCGACGTGGCGATGCGCGATGCGGACGGCTATTACACCTACGTCGGTCGCAACGACGATGTCTTCAAGTGCTCCGACTACCGCATCAGTCCGTTCGAGCTCGAGAGCCTGCTGATCGAGCACGAATGCGTGATGGAGGCGGCGGTCGTGCCGAGCCCGGACCCGCAGCGCCTCGCGGTGCCGAAGGCGTTCGTGGTGCTGCGGCAGGGCTTCGCCCCATCACGCGAGACCGCTCTTGCCATCCTGCGTTTCGTGCGCGCGCACAGCTCGCCGTTCAAGCGCGTGCGGCGGCTCGAATTCGCAGAACTGCCGAAGACGGTGTCCGGCAAGATCCGCCGCGTCGAGCTGCGTGGAGTGGAGTTGCAGCGCTCGCTCGATATGCGTCGGCCGCAGGAGTTCTGGGAAGAGGACTTCGTGGAGCTGAAGCGGGAGTAGAGGCTGATCCGATCCGCTCCGGTCGTAGCTTGTTGCCTTGCCGATCCCGGACAAGGGCGGCTCGTTCACTCCCGGTCTTGTCTGCCGCGTCGATAGAAGCGGCTCTTCTGTTCGAGCGCCATTGCGATGAGCTCCGGCTCGAGGTGCTGATCGCGCAGGCGGCCGTGACTCGCGTCGAGTATCTGCAGACCCTGCTCGCGGACGACTGCGATCTTGTCTGGAGTGACGATGGCAAAGTCCGCGTATTCGCTCAACAGGAGCACTTCGCGGCCTCCCGGTTCGAACAGCGAGTGTCCGACGCTGTAGTGATGGAACGGCTCGGTACAGCCGAAGTGCTCGCGCATCAGCGTCGGCATGATGTCGAAGTGGCTGGTTCGATGACTGTGCACCGCGGGCTGCAGCGCGGGCGAATACAGAATCAGGGGCACGCCGGTCTGATATCGCGTGTAGTTGCTGCCGTGACCCCAGTAGTTGCGTCCGTTGTCGTTGAATTCCTGCCCGTGATCGCCCGTGACCACGATGACCGATCGTTCCAGCAGGCCGCGCTGCTTCATTGCAGTCAGGACCCGACCTATCAACCCATCCACGTAATGCACCGAATTGCGGTAGCGGTTGAGCAAAGGCGTTGGGTTCGTCTCGTTGTCGAGGCGCAGATAGTTCAAGTCGACCGCGCTTGGTTGGAATGGCTGCGGCGAGTCTGCGGCGAATGCCAGCTTGTGGGGCGAATCGTAGAACAGCAACGCAAAGAAAGGCGTGCCGGTCGCACGCCGGTCCAGAAACGACAGGAAATCGCGAGTCAGGTCCGCGTCGCGCTCCGCGGCGTCGCTGCCCTCGGATCGCATTCGCACGCCCTCGATCGCGGCGAACACCGTGCGATCGAACTCCGGGCTGAACAGCGGGGCGCTGCGAAATGCCTGCACCTCGTAGCCGTGCGTCAGCAGCTGGGTCATGAATACCGGCCCTTGCCGCTCCGCCAGCGCGCGCTGCCAATACGTGCCCGGGATGGAGTAGAACAGCGAGAACACGCCGATGCGCGTGGCATTGCCGCCGCTGTGGTGATCCATGAAGCGCACCGAGCGCCGGGCGAGAGCATCGAGGTTCGGAGTGATCCGTGCATCGAGCGAATCGAAGCGCCACGAGTCGATCAGAATGACGACGATGTTGGGCAATTCGCTCGCGGGCCGGCGGCAATGCAGTGAGTGCAGCGGGTAGGCGAGGCCGCTGCGATCTTCCGCGGGCAGCCGAGTCACGAGGGGGCGGGCCCGCACAGTCACCCCCACTGCACGCAGCGATCGCTTGGCGGTCGCCGCGTAGCCCAGCGGCAGCACATCGGTCTGTTCGAGGAGGTCCGCGCGCGCGTTCACGTCGGCCCAGATGTGCAGGCCGTGAAAAGTGACGATTGCACTCACCAACGCAATGGTCGCCGTCCGCGCGATCCTCGGCTGCCCCGGCATTCGCTGCACGTAAAGCAACCAGAGCCAGGCGAACGCAGTTGCGGCAGCGATGACAGCAAACGCGATCGCGGCGGCCTGCGCATGCATCGCTGCGGAAAAATCAAACGTTTCGGCTGCCGCTCCGCCCAGCAGCAGATTCATGACGCCGGCGTTGATGTGGAAGCGATAGAGCTGATAGACCTGCGTGTCGATCAGCATCGCCAGCAGCATCGCGATGGAGCACAGGGTTCCCAGCGGAATCACGATCCACGTCGGCGCACGAACCATGATCGCTACGAGTGTGGGCGAGAGCACGGCGGCCGAAAGCGCGGTGAAGTGCGCAACGAGCATGATCGCGCGGAATGCGAGCGAGGCCCCCGCATCGTCGATCTCGAGAGCGCTGTAGTATCGGGACGCGATCACCAACGCGAACGCAATCGTGGTCAACAGCTGCCAGCCCCACCACCGCAGCAGCTCCTGCACCTCAGGCCGGAAGTGCCGGACTTCGCAAAGCGCCAGCGGCCTCATAGCTGAGAGTGCAGCTGGTAGGCGAGCCAGCTGTAGCCCTTCTCGAGCAATGGCCGCCGGCGCCAGCGTTCGAGCTGCAGCTCGGAGCTGCGCTTCAAGTCGGCAATGAACGCTTGCTTGAGCTGCGTCGCGACCTGGCGATCGAGGATGCCGACGCCCACTTCCTCGTTCAGCGCCAGCGAGCGCGCATCGAAATTGGTCGAGCCGATGTGCGACCAGGCTCCATCGACGATCACGATCTTCTGGTGCGGCAGCGTCGGTGAGAATTCGTACACGCGCACGCCGGATTCGAGCAGCGTTCGATAGAGATGCGAGCCCGCCAGTCGCACGAAGGGGCTGTCCGTCTTCTTGCCCGGAAGCATCAGGTGCACAGCGACCCCGCGCTTCACCATCTTCGCCAACAGCTCGCAAAACCCGTCATCCGGCGCGAAGTATGGATTCTGGATGATGACTTCCTTGCGAGCCGAGGCGATTGCCACCGTGTACAGCAGCGCAACGGCTGAGCCGACTTCTTCGGAAGCGCTGCTGACCACGTGCGCCTGAATGTCGCCCTTGTGCTCGATACAGGGATAGCAGCCGGCACCAGCCGGCAGGCAGCGCGTCTCTTCGATCCAGTTCTCCATGAACACGGACTGCAGCGCGCAGGCGACGGGGCCTTCCAGCCGCACGCCGGTGTCGCGCCAGTGCTCCTCGTCTTCGCCGTCGCCGAGCCATTGATCGGCGATACCGTGCCCGAAGGTATAGGCGATCGCGCCGTCGACGATGAGGAGCTTGCGGTGCGTTCGGTGATTGAAGCGCCGCAGGTTCCACCATGCCGGACGACAGTACTGGGCGAGCTCGACGCCAGCATCGCGCAGCTGCTGCAGGCGCGAGGAGGTCGCTTTGGATCCACCGAGTGCATCGATCAGCAGGCGGACCTTTACGCCTTGCCGCGCTTTCGTGCAGAGCAGCTCGACGAAGCGGCGCTCGACCTCTCCGGCGGTCCACACGAACGTTTCCAGGTGCACTGTGTGCCGCGCAGCTTCGATGTCGGCTTCCATCGCGGGGAATATCGCGCCGTTCTGCAACACCGAGGCACCATTGCCTTCGTACACGGCTCCGCCGGTCAGGCCGGCGAGCGCCTGCAGGCCGTCCTGCAACGATTGCAGCTCGTCCAGTTGCAAATGCAAATAGGGCGTACGTCGCCGATGCGTGAACATGAAGCACAGCATGGCGATTACTGCGCCGGCGAGCATCCAACCGATAGCTGTCCCCATTCCCCTTATACGAAGCGCGGCGCGCCGCTGTTCCCGCAGGCAACAAGCGCGCACCGGCGTGCGTTGCGGAGAATTCATCCCCGCGAGGCCACGCCGTGATCACCGACCTCTGGTACAAGAACGCGATCGTCTACAGCCTCGACCTCGAAACGTTCATGGACGGCAATGGCGACGGCTGTGGCGACTTTCACGGTCTGATGCAGCGGCTGGACTACCTCGAGTCGCTCGGCATCGACGTGATCTGGCTCGCGCCTTTTCAGCCCTCCCCGAACCGCGACAACGGCTACGACATCAGCGACTTCTACGGCGTCGATCCGCGCCACGGCTCGAGCGGCGAGTTCGTCGAGTTCATGAACCAGGCGAACAAGCGCGGCATGGGCGTGATCATCGACCTGGTCGTGAACCACACCTCCGACAGGCATCCCTGGTTTCAGGTCGCGCGTGCCGACCGGAATTCACCGCTGCACGACTGGTACATCTGGTCGAAGAAGCGGCCGGCGGGCTGGAACAAGGGCATGGTGTTTCCCGGCGTGCAGAAGTCGGTGTGGACGCTCGACAAGCGTGCGCGCGAGTACTACTACCACGTGTTCTACGACTTCCAGCCGGACCTGAACATGGACAATCCCGACGTGCGCGCCGAGATCATGCGCATCATGGGGTACTGGCTGCAGCTGGGCGTGGCCGGTTTTCGCGTCGACGCGGTGCCCTTCATCATCCAGGGGTCGCCGCTCACGGCGCCGAAGGGCAAGGCGCCGAAGCTGCACTTCGAATGGCTGGAGGAAATGCGGCGCTTCCTGCAATGGCGCTCGCGCGATGCAATCCTGCTCGGTGAAGCGAACGTGCTGCCGAGGGATAACATGCGTTACTTCGGCGACGAGGGGGAGGGCATCCAGATGATGTTCAACTTCTTCGTCAACCAGCATCTGTTCTATGCGCTCGCGTCGGAAGACACCGGCCCGCTGGCGGCGGCGTTGCGCCGGACTGCGGATATTCCCAACACTTCGCAGTGGGCGCAGTTCCTGCGCAACCACGACGAGCTCGACCTCGGCCGACTCACGGAGAGTCAGCGACAACGCGTGTTCGAGCGCTTCGGTCCCGATCCGAACATGCAGCTGTACGACCGCGGTATACGCCGCCGGCTCGCGCCGATGCTCGGCGATCGCCGCAACATGGAGCTTGCGTACAGCATGTTGTTTGCGTTGCCCGGTACGCCGGTGATCCGCTACGGGGACGAGATCGGCATGGGCGAGAATCTGGCGCTGCCCGAGCGCGAGGCCGTGCGCACGCCGATGCAGTGGAGCGCCGAGCACAACGGGGGCTTCACGCTGGCGGGGAAGGGTCTGCCGAATCCGGTGATCACGACGGGCGTCTACGGTTGCGAGCAGGTCAACGTCGAGAAACAGCGGCGCGATCCGCAGTCCTTCCTGAACTGGCTGGTGCGGCTGATCCGACAGCGCAAGGAAACGCCGGAAATCGGCTGGGGCGATTGCACGATCCTGCAGACCGGCCACAAGAGCGTGCTCGGGCTCATGTACGAGTGGCGCGGCAACCGCGTCGTGTTGCTGCACAACTTCTCGCGCCAGCCGGTGGAGGTGACGTTGCGCATCAAGGGCGAGGGCGGTGACCTCCTGACGAATCTCCTGGCGGAGAATGAGAGCCGCGCGCAACAGGACGGCGCGCATCGCGTCGCGCTCGAAGAATTCGGCTACCGCTGGTTCCGCGTCGGCGGGTTGGGCTACGCGCTGAAGCGGTTGCCCGGACGTCCGCATGCGCAGAGTCCTGTCTGATAGACTGAGGTGGATGAGCACACAACGCGATCCAGTGTCCAGTGCAGTGCCGACGCTGGGCCATTTCATCGGGGGACGTCCGTGTGGCGGCAGGTCGGGGCGCGCCGGGTCGGTCTTCAATCCTGCGACCGGACAAGTCACAGCGAATGTCAGCTTCGCATCGCAGCAGGAGACACGAGCAGCGATTCAGGCTGCGCGAGCGGCACTGCCGGCG
>Ga0209382_10000066_pt1 | contig 144488 bp, 123 predicted proteins | sample SoiMetdeltSBSDD5_FD_187599 | JGI IMG/M metagenome (GOLD analysis project Ga0209382, IMG submission 187599) | Bulk soil microbial communities from a Populus tree surrounding site in Tennessee, USA - Soil MetaG P. deltoides SBSDD5 (SPAdes) (version 2) | ecosystem: Environmental > Terrestrial >... | reverse complement strand
CAGCGGGCCGGCGCGCACCTGTCCCGCCCGCTGCGGCAGGTCATCGAGTCGGTCAACCAGAGCTTCAAGGGCCAGCTGGATCTGGAACGCCACGGCGGCCACACTCCGACAGGCGTCGTTGTGCGGGTGCTGCAACGCATCCTGGCCTTACCGCCGCGATCTGGCACAACGACCACACCAGCCAGCCGACCGCCAGGTCCCTGCTCGCCGACGATCACGGACGACCCCATGGAATCGATCATCTATCCGGGCAGGAGGGCGGGGAGGACGTCGCGGACGCTCAGCACCCCGAGCAGCTGGCCGCCCTCGTAGACCACCAGGTGGCGGATGCGCCGGGTGGCCATGACCCTGGCCGCCTCGACCAGGTCCCAGTCGGGCCCGACGGTGACCACGTCGGCGGTCATGATCTGCTCGACGCTGACGGCCTCGGGGTCGTCGGCGTGCGCGACCGCGGTGAGCACGTCGCGCTCGGTCAGGATGCCGACCAGCATCTCGGCGTCCTGGACCACGGCCGAGCCGACCCCGTGCTTGGCCATGAGCTGGGTCGCCTCGCGCAGCGACTGGGCCGGACCCACCGCCACCACCGCGCTGCTCGCCACATCCCGCACCTTCATGGCGGCACCTCCTCGGTCGCGGATCAGGGGTGCCGACTACCCTATAGTCCGGCGAACGCGCGGTCGAGTAGCTCCTGCTGCTCCTGGGCGTGCAGGGTCGGGCTGCCGGCGGCCGGGGCCGCCCCCTCGTCGCGGCTGACCGGCTCCAGCCGCAGCCCGAGCTCCTGCTCGGCCTTGAGGCGCACATAGCGCAAGGCGCCCATGTTCTCCGGCTCCTCCTGGACCCAGAGGACGCGCTCGGCGCCGGGGTAGGCGTCGAACTGGGCCCGCAGCGCCCGCGCCGGGAACGGGTACAGCTGCTCCACCCGGACCAGGGCCACCTGGTCGAGGTCGCCGTCGCCGCGCCGCCTGGCCAGCTCGTAGTAGACCTTGCCGGAGCAGAGCAGCACCCGGCTGACCTTGTCGGGCGACGGCCGGGCGGGGTCGGGCAGGACCTCGAAGAACTGGCCGGCCGTCAGCTGCTCGGCCGTGGAGCGGGCCGCGGGCAGCCGCAGCAGCGACTTGGGGGTCATCACGACCAGCGGCTTGCGGTTGGCCCGCAGGGCCTGGCGGCGCAGCAGGTGGAAGTACTGGGCCGGAGTGGAGGGGTAGGCGACCTGCATGTTGTCCTCGGCGGCCAGGTCGAGGAACCGTTCCAGGCGGGCGCTGGAGTGCTCGGGGCCCTGGCCCTCGAAGCCATGGGGGAGCAGCAGGACCAGACTGGAGCGCTGGCCCCACTTGTCCTCGGCGGCCGAGAGGAACTGGTCGACGATGATCTGGGCGCCGTTGACGAAGTCGCCGAACTGGGCCTCCCACAGCACCAGGGCCTCGGGGTTGGCCACCGAGTAGCCGTACTCGAAGCCCATGGCCGCGAACTCGCTCAGCAGGCTGTCGTAGACGAAGAACCTGCCCTGGCCCTCGCCCAGGTTGGCCAGCGGGGTGTACAGCTCGCCGGTCTGCTGGTCGACCAGGACCGAGTGGCGCTGGCTGAAGGTCCCCCGCCGGGTGTCCTGCCCGGACAGCCGGATGGTGCGGCCCTCCTCCAGCAGCGACCCGAAGGCCAGGGCCTCGCCCAGCGCCCAGTCGACGGCGTTGCGCTCCAGCGCCCCGGCCCGCTGCTCCAGCCACCGGGTCAGCTTGGGGTGGACGTTGAAGCCGTCGGGCACGGTGGTCAGCTTGACCAGCAGCCGGTCCAGGGTCGTCCGATCCACGGCGGTGTCGACCGCCGGGTCGGTGGCCATCGGGGCCGGCCGCTCCAGCTCGACCCTGGCCACCTGGCCGTCCTCGTCGCCGTGGGTGTCGTCGAAGGCCTGCTGGAGCCGCCGGCGGAACTGCTCCAGGGACCGCTCGGCGTCCTCGATCGACAGGTCGCCCCGGTTGACCAGGGCCTCGGTGTAGAGCTTGCGCACCGGGCGGCGGCTCTTGATCCGCTCGTACATCAGCGGCTGGGTGAACGACGGCTCGTCGGCCTCGTTGTGGCCGTAGCGCCGATAGCACCACATGTCGATGACGACGTCCTTCTTGAACGCCTGGCGGAACTCGAAGGCCAGCCGGGCCACGCGCACGCAGGCCTCGGGGTCGTCGCCGTTCACGTGGAAGATGGGCGCCTGGATCATCTTGGCCACGTCGGTGGCGTAGGTGGAGGAGCGGCCGTAGTCGGGGCTGGTGGTGAACCCGACCTGATTGTTGACCACGATGTGGACGGTCCCGCCGGTACGGTAGCCGCGCAGCTGGGACAGGTTGAGGGTCTCGGCGACCACCCCCTGACCGGCGAAGGCGGCGTCGCCGTGGATCAGGATGGGCAGGACCGGCGCCTCCTCGCCCCGGTCGAGCAGGTCCTGCCTGGCCCGGGCGATGCCCTCGACCACCGGGTTGACCGCCTCCAGGTGGCTGGGGTTGGAGGCGACCTCGACCCGCACCTCCCTGCCCGAGCGGGCCACGTGCTTGCCCACGGCCCCCAGGTGGTACTTCACGTCGCCCGAGCCCTGGGTGAGGGTGGGGTCGAGGTTGCCCTCGAACTCGCCGAAGATCTCCCCGTAGCTCTTGCCCACGGTGTTGGCGAGCACGTTGAGGCGGCCGCGGTGGCTCATGCCGATGACCGTGCCCTCCACGCCGGCGTCGGCGGCCTCGTCCAGGACCGCGTCCAGCATGGGGATGAGGCTCTCGCCGCCCTCCAGGCTGAAGCGCTTGTGGCCGGTGTACTTGTTGTGCAGGAAGCGCTCGAAGGCCTCGGCCTCGCTGAGCTTGTGCAGGATCTGGAGCTGGTCCTCCTTGGGCAGCTCCTGGGGGACGCCCTCGACGTGCTCCTGGATCCACTGCTTCTCGTCGGTCTGGGCGCTGTGCATGTACTCGACGGTGCCGGTGCGGCAGTAGGCGTCGCGCAGGATGTGGAGGATCTCGCCCAGGGGCAGCTCGCGCTGGCCGGCCAGGCCGCCGGTGACGAAGCGGCGCTCCAGGTCCCAGATGGTGAAGCCGTAGCTGGTCGGGTCGAGCTCGGGGTGCATCTTGGGCGGCTTGGCCTTGAGCGGGTCCAGGTTGGCGATCAGGTGGCCCCTGACCCGGTACATGTTGATGAGCTGGAGGACCCGGGCCTGCTTCTCGACGCTCTCCAGCGAGTCCTCGCTGGGCTTCTCGTCCTTGCGCCACTGCACCGGCACGTACGGGACGGTCATGGAGCGGAACAGCTCGGCGTAGAAGTCGTCCTCGCCCAGCAGCAGCCGGTGCATCCGGGCCAGGAACTCGCCGCTCTCGGCGCCCTGGATGACGCGGTGGTCGTAGGTCGAGGTGAGGGTGACGACCTTGCCGATGCCCATGTCGGCCAGGGTGTCGGGGTCGGCGCCCTGGTACTCGGCCGGGTAGGCGATGGCGCCGACGCCGATGATGGCCGACTGGCCGGCCATCAGCCGGGGGACCGACAGCACGGTGCCGATGGTGCCCGGGTTGGTGATGGTCAGGGTGGTGTCGGCGAAGTCCGCCACGGTCAGCTTGTTCGCCTTGACCTTGGCGATGATCTCCTCGTAGGCGCGGACGAAGTCGGCGAAGTCGAGGGTGTCGGCCCGCTTGATGTTGGGCACCAGCAGGGTCCGCGACCCGTCGGGGCGGCGGGTGTCGACGGCCAGGCCGAGGTTGACGTGCTCGGGCCGGGCGGCGTTGGGCTTGCCGTCCACCTCCCGGTACATGGTGGTCATGACCGGGACGGCCTCCAGGGCCTTGACCACGGCGTAGGCGATGACGTGGGTGAAGCTGACCTTGCCGCCCTGGCGCCGGCGCAGGTGCCCGTTGAGTACGCTGCGGTTGACCTCCAGCAGCCGCGCCGGCACGGTCCGCACCGAGGTCGCCGTCGGCACCGCCCGGCTGGCCTCCATCGCCTCCACGATCCGGGCCGCCGCCCCGCGCAGCGGCACCAGCGCGGGCGCCGCCCTGCCGTCGTCCTGTGGGGCGGGCTGGGGCTTGGCCCTGTCCTCGTCCTTGGGTGTGGGCCTGGCCTCGGCCTTGTCGTCGGGCCGGGCCTCGCGCCCGGCGGTGGGCTGGGCCTCGGGCTTGGCGGTGGGCGCTGCCTGCCGGCCCTCGGCGGTGTCCTCGGCCGTCGCCTCGGCGCCGTCGTCTTCGGGCTCGTTCTCGGCGAAGAAGTCGCGCCAGGCGGGGCTCACCGACTCGGGGTTGTCCAGGTACTGCCGGTAGATCTCGTCGATCAGCCCGACGTTGGCGCCGAACTCCGGTCGTTCGAACCAGCCCACTACGCACCACCCTCGGCCCGAGATCCTGGTCGGGTCCAGTTTGCCACCGATGGACCCCCGCCCAGCCCGGTCGAAAGCCGCGCGGCGACGGCGCGGCGGGCGTGGTCGATGGCGGCGTCGTCGTCGTGCAGCACGGTCACGATGTTGGTCCCGGCCAGCAGCGTCGTCAGCTCGAAGGCCAGCTGGGCGGGGTCGCCGCCGGTGTCCAGCTCGCCGGCCTGGGAGGCCTCCCGGGCGGTCCGCTCCAGCAGGTCGCACCACTCGCGCTGGTAGGTGGCGACGAGGTCGTGGACGCGGCCGGGCCGGGCCCCGAGCTCGGCCGCGGTGGCCACGAAGAAGCACCCGCCGGGGAACACCCGCCGCTGCACGTAGCCGAGGTATCCCTCGCAGAGCGCACCCAGCCGCTCACGTCCCGGCCACCCGGCCTCCACGACCGGGGTGACGACCTCCTCCACGAAGCTGGCCCGGGCCGCCTCGATGGTCGCCAGCTGGAGCTCCTCCTTCGACCCGAAGAGCACGTACACGCTGCTCTTGGGCATCCCTGTGGCCTCGGCCAGCCGCCCGATGGACAGCCCCTCCAGCCCCTCGACCGTGGCCAGCCGGGCCGCCTGCTCGACGATCCGCCGCCGCGACCGCTCACCCGGCGCCCGCGGCCGCCGTGCCGGTCGCCATCCGTCCCGCGCCCGTCCGTCCCGCGTCGGCTGCCGTCGCCCCCGTACCGGCTGTCGTCGCTGCTCCATGGTCGCCGCCCGCTCCTCGCCCCGTCCCGAGGCTCTCTTGACAGCTTAGACGAACGATCGTACAACGCCAACACGGCCGTGGCCGGGGCGGCGGCCCGCAAGCTGCTCGCCGGGCCCGACGGCGCCGCCTGAGCGTCGGCCCGGCGCGCGTTGTCGGGCCTGGGGCCTAGCATGGGGCGATGGCCACGGCAGCTTCGCCCGGCGGGCTCGGGCGGTTCTCGGCCCTCACCCGAGGCTGGTTCGAGGGCGCCTTCGCCGCGCCCACCCAGGCCCAGGTCGGCGCCTGGGACGCCCTCGCCTCCGACCAGGACGTGCTGGTGGTCGCCCCCACCGGGTCGGGCAAGACCCTGGCCGCGTTCCTGTCGGCCATCGACCGCCTGGCCGCCGCCCCGCCGGTGCCGGAGCGCCAGCGCCTCCGGGTCCTCTACGTCTCCCCGCTCAAGGCGCTCGCCGCCGACATCGAGCGCAACCTCCGGGCCCCCCTGGCCGGGCTGCGGGCGGCCGCGGCCCGCCTGGACCTGCCCCTGCCCGACATCACCACCGGGATGCGCACCGGCGACACCCCGGCCGAGGCCCGCCGCCGCTTCCCGGCCCACCCGCCCGACATCCTCATCACCACCCCCGAGTCGCTGTTCCTGCTGCTCACCTCCAGGGCCCGCGAGGCCCTGGCCCATGTCGACACGGTGATCGTCGACGAGGTCCACTCGGTGGTCGCGACCAAGCGGGGGGCGCACCTGGCCCTCAGCCTGGAGCGCCTGGACGAACTGCTGGAGCGCCCGGCCCGCCGCATCGGCCTGTCGGCCACGGTGCGGCCGCTGGACGAGGTGGCCCGCTTCCTCGGCGGCCCCCGCCCGGTCACGGTGGTCGCCCCGCCGAGCGAGAAGGCCTTCGACCTGTCGGTGGTCGTCCCGGTCGAGGACATGACGACGATCGGAGATTCTGATGAGAGTTTCGACGCGTCGGCGGCGGAGCCGCCGAACGCGTCGATCTGGCCGCACATCGACGAGCGCCTGGTCGAGCTGATCCGGGCCCATCGCTCAACGATCGTGTTCGCCAACTCGCGCCGCCTGGCCGAGCGGCTCTGCGCCAACCTCAACGAGCTGGCCGGGTCCGAGCTGGCCCGGGCCCATCACGGCTCGGTCAGCCGCGAGCAGCGCACCGAGATCGAGGAGGACCTCAAGGCCGGACGCCTGCCCGCGGTGGTCGCGACCAGCTCGCTGGAGCTGGGCATCGACATGGGCGCCGTCGACCTGGTCGTCCAGGTGGAGGCGCCCAGCTCGGTCGCGTCCGGCCTCCAGCGCATCGGCCGGGCCGGCCACCAGGTGGGCGCGGTCAGCCGCGGCATCGTCTTCCCCAAGTTCCGCGGCGACCTGGTCGAGAGCGCGGTCGTGGTCGAGCGCATGCGGGCCGGGGCCATCGAGGCCATGGGGTACCCCCGCAACCCCCTGGACGTGCTCGCCCAGCAGGTCGTGGCCATGGTGGCCATGGACGACTGGACCGTCGAGGACCTCGAGGCGCTGGTCCGCCGGGCCGCCCCCTTCGCCGAGCTGCCCCGCAGCGCCCTCGACAGCGTCCTGGACATGCTGTCGGGCCGCTACCCCTCCGACGAGTTCGCCGAGCTGCGGCCCCGCCTCAACTGGGACCGGGTCGAGGGGCTGCTGGTCGGCCGGCCGGGGGCCCAGCGGCTGGCCGTCACCTCCGGCGGCACCATCCCCGACCGGGGCCTGTTCGGCGTGTTCCTGGTGGGCGAGCGCGCCACCCGGGTCGGCGAACTGGACGAGGAGATGGTCTACGAGTCCCGGGTCGGCGAGGTGTTCACCCTGGGCGCGTCGGCCTGGCGGATCGAGGACATCACCCACGACCGGGTGCTGGTCTCGCCGGCCCCCGGCCAGCCGGGCAAGCTGCCGTTCTGGCACGGCGACATGCTGGGCCGCCCGGTCGAGCTGGGCCGGGCCCTGGGCGGGTTCCTGCGCGAGCTGTCGGGCCTGGGGGCCGAGGCCCGCGCCGAGCGGCTGCGGTCGGCCGGGCTGGACGAGTTCGCCGCCCAGAACCTGGCCGCCTACTTGGACGAGCAGCGCGAGGCCACCGGGGTCCTGCCCGACGACCGCACCATCGTGGTCGAGCGCTTCCGCGACGAGCTGGGCGACTGGCGGGTCTGCGTCCACTCGCCGTTCGGCGCCCAGGTCCATGCCCCCTGGTCCCAGGCCATCGAGGCCAGGGTCCGGGAGCGCCTCGGCCTCGAGGTCCAGACCATGTACACCGACGACGGAGTGGTGGTGCGGCTCCCCGAGGTCGACGAGGCCCCGGCCGCCGAGTCGATCCTGTTCGACCCCGACGAGATCGAGGACTTGGTGGTGGGCGAGGTCGGCGGCTCGGCCCTGTTCGCCAGCCGCTTCCGCGAGTGCGCGGCCCGCGCCCTGCTGCTGCCCCGGCGCCGCCCCGACCGGCGCACGCCGCTGTGGCAGCAGCGCCAGCGCAGCGCCGGGCTGCTCCAGGTCGCGGCCAGGTACGGGTCGTTCCCGGTGGTGCTGGAGACCATGCGCGAATGCCTCCAGGACGTGTTCGACCTGCCCGGCCTCAAGGAGCTGATGGCCCAGGTGGCCAGCCGCGAGGTGCGGGTGGTCGAGGTCGACACCCCGTTCCCGTCGCCGTTCGCCAGCTCGCTGCAGTTCGGCTACGTGGCCGCCTTCATGTACGAGGGCGACGCCCCCCTGGCCGAGCGGCGGGCCCAGGCGCTGTCGCTGGACCGGTCGGTGCTGGCCGAGCTGCTGGGCCGCGAGGAGCTGCGCGACCTGATCGACCAGGCCGCCCTGGCCGACCTGGAGCTGGAGCTGCAGCTGCTCACCCCCGAGCGCAAGGTCCGCGACCCCGACGGCCTGCACGACGCCCTGCGGCTGCTCGGCGACCTGACGGTGCAGGAGGCGGCCGCCCGCGCCGCCGACCCCGCCGCTGCCCCCGGGTGGCTGGCCGAGCTGGAGGGGTCGCGGCGGGCGGTGCGGCTGCGGGTCGGCGGCCAGGAGCGCTGGGTCGCCATCGAGGACGTGGCCCGGCTGCGCGACGGGCTCGGGGCGGCCCCGCCGGTCGGGGTCCCGCAGGCGTTCCTGGAGCCGGTGGCCGACCCGGTCGGCGACCTGGTGGCCCGCTACGCCCGCACCCACGGGCCGTTCTCGGCCGGCGACCCGGCCCGCCGGCTCGGGCTCGGCGTGGCCGTCGTCTCCCAGACCCTGGCCCGGCTGGAGGCGGCCGGGCGGGTCGTCGAGGGCGAGTTCCGCCCGGGCGGGTCGGGCCGCGAGTGGCTGGACGCCGAGGTGCTGCGCCGGCTGCGCCGCCGTTCCCTGGCCGCGCTGCGCCGCGAGGTCGAGCCCGTCCCCCAGGAGGCCATGGCCCGGTTCCTCGGCGCCTGGCAGGGGGTCGGGCCGGCCGGGCCGCGCTCGGCCGACCTGGACGCCCTGTTCCGGGTGGTCGAGCAGCTCCAGGGGGCGGCCGTGCCCGCCTCGGCCCTGGAGCGCCAGGTGCTGGCCGCCCGCCTGCCCGGCTACCACCCGGGCCTGCTCGACCAGCTCTGCGCCTCCGGCGAGGTCGTCTGGGCCGGGGCCGGGGCGCTCGGCTCCGACGACGGCTGGGTCGGCCTCTACCTGGCCGAGGGCGCCCCGCTGCTGCTGCCCGAGCCGCTCCCGGTCGAGCTGTCGCCCCTGGCCGTCCAGGTCCGCGACGTCCTGGCCGACCAGGGGGCGATGTTCTTCCGCCAGCTCTCGGACGCGGTCGGGGCGGGCAACGACAGCGAGCTGCTCCTGGCCGTCTGGGAGCTGGTCTGGGCCGGCCAGGTCACCAACGACACCCTGGCCCCCCTCCGTGCCCTGGTCAGCGGCGGGTCCCGCCCCGCCCGCCGCCGCACCCCCAGCCGCCGTTACGGCCGCCGTGGCGTCCCGACCTCCGCCCGTTCCGGCCCTCCCGCCGCGGCGGGTCGCTGGAGCCTCACCCCGGCCGCGCCGGGACCCCACCCGCCGGTGCCGGGCCCCCCGATTCGGGAGGGTAGCCCAACGGGGCGGGAGGGGAGCGGGACTGTCCACAGCCCCGCCGAGGCCGACCCGACCCGGCGGCTGCACGCCGTGGCCGAGCAGCTCCTGGACCGGCACGGGGTGCTGACCAGGGGGGCGGTGGTGGCCGAGCGCATCCCGGGCGGGTTCGCGGGGGTCTATCCGGTGCTGAAGGCGATGGAGGACGCGGGCCGCTGCCGGCGCGGGTACTTCGTCGACGGGCTGGGCGGGGCCCAGTTCGCGGTCTCCGGCGCCGTCGACCGGCTGCGGGCCCTGACCGACCCGCCGTCGTCGCCCCACACCCAGGTGCTGGCCGCGGCCGACCCGGCCAACCCGTACGGGGCCGCCCTGGCCTGGCCGGAGCGGACCGCGCCGGGCAGGACTGGTTCACCGGGGCACCCCTCCGGGGTTCCCCGGACCCTTCCCGGGGGCGAGCGGCCCGGGCACCGGCCGGGCCGCAAGGCGGGAGCGGTGGTGATCCTGGTCGACGGCGAGCTGGTCCTGTACGTGGAGCGCGGCGGGCGGACCCTGCTGACCTTCACCGACCACCCCGACCGGCTGGCCAGGGCGGCCGACGCCCTCGCCCTGGCCGTGCGCGACGGCGCCCTCGGCCGGCTGGCGGTCGAGAAGGCCGACGGCGGGACCGTGTTCGACAGCCCCCTGGCCCGGGCGCTCACCGAGGCCGGGTTCCGTCCCACCGCCCGCGGCCTCCGCCTCCGGGGCTAGGGCCCGATGCCCGAGGGGGACACGGTCTTCCTGGCCGCCACCCGCATGCACGCCGCCCTGGCCGGCCAGCGGCTGGTCGCCACCGACTTCCGCGTCCCCCGGTTCGCCACCGCCGACCTCAGCGGCCAGGTCGTCCGCGAGGTGGCCGCCCGCGGCAAGCACCTGCTGCTGCGCACCGACGCCGGCACGACCCTGCACACCCACTTCAAGATGGAGGGTGCCTGGCACCTGTACCGGCCCGGGGAACGCTGGCGCGGCCCCGGCTTCCAGGTCCGGGCCGTGCTCCGGACCGAGCCGTGGGTCGCGGTCGGGTTCCGGCTGGCCATCTGCGAGCTGCTGCCCACCGCGAGCGAGCGCGAGGTGGTCGGCCATCTCGGCCCGGACGTCCTCGGCCCCGACTGGGACCCGGCCGAGGCCGTCCGCCGCCTGCGGGCCGACCCGGACCGGTCCGTCGGGACCGCCCTGCTCGACCAGCGCGCCGTCGCCGGGCCCGGCAACATCTACAAGTCCGAGGTCTGCTTCCTGCGTGGCGTCGACCCCTGGACCCCGGTGGGCAAGGTCGAGGACCTGGAGGGCATGGTCGACCTCCTGAAGCGCCTGATGGAGGCCAACCGCACCACCGGCAACCAGATCACCACCGGCGACACCCGCCCCGGCCGCACCCACTGGGTGGCCGCCCGCGCCGGCAGGCTCTGCCGCCGCTGCGGCACTCCCATCCGCAAGGCCGACCAGCCCAGCCACGACGGCGAGCGGGTCACCTACTGGTGCCCAACCTGCCAGCCGGGCCCGGGTCCCGCCCGACGGCGGTAGGCGGTTGCGTGGACATCGGCTTCGCCGTGTGCGAGCAGGTCCGCTCCCTGGCGACCGAGAGGCTCGGTCCCCGTCCCGTTCGGCCTCGTGCTCGCGGCCGTGCTGCGTAGCGCGAGGAACGCCTGCGGCTCCTCCTCAGGGTCTGAGCCGACTGCCGGATCAGATCCGGGTGAACGCGCGGACGGCCATGCGGGGGCCGCGGCGGGCGGGGTAGCGGCCGGAGCGGGTGAGGAGGCGCAGGACCCGGCCGCGGTGGCCCGGCCAGGGGGCGAGGAGCTCGAGCATGCGTTCGTCGGTGCCGCGGGGCTCGCCGGTGAGGGCGTAGCTGACCAGGTGGGGGAGGTGGAAGTCGCCCACCGAGACGGCGTCGGCGTCGCCCAGGGCCACGATCGCGACCTCGGCCGAGGTCCAGGGCCCGACCCCGGGCAGGGCCTGGAGGCGGCGGTGGGCCTCGGGTGGCGCCATGGTCAGGGTCTCCTCGACCCGGCGGGCCCGGCTGGCCGCCATCTGGATCGTGGCGGTGCGCTTGCGCTCCACCCCGAGCGGGTGGAAGGCCCAGTAGGGGGTGACGGCCAGCGCCTCCGGCGCGGGCTGCAGCCGCAGCGCGACCGGGCCGGGGGCCGGGTCGCCCCAGGCGCGCACGATCGCCGCGAAGCCGTTGTGGGCCTCGCGGCCGGTGACCTTCTGCTCCAGGATCGAGGGCAGCAGCGCCTCGAACACCGCCTGGGAGCGGGGAATCCGTAGGCCCGGGAACTGGTGGTGCAGCTCGCCGACCAGGCCGGTGGGGGAGAACCCCTCCAGGGAGTCGCGCGCCCCCAGCAGCTCGGGCGCCGCCTCCAGGCACCACTCGGCCCCCTCGCCCCAGGCCGCGACCCGGATCCGGTCGCCTTCGGCGCTGTAGCGGACCGTGGCCGGTCCCTGCGGCGTCCTGGTCGCCCGCCACCAGGCGCCGGTCCGGTCGACCAGGTTCGTCGGGTCGCCCCGCCCACGCCGCAACGGCCCGAGGGTCAGCCGAAGGTCCACCGGCAGGCGCGGCCGGACCAGGGTCTCGATCGGAGGATGCGGGGCGCTCATCGCCCGGATCTTGGCACGCCCAGCCGACAAGCGGCGAGGGACGCGCCCGGGGCCATGGACACGAGGGCCCGGCCGGGCCGTGGACACGAGGGACCCGCCGGGGCTGTGGGCGATCTCGCAACGCCTCGCCCCGGTCGGCGACCCTCCCGAACCGGGGGCCCAGTCACAGGAAGGGGTGGGCCCGGGCAGGGGGGGACCTGGGCCCGGTCGGGGGTCCGGGCCCGGGTCCTGGAGGCCTATGCGCCAACGGTCGGCGTGGAGGCGCCCTTGCTGTGGCGGGAGCGGCACCTGTCGGTCACGGCCGCGGGTCTAGCGGGCGTGAGCGTCGGTCGGGGGAACGGCGGAGCGGTCGGTGGTGCGGTATTCGGCGGCGGCGGCCTGGAGGCGGCCGGCGGCGCCGGTGAGGTCGTCGGCGAGCACGCCGAGCTCGCTGGCCCATCGGCTCCACAGGGCCTGGAACCGGTCGGCGAGGGCGGCGTCGCCGACCGCGGCCCCGACCCCGCCGACGGTCGGGAGCAGGGTCCCGACCACCGAGCGGACCTGGTCGGCGCTGGCCTGAAGCCGGCCGGCGGCTCGTTCCAGCTCGCTCGGGATCACCAACAGTTCGGTCATCCGCCTCACCTCTCTGCCAGCTCGCGTAAGCTGGCGTAGACAGTAAATTACAGAGGCAAACGAAAGCAAATGGAAGGTAACGGGCCGCTAACGACCCCGCGCCCGGGGTCCGGGCGGCGGGAAGATCCCCGGTCCGGGGGGGATGCCCGAGTAGAATCCGTGGTGGCTGCCGGCGGGGTGGGGCTGCCGGCCGTCATGTCGCGTACCCGTCGCTCGGAGGACCCGCCATGCCAGGTCGCTTCGGCCGTGTGCTCACCGCCATGGCCACCCCCTTCAGCCCCGACGGCAACCTGGACGTCCCCGGCGCCCAGCGCCTGGCCCACCACCTGCTCGACTCCGGCACCGACACCCTGGTCGTGGCCGGCACCACCGGCGAGTCGCCGACGCTGACCGCCGACGAGAAGTTCCGCCTGTGGGCCGCGGTCGTCGAGGTCGCCGGCGGCGACCGGGTCATGGCCGGCACCTCGACCTACTCCACCGCCGAGTCGGTCGAGCTCACCGGGCTGGCCGAGAAGGCCGGGGCCGGGTCACTGCTGCTGGTCACGCCCTACTACAACAAGCCCCCCCAGTCGGGCCTGGTCGCCCACTTCTCGGCCATCGCCGCCTCCACCGGCCTGCCGTGCGTGCTCTACAACATCCCCGGCCGGACCGCCTGCACCATCGAGGTGCCGACGATGGTCCGGCTGTTCGAGCGGCTCGACAACGTGGTCGCGGTCAAGGACGCGGTCGGCGACATGGCCGCGGCCAGCCGCCTCCACCGCGAGACCGGCGGCCAGATGGAGCAGTACTCGGGCGACGACAAGAACCTCCTGCCGCTGCTCGCCGTCGGCGGGGTCGGCGTGGTCAGCGTGGCCGCCCACCTGGTCGGGCCCGCCCTCCAGGAGCTCATCGGGGCCTTCGAGGGCGGCGACACCGCCGCCGCCCTCGACCTGCACCTGCGCCACCTGGCCCTGTTCGAGGGGTTGTTCGCCACGGCCAGCCCGATCCTGCTCAAGGCGTGCATGAACCTGCTCGGCCTGCCCGCCGGGCCGCTGCGGCCGCCGCTGGTCGATGCCACTCCCGACCAGGTCGAGTTCGCCCGCGGCCTGCTGGCGGGGGTGGGACTGGACCCCCGTGACTGAGGCCGGCCAGGGCCTCGCGCCGGCCCCGCCGGGGGTCACCCGGGTCGCCTTCCTGGGCGGGCTGGGGGAGATCGGGCGCAACTGCGCGGTGGTCGAGGTGGACGGGGCCCGGCTGCTGATCGACTGCGGCCTGGCCTTCCCCGACGCCGACCAGCCCGGCGTCGACATCATCCTGCCCGACTTCGCCTGGCTGGCCGAGGAGCCGGAGCGGGTCGTCGGGGTGGTCCTGACCCACGCCCACGAGGACCACATGGGCGCCCTGCCCTACTTCCTGCGCGACTTCGACGTGCCCGTCTACGGCACCCGCCTGTCGCTGGGCATGCTCTCGGCCAAGCTGGAGGAGCACCAGCTCGACCCGTCGCTGGTCGAGGTCGCGGCCGGCCAGCGGACCACCCTTGGCCCGTTCGACCTCGAGTTCTACGCCGTGTCGCACTCCATCCCCGACGGGGTGGCGGTGGCCCTGCGCACCCCGGCGGGCACGGTCGTGCACACCGGCGACTTCAAGATGGACCTGACCCCGATCGACGGCCGCCCGACCGACCTGGGCGGCCTGGCCCGGCTGGCCGCCGAGGGCATCGACCTCCTCCTGTCGGACTCCACCAACGCCGACCAGCCCGGCTTCATCGTCTCCGAGGTCGAGGTCGGCCGGGCCCTGGAGGACATCTTCGAGGCGGCGCCGCGGCGCGTCGTGGTCGCCTGCTTCGCCAGCCACGTCCACCGCGTCCAGCAGATCCTCGACACCGCGGCCCGCCTGGACCGCAAGCTCGCCCTGGTCGGGCGGAGCATGCTCCGCAACATGCGGGTCGCCGCCGACCTCGGCTACCTCCGCATCCCGGCCGGGCTGCTGATCCCCATGGAGGACCTCCAGTCCTTCGACCCGGCCCGGACCGTGGTGCTGTGCACCGGCTCCCAGGGCGAGCCGTACTCGGCCCTGACCCTGATGGCCGGCCGCGACCACAGGTGGGTCCGGATCGAGCCGGGCGACACCGTGGTGCTGTCGTCCTCGCTGATCCCGGGCAACGAGGCCGCCGTGTACCGCACCATCAACGACCTGGCCCGGCTCGGGGCCGACGTCTACCACAAGGGCAACGCCCGCGTGCATGTCTCCGGCCACGCCGCCCAGGGGGAGCTGACCCTGCTGCTGGCCACCCTGCGGCCGCGCAACTTCCTGCCCGTCCACGGCGAGTACCGGCACCTGGCCCAGCACGCCCGCCTGGCCGCCACGACCGGGGTGCCGCGCGAGCGCATCCTCATCTGCGAGGACGGCGACGTGGTCGAGCTGGCCGACGGCAGGGCCAGCCGGGCCGGCCAGGTCCGGGCCGGCATGGTGTTCGTGGACGGGCTCGGCATCGGCGACGTCGGCGACGCCGTCCTGCGCGACCGGCGCAAGCTCGGCGGCGAGGGGTTCGTGCACGTGCTGGTCACCATCGAGTCCCAGACCGGCAAGGTCCTGGCCGGCCCGGACATCGTCACCCGCGGCTTCGTCTACGAGCCGGAGTCCGGCGACCTGATCGATGAGGCCAAGGCACGCGTGCTCGAGGCCCTGGAGCGCGCCGCCGGCGCCGGCGTCAACGACCCCATGATCCTCAAGCAGCACATGCGCTCGGCCGCCTCGGCCCTGTTCAGGGAGCGCACCCAGCGCCGCCCGGTGATCATCCCGACGGTCATGGAGGTATAGGGATGGCCAAGGCGCGAACCAGGCGACCCGCGACCCGCAGGGCGGCGACCGCCCGCAAGCGGCGGCCGGCGGCCAGCACCGCCCGGCCCACCCGGGTCGGGCAGCGCTCGCGCAAGGCGCTGTCGCCGCACAAGGGGGACATCCAGGGGGTCTTCCTGGTCCTGTTCGCCATGGTGCTGGCCCTCGGGATCTGGTTCGAGGACGGGGGCCGGCTGGGGGCGTTCATGACCCTGCTGTTCCGGGGCCTGTTCGGCTACGGCGCCTACACGGTGCCGCTGCTGGTCGCGCTGGCGGCCCTGGCGCTGTTCTGGCGGCCGGCGGCCAAGGACGACATGGTCGCCGGGCGGGTCACCATCGGGCTGGTGGCCGTGCTGGTCGGCGGGCTCGGCCTGCTCCACCTGGCCAGGGGGGCGCCGCCGGCCGACTCGGCCCCGGCCGTCCTCCAGGACAGCGGCGGGCTGGTCGGGGCGGTCATCGCCGCCCCCCTGGCCAGGCTGCTGTCCACCTGGGGGGCGGGCATGCTGTTCGCCGCCGTCCTGTTCCTCGGCACCCTGATCAGCACCCGGACCTCGGTGGCGGCCGTCGGCCGGGGCATCGCCTCGATGGGCCGGGTGGCCGGCTCGGCACTGACCGCGCCGCCCAAGCCGCCCCCGCCGCCGGTCCCGCCCGAGGTGGTCGAGCCGGTCGACTCCGGCGAGGCCCCGCCCCGGCGCCGCGGCCGCCGCCGGGCCGAGCCGGCCCCCGACGCCGACGACACGGTCGAGGTCGTCGCGGGCACGCCGGGCGCCGGGCCCGCCGAGGAGCGCGACGAGGCGGCCGCCCTGAAGGCCCCGCCGCCGACCACCCCGGCCGCCGACCAGCCCGGGGCCGGGGACGCGGTCCAGCTGGCCATGACCCTCCAGGCCAGGGCGGGCGGCGCCTACACCACCCCGCCCGAGTCGCTGCTGCGCCAGGGCCACACCCGCCCCGTCGACCCTCGCCGGCTGGACGAGACCCAGCGCATCCTGGAACGGACCCTGGAGCAGTTCGAGGTCGACGCCACGGTGCCCCGCTACACCCGCGGCCCCACCGTGACCCGCTACGAGGTCGAGCTGGGCCCGGCGACCAAGGTGGCCAGGGTGATCGGCCTGTCGCATGACATCGCCTACGCGCTGGCCTCGCCCGACGTTCGCATCATCGCCCCCATCCCCGGCAAGTCGGCGATCGGCATCGAGGTCCCCAACCGCGACCGGGAGCTGGTCACCCTCGGCGACATCCTCGGCAGGATCGGCAAGGACGACGACCTTCACCCGCTGACCGCCGCCCTGGGCAAGGACATCGGTGGCGAGCCGGTCCTGGTCAACCTGGCCGACATGCCGCACGTCCTGATCGCGGGCTCAACAGGTAGCGGCAAGTCGGTCAGTCTCAACGTCATGGTCACCAGCCTGCTCATGCGCAACTCGCCCGACCGGGTGCGGCTGATCCTGATCGACCCCAAGCGGGTCGAGCTGACCCACTACGAGAACGTGCCCCACCTGATCACCCCGGTGGTCACCCATCCCAAGCGGGCCTCGGAGGCCCTGGCGTGGGCGGTGCGGGAGATGGAGCTGCGCCTGGAGACCCTGGCCATCGCCGGGGTGCGCAACATCGCCGCCTACAACAAGGCGGCCACCGAGGGCACCCTGCCGCCGCTGCCCTCGGCCGGCCTTGACGACGAAGGCCGGCCCGACGGCCAGCGGCAGCGCCCGACCCTGCCCTACATCGTGGTCGTGATCGACGAGCTGTCCGACCTGATGATGGTCGCCCCCCGCGACGTCGAGGACGCCATCTGCCGGATCGCCCAGATGGCTCGGGCGGTCGGCATCCACCTGGTGGTGGCCACCCAGCGGCCGTCGGTGGACGTGGTCACCGGGCTCATCAAGGCCAACATCCCCAGCCGGATCGCCTTCATGGTGGCCAGCGCCCAGGACTCGCGGGTCATCCTGGACGCCGGCGGGGCCGACAAGCTGGTCGGCCACGGCGACATGCTGTACCTGCCCGGCGGCACCTCGAAGCCGCGCCGGGTCCAGGGCGCCTTCATCACCGAGAAGGAGGTGGAGGCGGTCGTCGCCTATTGCAAGGCCCAGCAGCAGGCCGCCTACCAGCCGGGCGTGGTCGCCGAGGGCCGGGCCGCCAGCGAGGACGACGACGGCGACGAGGACCCTCTGCTCACCCAGGCCATGGAGATCGTGGTCCGCTCCGGGCTCGGCTCGACCTCGATGCTCCAGTCCAAGATGAAGGTCGGGTTCTCCCGGGCCCGCCGGATCATGGACCAGCTCGAGGAGCGGGGCGTGGTCGGCCCGTCGGAGGGCTCCAAGCCCCGCGACGTGCTGATGACCGTGGAGGAGCTGGACCAGCTCCGCGACCGCGAGGATTCCTACGGGGAGAGCGTCGAAGAGTAGTTGCCGTCGCCCTCGAGGTGGGTGAAAATCCGGTCATCTGAGGAGTCGATTCTCCGCATTGTCCCAATATGGTCGGATGAAGGGGTGACCTCGGCTGAGCACCATCGGCGAAGCGCTGCGCTCGGCTCGGGAAGCGCAGGGCAAGTCACTCGACGACGCCGCCGTCGCGACCCGGATCAGGTCGAGCTACCTGGAGGCGCTCGAGCAGGAGCGGTTCGGCGAGCTGGGCGGCAGCGTCTACGCCAAGGGCTTCCTGCGCTCCTATGCAGGCTACCTGGGGATCGACCCGGCCCCGCTGCTGGAGGCCTACCGGGCCCAGGAGCGGCCCGAGCCGCCGCTGTTCGAGCACGCCCCCAGGGCCATCGGCGGCCTCCAGACCGGCCGGCGCGGCCCCAACTGGCTGGGTGTGGCCATCGCCTGCGTCTCCGTCATCCTGCTGGTGTCGCTGTGGGGGCTGCTGCGGCCGGGGCCCGACCAGCGTGACGCCCCGCCGGCGTTCGTGACCACCCCGGCCCCGACCACCGCGGCCGAGCCGGCGCCGACCACCACCGCCCGGCCGGCCCCCAAGGACGTGACCGTCATCCTGCGCTACCGTGGCGCCTCCTGGACCCGGGTCACCGCCGACGGCCGGGTCGCCTTCGAGGGCACCCCGGGGCCCAACCAGCGCCGCACCTTCACGGCCAAGCGCAGCCTGGATCTGGTCCTCGGCTACCCGGCCGTCGTCCGCGTCACCCTCAACGGGCGGGACCTCGGCGTCGCCGACACCTCGGGCAACATCTGGCGCCAGTCCTTCACCCCGGGCAGCCGGTCGCTCGACTAGCGGAGAGCGGTCGCGATCAGAAGCGGCGGATGGTCGTGGTGACACGCCCCAGCACCAACGCCTGCTCGATGGGTTTCGGGGCGTAGGCTGGGTTGGCGGCCACCAGCCAGGCCCGACCCTGCCGCAACTCGAGGACCTTGAGGGTCGCCAGGTCCTCGTCGCCGTGCTCGCTGGGGAGGAGCGCGGCCACGAGGTCGCCGTGGTGCGCTGGCTGCTCCGGATCGACGATGGCCATGTCGCCGTCGAAGATCCCCAGCTCGACCAGGCTGTCTCCTCGTACCCGGAGGGCGTACCGCCCGGGACCGGCGAGTTCGCCGTCCACCTCCAGGATGCCCTCGTCCGGGACAAAGCCCTGCACCGGGCCGGCCGGGATCGCACCGGCCAACGGCACCCTGCGTGGCGGCTGCTGAGGGAGGCGCCAGGGCAGCTCACCGTTGTCGGCGCCCGGGCGCTGGGTGGCGTGGGTTCCCCCGAGCCGAGCGCGCCGGCTGCGGAACCGGGCGAGGTCGGCGACGGGCCCATGGGGCGCCCGCACCGGCGCCAGCCCGTAGGCGGCCAGGACCGCGGGATCGGTCGTGACCCGGGTGCTCCTCCGCTTGTCCGGGTCGAACCGGACCAGCCCGAGCTCCTGGAGCCGCCGCCGGCCCTGGCTCACCGTCGACTTGGCGCAGCCGAGGATGCCGGCCAGCTCGTCGTGGGTCGGGCAGAGCCCGTCCTCGTCCGACAGCCTGCACATGGCGTCGAAGAGACGTCGTAGGTTCGGAGGGAGCCCGGAGGCGTCCTTCGGTTGCTGAGCACGCATGCCCCAATTCGAACATGCGTTCGACCGCCTGTCAACCAGGCCGGGGGCGGCACCACCCCAGCTGCTCAGCTAGCCTTGGCCCATGACCGACCAACCACGCCTCGCCCTGACCTTCGAGGACGTCCTGCTGGTGCCGCGGCGCTCCAGCATCCGCTCGCGCCGGCACGTCTCCACCCGCTCGCGCTTCACCCGCGGCGTCGAGCTGGCCATCCCCATCGTCTCGGCCAACATGGACACGGTGACCACCGCCCCCATGGCCATCGCCATGGCCGAGCTGGGCGGGCTCGGCGTGCTGCACCGGTTCCTGCCGGTCGACGCCCAGGCCGAGGAGGTCCGGCGGGTCAAGCGCTACCTGGGCCAGGTGATCGAGCAGCCGTACACGATCGGCCCGGAGCGGACCGTGGCCGAGGCCGCCGCCGAGGCCAGGCGGCTGGGCGTGACCGGCCTGGTGGTGGTCGACCCCGAGCGCCGGCCGGTGGGCATCCTCACCGCGCGCGACATGCGCGCCGACGCCGGGCAGGCGGGGCGCGAAGGTGGCCATGCGCGAGCGACATTGAACGACACCGTGGCCTCGGCCATGACCCCGGCCGAGCGGCTGGTCACCGCCCGGCCCGGCATCGACCTGGACGAGGCCCGCAAGCTGCTGGACCGCCACCGGATCGAGAAGCTGCCCCTGGTCGGCGACGACGGCCGGCTGGCCGGCCTGATCACCCTGCGCGACATCGGCCTGCGCGAGCGCTGGCCCCAGGCGACCCGCGACGGCCGGGGCCGGCTGCGGGTCGCGGCCGCCCTGGGCGTACGTGGCGGCTACCTGGCCCGGGCCCGGGCCCTGCTCGAGGCGGACGTCGACGCCCTGGTCGTGGACGTGGCCCACGGCCACGCCGACCACACCATCGAGGCTGTCCGGGAGCTGAAGGCGACCTGGCCCGACGGCCAGGTCGTGGCCGGCAACGTGGCCACCGCCGAAGGCTTCGCCGACCTGGCCGGGGCCGGCGCCGACGCGGTCAAGGTCGGCATCGGCCCCGGCTTCGCCTGCACCACCCGCCTGGTCGCCGGGGTCGGCGTGCCCCAGCTCACCGCCATCCTCGACTGCGCCGAGGTGGCCAGGGCCACCGGCGTGCCCCTGATCGCCGACGGCGGCATCCGCCACCCCGGCGACGTGGCCAAGGCGATCGCCGCCGGGGCCAGCACGGTGATGATCGGCGGCCTGTTCGCCGGCCGCCCCGAGAGCCCGGGCGAGGTCGTCCTCCGCGGAGGCCGCGAGTACAAGGTGTTCCGGGGCATGGCGTCGCTGGGCGCGGCCGCCGCCCGCCTGGAGATCGAGGGCCGCGGCGACGCCCTCGACCAGTACGTCCCCGAGGGCGAGGAGATGGAGTTCCCCTTGAAGGGCCCGGTCGCCGGCATCGTCCATGAGCTGGTCGGCGGCCTGCGCTCGGGCATGAGCTACGTCGACGCCACCACCATCCCCGAGGCCTGGGACAAGGCCAGCTTCGTCCGCCAGACCCAGTCCGGCCGCCTGGAGGCCAGGCCGGGGTCGCCGGACGCCTGAGGTCGGCCTGCTGAGGTCGCGGTGTCGGACCGCGGCGGCTGGTAGGGTCAAGGCCGGCAGCCCTTCCCAGGAGACCAGTCCATGCCCGACCCCGCCCCGACGACGGTGGCCATCGTCACCCTCGGCTGCGGCCGCAACGAGGTCGACTCCCAGAACGCCGCCGGCCTGCTCGCCGCCGCCGGCTACCAGGTCGTCGCCGACCCCGAGCAGGCCGACGCCGTGGTCGTCAACACCTGCGCCTTCGTCGAGGCGGCCAAGCGCGAGTCGATCGAGACCGTCCTGGACGCGGCCGCCCTGAAGGATCACGGCCGGGCCCGCACGGTCCTGGTCACCGGCTGCCTGGCCGAGCGCTACACCGAGGAGCTGCGGGTCGAGCTCCCCGAGGCCGACGCCATCGTGCCGTTTTCGGACTACGGCCGGCTGCCTCAGCTACTGGGTGGAGGCTCGCAGCCACCGGCCCCGAACCCCCCCAGCCCCTCGCTGGTCCCGGCGGGGCGGCGGGCCCTGCCGATGGTGTTCCCGACCCCGGCCGGGGCGGCGTTCCCGGCCCGGGCGGCCGCCCGCGAGCCGGTGGCCCTGGTCAAGCTGGCCGAGGGCTGCGACCGCGACTGCTCGTTCTGCGCCATCCCGTCGTTCCGGGGGCCGTTCCGGTCGCGGCGGCCCACCGAGGTCCTCGATGAGGTCACCTGGCTCGCCGGCCAGGGCGTGTCCGAGGTCTGCCTGGTCGCCGAGAACTCCACCAGCTACGGCAAGGACCTGGGCGGCCGCGAGGCCCTGGTCCACCTGCTGCGCGACCTGGCCGGGGTCGACGGCCTGCGCCGGGTCCGCCTCAACTACCTCCAGCCCGACGAGCTCACGCCAGGCCTGCTCGAGGAGATGGCCGCCAACCCGGTGGTCTGCAGCTACTTCGACCTGTCGCTGCAGCACGCCAGCGCGCCGGTGCTGCGGCGCATGCGCCGCGGCGGCTCGGCCGAGCGCTTCCTCGACCTGGTCGGGCGGATCCGCGCCCTCGACCCCGACGCCGCCTTCCGCTCCAACTTCATCCTCGGCTTCCCGGGCGAGGGCCGGGCCGACGTGCGCGAGCTGGAGGCGTTCCTGGAGGCGGCGCATCTCGACTGGGTGGCCTTCTTCGCCTGGTCGCCCGAGGACGGCACGGCCGCCCTCGACCTGGACGGCCGCGTCCCGGCGGCAACGGCCAGGGCCCGGGTCGAGCGGGTCCAGGAGCTGCAAGATAGCGTGCTCGCCGACGCCCAGGAGGCCTGGGTCGGGCGCCGGCTCGAGGTGCTGGTGGAGCGGGTCGAGGCCGGCGGCGTCGCAGAGGGCCGCAGCTACCGGGAGGCCCCCGACGCCGACGGCGTGGTCCGGGTCGAGTCCGCCCCCGCGACCCTCGCGGTGGGGGAGTACCTGCCGGTGGTGGTCACCGCCGCCCAGGGCCCGGAGCTTCTGGCCCGGCCGGCCGGGTAGCATCCTCGCGGCTGTCGGTTCTCGACAAGGAGCGAGCGTGCGCTGCGAGATCATCGGGGTCGGCACCGAGCTGCTGCTCGGCCAGATCGTCAACACCAACGCCGCCTGGATCGGCCAGCGCCTGGCCGACGTCGGCTGGGACTGCCTGCGCCACACCGCGGTCGGGGACAATGAGCAGCGCATCGCCGGGACCATCAGGGAGGCGCTCGGGCGCGCCGACGCGGTGATCGTGACCGGCGGCCTTGGCCCGACCCAGGACGACGTCACCCGGGACGCGCTGGCCGAGGTGGCCGGCGTGGCCCTGGTGCGCCAGCCCGAGCTGGAGGCGTGGCTGCGCGAACGGTTCGGCCGCATGGGCATCCAGCGCATGGCCGAGATGAACCTGCGCCAGGCCGACGTGCCCGAGGGCGCCCGCACCATCGACAACCCGAGGGGGACCGCCCCCGGGCTGGTCATCCAGATCGACGGCAGGCCCGTCTACGCCGTGCCCGGCGTCCCCCGCGAGATGGAGGGCATGCTCGAGCGGGTGGTCCTGCCCGACCTGGCGGCCAGGGCCGGCGAGGGCCGGGCGATCGTCTCAAGGACCCTGCGCACCGCCGGGGTGGGGGAGTCGCGCCTGGCCGAGCGCCTCACCCCGCTGTGGGAGGAGGCCGGGGCCGGCCAGGTCACCATGGCCTACCTGGCCAGCCCGGGGGAGGTCAGGGTCCGCCTCACCGCCGTCGGCACGACCCGGGACGAGGCCCTGGCCGAGATCGCCCCGGTCGAGGCCAGGATCCGTGGGGAGCTCGGCGCCATCGTGTACGGCGCCGACGAGGAGACGCTGGAGGCCGCCGTGGGCCGCCTGCTGCGCGAGCGCGGGCTCAGCCTGGCCACCGCCGAGTCGCTCACCGGCGGCCTCCTCGGCGGCCGCATCACCAACATCCCCGGCGCCTCCGACTACTACCTGGGCGGCGTGGTCGCCTACGCCACCGCCGCCAAGGCGTCCCTGCTCGGTGTCGACCCGGACCTGCTCGTCGTCGACGGCCCGGTCAGCGAGCCGGTCGCCGCCGCCATGGCCGAGGGCGCCCGCAACGCCTTCGGCGCCGACCTCGGCCTGGCCGCCACCGGCGTCGCCGGCCCCACCGAGCAGTCCGGCCGCCGGGTCGGCACCCTCTGCCTGGGGGTCGCCGACGCCGCCGGCACCGCCGCCCAGACCCTCACCGCCCCCGGCGACCGCACCCAGGTCCGCCTCTGGACCGCCTCGGTCGCCCTCGACCTGGCCCGCCGCCGCCTGGAGGGCCTGGCGTGACCCGGCCTCGGGTTGGTGGGGCACGGGACCCGGTGGGTCCGGCCAGGCGACCGGCCTGGCGGCTCCGGAGGCTCGCGTGACCGACCCGACGGTCGCCGACCCGGACCTGCTCGCGGGGCGGCTGTTCTTCGGGGTGCCGGTCCCCGGCCCGGCCCGGGCGCCGGTGGAGGCGGCCCTGCCCCGGCTGGAGCCGCTGCTCGCCGGGGCCCGCCTGGCCCCGCCCGGCGGCTGGCACCTGACCCTGGCCTTCCTCGGCCAGGTCCAGCCGGAGATGGCCGACGAGGTGGTCCGGGTCGGCGAGGCCGCCGTGGCCGGCGTCGGCCCCGCCCGGCTGCGGCTGGAGGGCGCCGGCACCTTCCCGGCGGGCCGGCGGGCCCGGGTCCTGTGGGCCGGCATCGGCGGCGACGCCGAGATCCTGGTGCGCCTGGCCGCCGCCCTGTCCAGCGCCTGCAAGGCCGCCGGCCTGCGCTCGGAGGACCGGCCGCTGGCCCCCCACCTCACCCTGGCCCGCTTCTCCACCCCGGCGCCCGTTCCCCAGGAGGCTCTCGACCTGGTCGCCGCCGCGGCCGCCGTCAGCGAGCCCTGGCAGGCACGCGAGCTCGCCTGCTTCCGCAGTACCCTCGGCGGCCCCCGCGGGGCCCGCTACCGGGTCGTCCGCGAGTTCCCACTGGTCGGATAGGTGGGCTACGCCGCTTCACCGGCCGGGCACGAACTCGACCACGGTCCGCCGGGCCGCCGGCAGCACGACCGACAGCGCCGGCGGTGTGCCGCCGATCATGTACCGCGGGCCCGAAGGGACTGTCCCCAGATCCGGTTATGATCGTTGTACCGAACAGGTGTTCGTAGTACGGTGCTCGCCACTCGAGCGATCCTGGGCCGCCAACTTGAGAAGGGACTGTGATGGCCGCGACCTATACTGCCCGCAACGACGGCATGCGGGGAGGGACCGTGGAACGCGAGAAGGCACTAGAGGTCGCCTTGCTCCAGATCGAGAAGCAGTTCGGCAAGGGCTCGGTCATGCGCATGGGCGTGGACGGCCCCGCCGACCCGGTCCAGGCCATCCCGACCGGCAGCCTCGCCCTCGACCTCGCCCTCGGCATCGGCGGGGTGCCGCGCGGCCGTGTGGTCGAGATCTACGGTCCCGAGGCCTCGGGCAAGACGACCCTCGCCCTGCACATCATCGCCGAGGCCCAGCGGACCGGCGGCATCGCCGCCTTCATCGACTCCGAGCACGCCCTCGACGTGACCTACGCCCGCAACCTCGGGGTCAACACCGACGAGCTGCTGATCTCCCAGCCGGACACCGGCGAGCAGGCCCTCGAGATCGCCGACATGCTGATCCGCTCCGGCGCCATCGACGTCATCGTGATCGACTCCGTGGCCGCCCTGGTCCCCCGGGCCGAGATCGAGGGCGAGATGGGCGACTCCCACGTCGGCCTCCAGGCCCGCCTCATGAGCCAGGCCCTCCGCAAGCTCTCCGGCACCATCTCCAAGTCCAAGACCACCGCCGTCTTCATCAACCAGCTCCGCGAGAAGATCGGTGTGCTCTTCGGCTCGCCCGAGACCACCTCCGGGGGGCGGGCGCTCAAGTTCTACGCCTCGGTGCGGCTGGACGTGCGGCGCATCGAGTCGCTGAAGGACGGTCCGGAGGTGGTCGGCAACCGGACCAGGGCCAAGGTGGTCAAGAACAAGCTGGCCCCGCCGTTCCGCTCCGCCGAGTTCGACGTCATCTACGGCCAGGGGATCTCCAAGGAGGGGAGCCTGCTCGACGTCGGCGTGGACGTCGGCCTCATCAAGAAGTCGGGGGCCTGGTTCACCTACGACGGCGACCAGCTCGGCCAGGGACGCGAGAACGCGCGCAACTTCCTCCGCGACAACCCCGAGCTCGCCCGCGAGATCGAGGAGAAGATCAAGGCCCAGCTGGGCGTCGGCCTCCCACCCATCCCCAGCCCCGACCTCGACGCCGGCAACAAGGCCGAAGACCAGGACAAGCTCTGAGCCCCGGGTCCACGCGGGTCGAAGCGAGCGCGCTGATGGTGGTCGGGCGGCGGGCGTCGGTGGGGACCAGGCGGGTGCAGCCGGGAGGAGGGGAACCGCTGGAGGGCGAGCGGGCGGCGTCGGCGGACGCCGCCCACGCCGCCGCCCTGCGGCTGCTCACGACCAGGGCACGCACCCGGGCCGAGCTCGGGCGGCGGCTGGAGGACCGCGGCTTCGAGGCGGCCGCGGTCGCCGAGACGCTCGACCGGTTGGAACGGGTCGGCCTGGTCGACGACGGGGCCCTGGCCGAGACGGTCGCCGAGGGTCGCGCGGAGCGTGGGCTGGACGCTCCGGCGATCGCCGCCGAGCTCCGCGACCGCGGCGTTGACCCGGCGGTGGCCGAGCGGGCCGCCCAGGCCGCCGTCCCGGCCGAGGACCGCGCCGCCCGCTGCCGCCAGGTGGCAGCGGCCCGGCTCGCCCAGCTCGCCGGCCTCCCCGCCCCCACCCAGCTCCGGCGCCTGGCCAGCTACCTGGCCCGCCGCGGCTACCCGCCCGACCTCGCCGAGTCGGTCGCCCGGGACCTGGTGAGCCTCGACTAGCGTCTCGCTGGCAGGGACAACCGCGCCGCGCCGGGGTCGAGCGCAGGACAGCCGGATGCGGACCGAGGACTGGCGCGGGCCATGTCCCCGGCGCGGGGCCGGGCAAGCCCCTGTCCCGGGAGCGGGGACAGGGGAGGGGAGCTTGTCTCGGTTGGCTGAGACGATCGCTTGGACCGGCTGATACGGGTTGATATCCCTCCTGACCTGGCCTTCCTTGACCCGGAAGGCGGGCGGGCCTACCCTGAGATGGCCCGGCGACGCCGAGCTCAACCCATGATTACGTAACCTTGGTACACCGACTGTTCACCGGACCTTCCTGCTTGGGGAGAAGAGCGGCGACTCGACCTCCCCATCCGAACGTTCCGTCGGATCCGACCTTCGGACCGTAATCGCAGGGTCTCTGCAGCGCCGGGCGCCGCTCGGCGCTGTTGCCGTCTCCAGGCCAGACGGTCTCGGCAGCGCCGCCGGGCGGCTTTCGCCGGCCGGGCACCCGGCCGGATGGGGGTTGCAAAGGAGGCCACCGTGGAGGCCGTCGTTCTCATCGTCGGAGTGCTCGCCGGGACCGTGCTCGGCTTCTTCGTTGGAACGTCCTACCAGCGCAAACAGTCGGAAACGGTCCTCGGGTCGGCCGAGCAACAGGCCAAGGCGGTACTGGACGACGCCCGCCGGCAGGCGGAGACGACCCGCCGCGAGGCCGCCGTGGAGGCCCGCGACGAGGCCCTCCGGCTGCGCCAGGGCGTCGAGGTCGAAGCGACCAAGCTTCGAGCTGAAGTCGAGGTTGAGACCAGGACCCGGCTCGCCGAGGTCCAGCAGCGCGAGGAGCGCCTGGCCGGCCGGGAGGAGGGCCTCGAAGCCAAGACGACCCTGCTCGACCGGCGCGAGGTCACCCTCCACGACCGGGAGCAGGCGCTCGAGGCGACCCGGCTCGAGCTCGAGTCGGCCACCGAGGAGCACCGCCGCCGGCTCGAGCAGGTTGCGGCCATGACCGCCGCCGAGGCCAAGACCATGCTCGTCAAGCAGATCGAGGAGGACGCCAAGCGGGACGCCATGGGCCTGGTCCGCGACCTCGAGCAGCAGGCGCGGGAGGAGGCCGACCGCCGCTCGCGCAAGATCGTCACGCTGGCCATCCAGCGGGTGGCCTCCGAGCAGACCTCCGAGTCGACCGTCTCGGTGATGCCCCTGCCCTCCGACGACATGAAGGGCCGCATCATCGGCCGCGAGGGCCGCAACATCCGCGCCTTCGAGGCGGTCACCGGCGTCAACCTGATCATCGACGACACCCCCGAGGCGGTCCTGCTGTCCTGCTTCGACCCGGTGCGGCGCGAGATCGGCCGCCTCACCCTGGAGAAGCTGGTCTCCGACGGCCGCATCCACCCGGCCCGCATCGAGGAGACCTACGACCGGGCCAAGCAGGAGGTCGAGGGGGAGGTGCGCCGGGCCGGCGAGGACGCCTGCCTCGAGGTCGGCATCACCGACCTGCACCCGGAGCTGGTCCGCGTGCTCGGGCGGCTCAAGTACCGCACCTCCTACGGTCAGAACGTGCTCCGCCACCTGGTCGAGACCGCCCACCTGGCCGGCATCATGGCCTCAGAGCTGGGCATGGACGTCGCTCTGGCCAAGCGCTGCGGGTTCCTGCACGACATCGGCAAGGCGCTCACCCACGAGGTCGAGGGCTCCCACGCCATCATCGGGGCCGAGCTGGCCCGCCGGCTCAAGGAGCGGCCCGAGGTCGTGCACGCCATCGAGGCCCACCACGGCGAGGTCGAGCAGCGCACCGTCGAGGCCGTGCTCACCCAGGCCGCCGACGCCATCTCCGGGGGCCGCCCCGGGGCGCGGCGGGAGACGCTCGAGTCCTATGTCAAGCGCCTCGAGCGCCTCGAGGAGATCGCCGGCAGCTATCCCGGCGTCGACAAGGTGTTCGCCATGCAGGCCGGACGCGAGGTCCGGATCATGGTCAAGCCCGAGGACGTCGACGACGTCGCCGCCCAGGTCCTGGCCCGCGACATGGCCAAGCGGGTCGAGCAGGAGCTCCAGTACCCCGGGCAGATCAAGATCACGGTGGTCCGCGAGATCCGCAGCATCGAGTACGCCAAGTGACCAGGAGGGACGCGGGGAGTCCCCGGTGAGACTGCTCGCCGGGTACCATCCGGCTCGATGACTCAGCGCTACCTCATCCGCACCTTCGGGTGCCAGATGAACGAGCACGACTCGGAGCGGCTGGCCGGACTGCTGGAGGCCGAGGGCCTGGAGCGGGCCGCCGGGCTGGACGACGCCGACCTGGTCGTGCTCAACACCTGCGCGGTCCGCGAGAACGCCGACAACAAGCTGTACGGCACCCTCGGCCACCTGGCCACCACCAAGGCCAGGCGCGGGCTGACCATCGCCGTCGGCGGCTGCCTGGCCCAGAAGGACCAGCACCGGGTGCTGGAGCGCGCTCCCTGGGTCGACGTGGTCTTCGGCACCCACAACCTGCACAGCCTGCCGGTCCTGCTGCGCCGGGCCCGCGACCAGGGCACCGCCCAGGCCGAGTTCTTCGACGAGATGCAGCGCTTCCCCTCCGCGCTCCCGGCCCGGCGGGCCAGCGACTGGTCGGCCTGGGTGGCGATCAGCGTCGGCTGCAACAACACCTGCACCTTCTGCATCGTCCCCAGCCTGCGTGGCAAGGAGCGCAGCCGCCGGGTCGGGGACGTGGTCGCCGAGGTCCAGGCGCTGGCCGACGCCGGCGTGCTCGAGGTGAGCCTGCTCGGCCAGAACGTCAACTCCTACGGCACCGACCTGCCCGGGCACCGCCAGCTGTTCGGCGACCTGCTGCGGGCCCTGGACGGGGTCGAGGGCCTGGAGCGCCTCCGGTTCACCAGCCCCAACCCCAAGGACTTCCGCGAGGACGTGGTCGAGGCCATGGCCGCCTGCCGGCCCCTGTGCGAGCACGTCCACTTCCCGCTGCAGTCCGGCTCCGACCGGGTCCTGCGGCTCATGCGCCGCGGCTACCGCCGCCGCCGCTACCTCGAGATCCTTGGCAGCCTGCGCGCCGCCATCCCCGGGCTCGCCTTCTCCACCGACATCATCGTCGGCTTCCCCGGCGAGACCGAGGCCGACTTCGGCGACACCCTCGACCTGGTGGAGCAGGCCCGGTTCGACTCCGCCTTCACCTTCCAGTACTCCCCGCGACCCGGCACCGAAGCCGCCACCATGCCCGACCAGGTCCCCCCCGACGTGGTCAAGGACCGCTTCCAGCGCCTCCTCCAGCTCCAGGAGCGCATCAGCCTTGACGCCAACCGCGCCCTCGTCGGCACCGAGGTCGAGCTCCTGGTCGAGCAGTCCACCTCCAAGACCGACCCCACCCGCATGTCGGGCCGCACCCGCACCAACAAGCTCTGCCACTTCCCCGCGGCCGGGGTCGTCGGGGTGGCGCCCGGGGACCTGGTGACGGTGCGGGTCGAGCAGGCGGCGCCGCACCACCTGGTCGGGGGGCCGGTGCTGGCCCACCGTCCGCGGCGGCCGGTGGGCGGGTCGTGCGGGAGCGCGTCGGCGCCAAGGCCGTTGCCCGCCGGGGCGGTGCCCCTGCCGCTGGTCGGCTGACGGACCACCCATGCCGCCGGAAGGCACCGACGCCACCCTCCCCCATCCATCCCCGGGCCCCGTCGCGGCCGAGGCCATCCCGCCGCGTTCGCCCCCGACTCCGGCCACGGTCCCGGCCGAGGCCGTCCCGCCGGGGCCGCACCCGCCCCTGGTGGCGGCCGCCGTCCTGCCGCACCCGCCGTTGCTGGTGGGCGAGCTGGCCGGCGGGGCGGCGGCCGAGCTCGACCCGCTGCGGGCCGCCTGCAGCCGGGCGCTGTCCGCGGTCCTGGGTGCGGCCGACCTGATCGTCGTGGTCGGCGGCGGGCCGGCCTGGGCGGTGCCCTGGCCCTCGGCTCCCGGTTCGTTCCGGCCCTACGGCGCCGACGTCGAGGTCACCCTCCCGGCCCAGGTCGACCTCGACCTGCCCGGCCTCCCGGCACCGGCCCGGCTCGGCGAACTGCCGCTGTCGCTGGCCGTCGCCGCCCACCTGCTGGCCGGTGTCGACGCGCCGCCCAGCCGGGTGGTCGCCGCCACCGTCCCTCCCTCCCTCGGGCCGGGCGCGGCCGCCGCCATCGGCCACGCCCTGACCGGCGGCCACCCCGCGGGTGGGCGGGTCGGCCTGGTGGCGATGGGGGACCTGTCGGCGTGCCGCACCGAACGGGCGCCGGGGGCGTTCCGGCCCGGGGCGGCCGGGTTCGACGCCTCGGTGGCCGAGGCGCTGCGGAGCGGGAAGCCGGAACGGCTGCTCGACCTCGACCCGACCCAGGCCGGCGAGTTGCTGGTCGCCGGCCGGGTCCCGCTCCAGGTCCTCGCCGGCGCCTGCGACCGCGGACCGCCCATGCGCGGCCAGGTCCTCTACGACGACGCGCCCTACGGCGTCGGCTACCTGGTCGCCCTCCTGACCGCGCCATGACCGGCTCCCCCCTGCCCCCGGCCGCCCTCGCGACCGCGCCGTGACCGGCCCGACTCCACCCCCGGCGGTGCCCGACCCGAGGCCGGGGCCGGTCCTGGCCCTGGTGGGCCCGACGGCCGCGGGCAAGACCGGGCTGGCGCTGGCCGTGGCCGAGCGGCTCGGGGCCGAGGTGGTGAGCGCCGACGCCATGCTGGTCTACCGGGGGATGGACATCGGGACGGCCAAGCCGACGCCCCGGGAGCGGGCCCGGGTGCCCCACCACCTGGTCGACCTGGTCGACCCCGGCGAGGAGTTCTCGGTGGCCCGGTTCCAGCCGCTGGCCCGGGCCGCGATCGCCGAGGTGCTCGGCCGGGGACGGTCGCCCCTGCTGGTCGGCGGGTCCGGCCTCTACTTCCACGCCGTGGTCGACGAGTTCGTCTTCCCCCCGACCGACCAGGCCGTCCGCTCCCGGCTGGAGGTCGAGGCGGCCCAGCTCGGCCTGCCCGAGCTGTACCGCCGGCTGGCCGCGGCCGACCCGCCGGCGGCCGCCCGGATCCAGCCCGGCAACCTGCGCCGCACGGTCCGCGCCCTCGAGGTGATGGAGCTGACCGGCCGGCCCTTCTCGTCGTTCCGGGCGGCCATGGACACCCCCGTCTCACGCTACCGGCTGACCGTGCTCGGCCTCGACCCCGGCCCCGAGCTGCTGCGAGCCAGGGTGGCCGAGCGGGTGGCGGCGATGACCGAGGCCGGGCTGGTCGAGGAGGTCCGGCGGCTGGCCGCGGGGCCGCTGTCCCGGACGGCCAGGCAGGCCCTCGGCTACAAGGAGCTGATCGACGCCATGGAGCGGGGCAGGCCGGTCCCCGAGGCGCTGGAGGCGGTGGTCAGGCGGACCCGAGCCTACGCCCGCCGCCAGCTGGCCTGGTTCCGCCGGGACCCGCGGGTGCGATGGAGTACCCTTCCTCCCGGGCCGCAGCGGGTCGCCTGGGCCCTGGAGGCGTACGGGAAGGGTTGACGCGTGGAGTTCGTCAAGGCGCACGGCACCGGCAACGACTTCGTGGTCGTCGAGGACCTGACCGACCGCTACCGGATCACCCCCGAGCTGGTCCGGGCGGTCTGCGACCGCCACTTCGGCGTCGGGGCGGACGGCCTGATCCGCATCACCCCCGGCACCGCCGCCCCGTTCTTCATGGACTACCGCAACGCCGACGGCTCGCTGGCCGAGATGTGCGGCAACGGGGTCCGGGTCGTCGGCAAGTACCTGGGCGACCGCGGCCACGTCGGTGGCGTCTTCGACCTGGAGACCCGGGCCGGGGTCAAGCACCTGGAGCTGCACGCCGACGACCGCGGCGACATCGACCGGGTCACCGTCGACATGGGCCCTCCCACCCTGGACGAGGAGCGCACCCTGGAGGTGGACGGCGAGAAGGTCACTGCCACCTGCCTGTCCATGGGCAACCCGCACGCGGTGGTGTTCGTGGACGATGTCGACGAGGCGCCGGTGACCACCCTCGGCCCCACCCTGGAGCACCACCCGGCCTTCGCCCCCGACAGGACCAACGTCGAGTTCGCCCAGGTCCTGGACCGGGCCACCGTGCGCCAGCGGACCTGGGAGCGGGGCGTCGGCGAGACGCTGGCCTGCGGGACCGGCGCCTGCGCGGTCGCCGTGGCCGCCCAGGTCAGGGGCCTGGCCGGCCGGCCGCTGGCCGTCGAGCTGCGCGGCGGCCGCCTCGAGCTCGACTGGACGCCCGGTGGTACCGTCCGCATGACCGGTACCGCCCGCGAGGTCGCCCACGGCACCCTGACCGACGAGTTCCTCGACTCGATCCGGTAGCCGACACCACCGGGCCCCGCCGCCGCGTACCGTCGGTGGGGATCGTGCCGTAGACTGCCGCAAACCGTGCAGAAGGGGCGGTCTCCATGTATGACGTGCTGGTCTTCGACCATCGTCTCGCCGAGCATCGGCCGCTCGACTCCAAGTCCGAGCTGGCCCGGCTCCTGTTCGGCTACACCACCGGCAACGGCCAGCGGTTCCCGGCCCAGCCCGACCTGGTCCGGTTCGTCGCCCGCCCGGGCGGGGAGGGCGACATCCAGGACGCCATGACCGGGCGCGACGCCATCGCCAAGGTCGAGGGCGGGGAGGTCATCGAATTCGTCTACCGGGCCGAGGGCCGGCGCACCGAGGGCTCCCTGGCCCGGATCGGCAACGGCGAGCTGCGGGTCCGCTGAGCCCGAGCGCCCGCACCACGCCCCGGCGCCGATGGGCCCGGGCGCCCGGGAGCGCGCCCCGGCACCGCCGCGCCGCTGGCGGTAGGCTGCCAGCTCGGATCGCCCGTCCATGCCGGACCGCCACGCGAGGAGACAGCCCAGCCCATGCGCACCGCACGCCGCATCGACGCCATCCCGCCGTACCTGTTCGCCGAGATCGACCGGAAGGTGGCCGAGCGCAAGGCGGCGGGGGTCGACGTCATCTCCTTCGGCGTCGGCGACCCCGACCTGCCCACCCCCGGCTTCGTGGTCGAGGAACTGGCCAGGGCGGCCCGCGACCCCTCGACCCACCGGTACCCGAGCTACTTCGGGCTGCCGTCGTTCCGGCGGGCCATCGCCGACTTCTACCGGCGCCGCTTCGGGGTCGAGCTGGACCCCGACACCCAGGTCCTGCCCCTGATCGGCTCCAAGGAGGGGATCGCCCACCTGCCCTGGGCGTTCGTCGACCCGGGCGACCAGGTGCTGATGACCGAGCCCGGCTACCCGGTCTACGAGGTCGGGACCATCCTGGCCGGCGGCCAGCCGGTGCACATCCCGCTCAGCGCCGAGGACGGCTGGTTCCCCGACCTGGCCACCGTCGACCCCTCGACGGCCCCGGACGCCAAGCTGCTGTGGCTCTGCTACCCGTCCAACCCGACCGGCGCCGTCGCAGGAGTCGACCAGCTGGAGCAGGCGGTCCGGTTCGCGGCCGAGCGTGACCTGCTGCTCGCCTACGACAACGCCTACTCCGAGATCACCTACGACGGCTTCGTCGCCCCGTCGGTGCTGGAGGTCCCGGGCGCCAGCGAGGTGGCCCTGGAGTTCGGGTCGCTGTCCAAGATCTTCAACATGACCGGCTGGCGGATCGGCTGGGCGGTCGGCAGCCCGGTCGCCATCGAGGCGCTCGGCCGGGTCAAGACCAACATCGACTCCGGCATCTTCAACGCCGTGCAGCGGGCCGGGGTCGCCGCCCTGGAGAGCGGCATGCCCCACCTGCCGGAGCTGCTGGCCACCTACAAGCGCCGCCGCGACCGGATCATGGAGGTGTTCTGGGACGCCGGCTGGAAGGTCGAGGCGCCCAAGGGCGCCCTGTACGTGTGGCTGCCGACCCCGCCGGGGGAGTCGAGCGTCGACTTCACCGCCCGGCTGCTGGACGAGGCCGGCGTGGTGGTGGCCCCCGGCACCGGCTACGGCCCGAGCGGCGAGGGCTACATCCGCCTGTCCATCACCATCCCCGACAGCCGCCTCGAAGAGGGCTGCGAACGGGTCCGCAAGGCGCTGGTCGGCCGGTAGGCGCCCCGTGGCCGGTGGGTCGGGCGGGCCGGGTGCCGGAGGCGCCCCGACCCGTGCCGCCGGAAATGGCGGGACGGAACGCGAGCCACCCGGTACGGTGGATGCGATGAGCGAACATATCGTGACCGATGCCGGGACCGACGCCCAGCGGGCCGACGGCGGACCGGCGACCACGACCCCGGCCCGTCCGGCCGACGAGGTCAAGCTCGTCGAGCTGCGCAAGCTCCGCCTGGAACGGGTGGTGCTCGTCGGCGTGGCCGTCGACGGGTCGGTGGAGCAGGCCGAGCGTTCGGTCGAGGAGCTGCACCGGCTGGCCGAGACGGCCGGGGCCGAGGTGCTCGACACCATGGTCCAGCGCCGGGCCCGGCCCGACGCCGGCACCTTCATCGGCAAGGGCAAGGCCAAGGAGCTGGCCGCCACCGTCAGGTCGCTCGGGGCCGACACCGTCATCATGGACGACGAGCTGTCGCCCGGGCAGCTCCGGCACCTGGAGGAGCTGGTCGACGCCAAGATGATCGACCGCACCGTGCTGATCCTCGACATCTTCGCCCAGCACGCCACCAGCCGCGAGGGCAAGACCCAGGTCGAGCTGGCCCAGCTCAACTACATGCTGCCCCGGCTGCGCGGCTGGGGCGAGAGCCTGACCCGGGTCGGCAGCGGCATGGGCTCGGCCGGGCCGATCGGCACCCGCGGCCCCGGCGAGACCAAGATGGAGGTCGACCGGCGCCGCATCCGCCGCCGCATCACCAAGCTCCGCCGCGACCTGGTCGACATGGCCCGGACCCGGGACGTCAAGCGCCGCGGCCGCGAGCGAGCCGGCGTCCCCGCCGTGGCCCTGGTCGGCTATACCAACGCCGGCAAGTCGACCCTGCTCAACCGGCTGTCCGGCGCCGGGGTGCTGGTCGAGGACAAGCTGTTCTCGACCCTCGACCCCACCACCCGCCGCCTCGACCTGCCCGGCGGGCGGGCCGCGACCTTCACCGACACCGTCGGGTTCATCGCCAAGCTGCCCCATGACCTGGTCGAGGCGTTCAAGTCGACCCTGGAGGAGGTCGCCCGGGCCGACCTGATCGTCCACCTGGTCGACGCCGCCCAGCCCGACCCCGCCGGGCAGATGGCCGCCGTCCGCTCCGTCCTCGGCGAGGTCGGCGCCGCCGACGTGCCCGAGCTGCTGGTCCTCAACAAGGCCGACCTGCTCGACGAGGTCACCCGCGCCCGCCTGGCCCGCCTGTTCCCCGGGGTTCCGATGGTCTCGGCCGCGACCGGCGAGGGGATCGACGACCTGCTCGCCGCCATCGCCGGCCGCCTGCCCCACCCCGAGGTCGAGCTGACCGCCCTGGTCCCGTACGACCGCGGCGACCTGGTCGACCGCGCCCACCGCGAGGGCGAGATCCTCTCGGCCGACCACCTCCCCGAAGGCACCCGCCTCCACCTCCGCGCCCCCGCCGCCCTGGCCAGCGCCCTCACGCCGTACCGGCTCGCCGGGCCGCACCCCGTTCGTCAGGGCCCGCTGGTCAGGTAGGCCAGCCGCTCAGCGGAGGCGGCGCAGCACGGCGACGACCTTGCCCAGGATCTGGGCCTGGTCGCCGTCGATCGGGTCGAAGGCGGGGTTGTCGGGGAGCAGCTGGACGTGGCCGCCCCGGCGGGAGAAGTGCTTGATGGTGGCCTCGGACTCGTCGTTGGCGAGGAGGGCGGCGACCATGTCGCCGTTGTCGGCCGTGTCCTGGCTCCGGACGACCACGTAGTCGCGGTCCAGCACGCCGGCGCCGACCATCGATTCCCCTCGGACCTGGAGCATGAACAGCTGGCCCTGGCCGACCAGCTCGCGCGGCAGCGGCAGCAGCTCCTCGACCGCGTCGTCGGCCAGGGTGCCGGTACCGGCGGCGACCGGCGCGCTCATCAGCGGGACGTAGGTGGGCAGCGGTCGCGGCATCGCGGCCACCGGCTCCTCGAGGTGGACCTCGATGGCGCGGGGCTTGGTCGGGTCGCGGCGGATGAAGCCCTTGCGCTGGAGCGCCTCGAGCTGGGAGTGGACGCTGGAGGTCGAGGTCAGCCCCACGGCCTCGCCGATCTCGCGGATGGACGGGGGATAGCCCCGGTCGGCGACCGCGTCGCGGATCACCTCCAGGATGCGTCGTTGCCTGGTGGTGAGTTGCTCCGCCATCGCCGTACCCCCTCGCGCCCGGATCCGTTGCCGCCTGATGAACCGGACTCTAGCAGCGAGGTTGGCCTGAGGCAAACACCAGTTCGATGGTGGTGGACACGGTTGACAGCGAACACGTGTTCGGGCAGCATGGGAGTGGTTCGAACAGGTGTTCCCCTCACCGGGGCCAGGCGAAGGGAGGTGGCCCGATGCGTGCCAGGGCGTTCGCCATCGTCCTCGTCGTGGCCGTGTTCCTCCTGGTCGCCCCCGGCCTGGCCCGCGGCGACGGGCCCGACCGGCCGCCGCCCCGGGTCACCTACGTGGTCGAGCCCGGGGACACCCTCTGGTCGATCGCCCGGCGGGTCGCCCCCGGACGCGACCCACGTCCGGTGGTGGACGGCCTGATCGAGGCCAACGACCTGCGCGGCGGGCTCCAGGCCGGGCAGGAGCTGTCCATCCCCGTCCCCGAGCGCTAGCGGTCGGGGACGGGCGGCGAGCTCCACGACCGCCTTCTCCGGGTCATGGGTCCCGCCTCCCGGTCCACCCCCGATGCGCGGGGTCAGGACGCGCCGGCGTTCGAGCGGGGCTTGGGGGGCGTGGACTTGCGGAGGGAGCCGAGGTCCTCCAGCTCGCGCTCGAAGTCGGCCGGGTCCTGGAAGTCCTTGTAGACGCTGGCGAACCGCATGTAGGCGACCGGGTCCAGCTCGCGCAGGGCGTTGAGGAGCTCGATGCCGACCTCCTGGCTCTCGACCTCGCGCTGGCCCCTGGCCCGGACCGCCTCCTCGATGTCACTGGCGATGTGTAGGATCTCGTCGTGCGAGATCGGACGGTTCTTGCAGGCCTTCTCGAGGCCCGCCACGAGCTTGCCGAGTTCGAACTGCTCCCTGGAGCCGTCGCGCTTGAGGACCAGCAGCGGCGTCTCCTCGACCCGCTCGAAGGTGGTGAAGCGTCGACCGCAGGCCGCGCAGGCCCGCCGGCGACGGATCGTCCCCCCGTCCTCGGACGGTCGGGAGTCGACCACGCGGTCCTCGTCGGACCCGCAGAAGGGGCAACGCACGGCAATCCTCTCCGGGCCGGCCGGTGCCGGCCACCACAACATATAGTGGTATAATCGGTCCCAGGCGGCAAGTTTTCACAAGATCTTGTGTGCAGGGTGCTTGACCCCGGCGCCCGATCGGTGCTTAATCACATCGCTGTAGTTCGTGGATCTGTCCGTTCGTCGTCCCGCTCGGCCCTGCTGACCCGGTCCGCAGCACCCGCTCAGCGCCGCTTCTCCAGGGGACGGAGGTGCGCGACCCCGGCCGGCACGGGGGTCGCAGGAGGTCAATCATCGTGGCCAAGACCCGGGATGCCCTGTCCGTCGAGCACGGCCCCGCCCGCCGGGGCCTCCAGGTGCGTCGCCTGTTCACGACCGAGGGAACCCACCCCTACGACGAGCTGACCTGGGAGCGCAGGGACGCCGTCATCACCAACTGGCGCGATGGCACGACCGCCTTCGAGCAGCGCGACCTCGAGTTCCCCGCCACCTGGTCGCAGAACGCCACCAACATCGTCGCCCAGAAGTACTTCCGCGGCCCCCTCGGCACCCCCCAGCGCGAGCACTCGGTCCGCCAGATGGTGGACAGGGTCGCCGGCACCATCACCCGCTGGGGCGCCAAGGACGGCTACTTCGCCACCGACCCCGACGCCGAGGCGTTCCAGGCCGAGCTGACCCACCTGCTGGTCAACCAGAAGGCCGCCTTCAACTCCCCGGTCTGGTTCAACGTCGGGGTCGAAGAGGACTGCCAGTGCTCGGCGTGCTTCATCCTGGCCGTCTCCGACACCATGCCCTCGATCCTCAACTGGTACGTCGAAGAGGGCATGATCTTCAAGGGCGGGTCGGGCTCCGGCATCAACCTGTCGACCATCCGCTCCTCCAGGGAGCAGCTGGGCAACGGCGGCGAGGCCTCGGGGCCGGTGTCGTTCATGCGCGGGGCCGACGCCTCGGCCGGGACGATCAAGAGCGGGGGCAAGACCCGACGAGCGGCAAAAATGGTGATCCTCAACGTCGACCACCCCGACATACGGGACTTCATCTGGTGCAAGGCCCGCGAGGAGCACAAGGCGCGGGTGCTGCGCGACGCCGGGTTCGACATGGACCTGGACGGGCGCGACTCGATCAGCATCCAGTACCAGAACGCCAACAACTCGGTGCGGGTCAACGACGACTTCATGCAGGCCTTTGAGGCCGACGGCGACTTCGACCTCAAGGCCGTGCTCGACGGCGCCACCATGGAGACGCTGCCGGCCCGCGACCTGATGCGCGAGATCGCCCAGGCGGCCTGGGAGTGCGCCGACCCGGGCATGCAGTACGACACGACAATCAATGATTGGCACACGACGCCCGAGTCGGGCCGGATCAACGCCTCCAACCCGTGCTTCACCGGTGAGACGCTGGTGCACACCGACAAGGGGCTCATCCGCTTCGACGAGCTGGCCCGCCGGGCCGTCGAGGGTGAGACCTTCGGCATCTACACCCACGACGCCACCAACCCCGACGCCCCGGCCGAGACGGTGACCCTCAGCTCACACGAGGCGGTCATGGTCACCGGGACCAATCCGGTGGTGCGGCTGCGCTTCTCCAACGGCGCCGAGGTCCGCTGCACGCCCAATCACCGCTTCTGGACCGCCAACCGGGGTTGGGTCGCGGCCCGGGACCTCGAGGGGACGGACCGGGTCCGGCTGCTCGACCGGGAGACGCCGGCGACCGCGGCCGAGCGGCGGCTGCCCGTCCCGACCGACGTGGCCGCCTACGCCAGCAAGGGCGATCACGCCACCCCGATGGCGCTGCCAGTGAAGTGGGAGGACGACTTTGCCCACCTGCTGGGCTGGCTGGTCGGCGACGGGTCGTTCAGTGGTGACGTGATCTCGGCGATCTACGGCTCTGCCGAGGACCGGGAGGTCGTGCTGCCACGGCACCAGCGGCTGTTCGCCGAGCTGAACGGCGGCCGGTCGCCCAAGGTCAGCGTGCAGGCCAATGGGACGATGCAGCTCCGCCTCTCCCGTCGGGCGCTGGCCTTGTTCTTCGAGGCCCTCGGCCTCAAGCGGGTGAAGGCGGCCGACAAGGATGTCCCCTGGTCGGTCTTTGAGGCTCCAACCGAGGCGGTCGCCGCCTTCCTGCGCGGCCTGTTCGACGCCGACGGCACGGTGGTGGACCAGCCGGCCAATGCCACCCGCTACGTCGGCCTCGGCAGCCGCTCGGCATCGCTGCTCCGGTCCGTGCAGACGCTGCTGTCGTCTCTTGGGATCACGGGCCACATCTACGCCGGCGGGACGGGCGGCGCCGGCGCGTTCTCCTACACCACCCGGGCTGGCGACGAGCGGACCTACCGGTCGGCACCCGGTTACGACCTGCGGATCGCCGGGGACGGCATCGACCGGTTCGCTGCCCTGATCGGGTTCGGCCTCCCCAGCAAGGCCGACCGGCTGGCGCGGGTCGCCGCTGCCGCCAAGTACCGCAAGGAGCGCACCGTCATCCTTATGAGCCGAGAGGACGACGGCGTCGCGGTGACCTACAACCTCACCGAGCCGAAGAATCACTCCTACCTGGTGCAGGGGCTCGTCGTCTCGAACTGCTCCGAGTACATGCACCTGGACAACTCGGCCTGCAACCTGGCCAGCCTGAACCTGCTCAAGTTCCTCGGGAACGACGGGAACTTCGACGTGACCGCGTTCCGGCACGCGGTCGAGATCGTGTTCCTGGCCCAGGAGATCATCGTCGGGAACTCGTCCTACCCGACCGAGCGGATCACCCAGAACGCCAAGGACTTCCGGCAGCTCGGGCTGGGCTACGCCAACCTGGGGGCGCTGCTGATGGCTCTCGGCAAGGCCTACGACTCCGACGGCGGGCGGGCCTGGGCGGGGTCGATCACCGCCCTCATGACCGGGCACGCCTACCGGACCAGCGCCCGCATCGCCCAGGTGACCGGGCCGTTCGCCGGCTACCCCAAGAACCGCGAGCCGATGCTGCGGGTGATGGGCAAGCACCGGGCCGCCGTCGACGACATCGACGCCTCGCTGGTCCAGACCGACCTGTTCGAGGCCGCCCGCACCGCCTGGGACGAGGCCATCAAGCTCGGCCAGGAGCACGGCTACCGCAACGCCCAGGCCAGCGTGCTCGCCCCGACGGGGACCATCGGCCTGCTGATGGACTGCGACACCACCGGGATCGAGCCCGACCTGGCCCTGGTCAAGACCAAGAAGCTGGTCGGCGGCGGGTCGATGTCGATCGTCAACCAGACCGTGCCGCGGGCCCTGCGGACCCTCGGCTACGCCGACGAGCACGTGCAGGCCATCGCCGAGTACGTGGCCGAGAACAACTCGGTGCAGGGCGCGCCGGCGCTGCGGGCCGAGCACTACGAGGTGTTCGACTGCGCCATGGGCGACTCGCCGATCCAGTACATGGGCCACATCCGCATGATGGCCGCGGCCCAGCCGTTCCTCAGCGGCGCTATCTCCAAGACGGTGAACATGCCCGAGCAGGTCACCGTCGAGGACGTCGAGCACGCCTACGTCCAGGGCTGGAGGCTGGGGCTCAAGGCCCTGGCCATCTACCGGGACAACTGCAAGGTCGGCCAGCCGCTCTCGGCCGACCGCAAGGTGACCACCGACACCGGCGCGGTCATCGAGGTCGACCAGGCCCCGGTGCGCCGGCGCCTGCCCAAGCAGCGGCCCTCGCGGACGACCTCCTTCCGGGTCGGGGACATCGAGGGCTACCTGACCGCCGGGTCCTACCCGGACGACGGGCTGGGTGAGATCTTCGTCAAGGTGTCCAAGCAGGGCTCGACCCTGTCGGGGGTGATGGACGCCTTCGCCATCGCGGTCAGCGTCGGCCTGCAGTACGGGGTGCCGCTGGAGGCATTGGTGGCCAAGTTCACCAACATGATCTTCGAGCCCAACGGCATGACCGACGACAAGGACATCCGCATCGCCCAGAGCCTGGTCGACTACCTGGCCCGCCGGCTGGCCATCGACTACCTGGACGTCGAGACCCGCCACGCCCTGGGGATCAAGACCGCCGCCGAGCGCACCGCCGAGGTCAACGGCACCGCCGAGCCGACCCAGGCCGCCCCGGCCCCGCCCGGGGACGAGGCCGCCGCGGCGCCGGGCCCGGTCCCGGTCGAGCTCCCGCCCGGCCGCGCCGCCCCGGCCGACGCCGCCTCGGCGGCCAGGGCCCCGGCCTTCACCCCGGGAACGGCCGCGGTCGACGCCCCCTACTGCTCGACCTGCGGGGTCCGGATGCGCCCGGCCGGCTCGTGCTTCGTCTGCGAGTCCTGCGGCACGACCAGCGGGTGCAGCTAGGGGAGGGCGCGTGGTCACGGCCGAGGACGTGCGGCGGGTGGCCGGGGCGTTGCCGCGCAGCGAGGAGCACCTCATCCGGGACCAGGTGAAGTTCCGGGTGGGCCGGATCGTGTTCGTCGCCATCTCGCCGGACGAGCGGTCGATGGGGTTCGGGTTCCCCAAGGAGGAGCGGGCGGCGCTGGTGGCGAGCGAGCCGCACAAGTTCCACATGCCGGCGCGCTCGGACGAGCGCTACCACTGGGTGCGGGTGTGGCTGGACGCCATCGACCAGGCGGAGATGGAGGAGCTGGTGGTCGAGGCGTGGCGCATGGTGGTGCCCAAGCGGCTGGCCGCCACCTATCCGGGCCCGGGCGCCGGCTCCGGCCCGGGCCCCTGAACCAGGGGGCCGTCAGAGGGTCGGCGGGAGGCCGAAGGCGGGGAACAGGGTGGCGTCGAAGGTGGTGATCTCGGCGATGCGGCCGCCGTCGATGCGCGGCACGTCGAACTTGAACGCGCGGAACTCGGTGTCGTCCGGCGCCCGGAGGTAGCTGGCGGCCGTGGGCTGGCGGTTGGCGCGGGTCGGCACGAGGCGCCAGTCGCCTCCGAGGGGTACGCCGGCAGCCGCTCCCGGAGCGTCGCCCTGGAACGCCGGGCGCCCTCCGAACTCATCGGTGACGGCCGATCCGGCAAGCTGGAGGTGGCGAGCGGGCGACTCGCCGGCAAGGAGCGACCTCCATGACCGACCCCGCGCGGCCCCGTCGGGGGCCGACGACCGAGGAGCAGCTGCGGGCGGCCTGGGTGACCGAGCCACCCAGGCTCACGGGCCGGATCCAGGTGGTCGACGACGACCCGGAGTGGCCGCGGTTGTTCCGGCGCGAGGCGGAGCGGATCAGGGCGGCGCTGGGGGAGCAGGTGGTGCAGCTCGAGCACATCGGGTCGACCTCGGTGCCGGGGCTGGCCGCCAAGCCGATCATCGACATCCTGCTGGTGGTGCCCGACTCCGCGGACGAGCCGGCCTACCTCCCGGACCTCGAGGCGGCCGGGTACGTGCTGGTCATCCGGGAGCCCGGGTGGTTCCAGCACCGCTGCTTCAAGGGGCCGGGCACCAACGTCAACCTGCACGTGTACTCGCCCGGCTGCCCGGAGATCGAGCGTTACCTGCTGTTCCGGGAGCGCCTGCGTGGCCATCCGGAGGAGCGGGCGCGCTACCAGCGGGTCAAGCGTGAGCTGGCCGAACGGGACTGGACGTATACCCAGGAGTACGCCGACGCCAAGACCGAGGTGGTCGAGGGGATCATCGCCCGGGCCCGCGGTGGTCCCGGGGCCTGAGCGGGGACCCAGGACCCGGGCCGGGGCTTCCACAAGCCTCCCTGGGGCGTTCACAACTCCTTCACGACGGGACGGCAGCATCGGGAACGACCGAAAGCAACGCCGTCAACGAGGAGGAACAATGCGACGGACGATGGTGGTCGGGGCCGCGATTCTGGCCGTCCTGGCCGTGATCGGGATCGGGGTCGTGGCCTTCAACGCAGGGATCGACGAGGGAGTCTCCAGGCAGCTGGCCACAAGCGGCGACACCGGCCAGGTGGTCAGGGTCGTCGGGCACGGCTGGGGCTACGGCCCCGGGTTCGGCTTCCCGTTCGGGCTGATCCTGTTCCCGCTGTTCGTGATCGGGATCGTGCTGCTGGTCCGGGGTGCCGTCTGGCGCGGGCGCTGGGGCGGTCCCCGGTGGGGAGGCCCTGGTGGCTGGGGCCCTGGCGGTCCGGCGGGCTACGGCCCTCCGGGGCCGTGGGGCGGCCAGGCAGGGTTCGACGAGTACCACCGCCGCCTGCACGAGCAGCCCGCGGCGCCGGCCGGTCCGGGTGACGCCCCCGACGGGAGCGGCACCCGGGAGACTCCGACCGACACCGGGACCGCCTAGCAGACGCGACGGGATCGACCGGCGCCACCCCGACGGGCGCGCCGGGGCGGGGCGGAGGGTTGCCTCCGCCCCGCCGTCTCGTCAGGCTTCCGGCCAGAGTCCAGGAGGGAATGGTGAAGAGGATCCTGGTGGTCGAGGACGAGAGCAAGATCGCCCGGCTGGTGCGCGACTACCTCGAGCACGCCGGGTTCGAGGTGGTGGTCGCGGGGGACGGGGAGGTGGCCCTGGCCGAGACCCGGCGGGCCCGGCCCGACCTGGTCGTGCTCGACCTGGGGCTGCCCGGGCGCGACGGGCTGGACGTGGCCCGGAGCCTGCGCCGGACCTCCAACGTCCCCATCGTGATGCTGACCGCGCGCGGGGAGGAGACCGACCGGGTCGTCGGCCTGGAGCTGGGCGCCGACGACTACGTGGTCAAGCCGTTCAGCCCCAGGGAGCTGGTGGCCCGGGTCAGGGCCGTCCTGCGGCGGACCGAGGCCGCCGGGGCGGGCGGGACCGAGGTGCTCCGGGTCGCCGACGTCGAGGTCGACCTGCCCCGCATGCGGGTGGCGGTCGCCGGCCGGCCGGTCGAGCTCACCCCGACCGAGTTCCAGCTGCTGGCCACCCTGGCCCGCGAACCGGGCCGCGTGTTCACCCGCGGCCAGCTCCTGGACGCGGTCCACGGCGTGGCCTTCGAGTCCTACGAGCGGGCGGTCGACGCCCACGTCAAGAACCTGCGCAGGAAGATCGAGCCGACGCCCGGCCATCCCCGCTACCTCCTCACCGTCCACGGCGTCGGCTACCGGTTCACCGATGCCTGACAACGGCCCAGCCGGGAGCGAGCCTGGTCCCGCGCCGGAGCGCGGGGGCGGGGCGGGACCGGCCGACCCGGCTGGGCCGTGGGGCGACCCGGGGTCCTCGCCCGGTGGGCGGTGGGGTGGCCGGGGCTCGCCGCACGGTGGGTGGTGGGGTGGGCGGCGGCCGCCGTGGTGGCCGGAGGGGGAGCCGTTCCCACCGGCGTGGGGGGGTGGCCGCCGGGGCCGGTTCCCGCGGCGGGTCGGGCTGCTGGTGGCGCTGGCCCTGGGGCTCACCTTCCTGGCCAGCGGGCTCGCATGGAGGCTGCTGTGGGGTGGCCAGTACGGCCCCGGCGGCGGCGGCGGACGAGGCTGGTACGGGCCGCCGTTCCCCCTGCTGATCCTGGGGCTGCTGGGCGTGGCGTTCCTGGTCGGCCGGGCGGTGCGGCGGCTGGCGACGCCGATCGGGGAGGTGATGGAGGCCGCCGACCGGGTCGCCGGCGGCGACTACTCGGCCCGGGTCCAGGTGCGCGGGCCGGGAGAGGTCGGCCGCCTGGCCCACTCGTTCAACCAGATGACCGAGCGCCTCCAGGCCAACGAGACCCAGCGCCGAGCCCTGCTGGCCGACGTCGCCCACGAGCTGCGGACCCCGCTGTCGGTGATCCGGGGCAACGTCGAGGGGGTGCTGGACGGGGTGTATCCGGCCGACGCGACCCACCTGGGGCCGATCCAGGAGGAGACGGCGGTGATGGCGCGGCTGCTCGACGACCTCCAGACCCTCTCGACGGCCGAGGCGGGCGCGCTCCGGCTCCACCGCGAGCGGGCCGACCCGCTCGCCCTGGCCCAGGACGCGGCGGCCGCGCTTCGGCCGCGGGCCGAGCGGGCCGGGGTCAGCCTGGACGTCCGCGGTGCCGCCCCGGTCCCCGAGGTCGACGTCGACCAGGTGCGGATCGGCGAGGTTCTCGCCAACCTCCTCACCAACGCCATCCGGCACACCCCTCGGGGAGGGGCGGTCCGGGTCGTGGTCTCCCCGGCCCCGGGCGGCGTGACCTTCGCCGTCTCCGACACCGGGCCCGGGATCGACGCCCGCGACCTGCCGCATGTGTTCGACCGGTTCGTGAAGTCGGCCGACTCCGGCGGGGCCGGGCTGGGCCTGGCCATCGCCCGGAGCCTGGTCGAGGCCCACGGCGGCCGGATCACCGCCGAGAGCACCCCCGGGGCGGGGACCACCATGCGGTTCGAGCTTCCGGCTGTGGGAAACTCCACCGGTTCGTCGGGGTGACGGCTTACCCTTGTCTCGCACCCTTCGGGTGTGCAGCATTGAGGTGACGCAACGGGCATCCCGACCGAAGCCGACGGGTTGGTGGTCTGGTGACGAACGGCGAGCTGGGCGCGACCGGCCAGAAGATCTACGACTTCATCCAGGAGTCCCATGCCACCACCGGGCTCGTGCCCACGGTGCGCGAGATCCGCGAGGCGATCGGCGTCAGCTCCATCGGGACGGTCGGCTACTGGCTCGACAAGCTCGAGGCGCTGAACCTGATCCGCCGCGACGCCGGCAAGAACCGCTCCATCCAGCTCCGGGGCGAGTCCCCGACGGTCCCGGTGCCGCTGGTCGGTGACATCCGCGCCGGGTCGCCGATCCTGGCCGAGCAGCGGGTCGACGGCAACTTCGTGCTGCCCCGCCAGCTGGTCGGCGAGGGCACCCTGTTCATGCTGCGGGTGCGCGGCGACTCGATGATCGACGCCCAGATCGCCGAGAACGACTACGTGGTCGTGCGGGAGCAGCGCGACGCCCAGAACGGCGACATCGTCGCCGCCCTCGTCCCCGGCGCCGAGGACGGCGCCACCATCAAGACCTTCTCCCGCAACGGGGACCGGGTCCGCCTGCTCCCCGCCAACAAGCAGTACAGGCCGATCCCGTTCGGGCCCGAAGGCCGCATCCTGGGCAAGGTGGTCACGGTCCTGCGCCGGATCTGAGGGAGCGACGGGTGGGCGGGGCCGACCACGATCCTGGGGCCCGGCGGGCGGGCTGACCTTCGCCAGCCCACGCTCCCTCCGCCCTCGCCGTCGGCCATGCCGGCGCTCAGCCGGCCCGCAGGAGGACCACGGTGATGTTGTCGGGGCCGCCGGCGGCGTTGGCGGCGTCGATCAGGGACCGGCAGGCCGCCTCGCCGTCCGCGCCGGCCGACAGGAGCTCGGCGATCCGGTCGTCGTCGACCGCCTCGGTGAGGCCGTCGGAGCAGAGCAGGACCTGGTCGCCGTCGCGCAGCTCCACGGGGTCGGGGGTGTCGACCGGGACCCGGGGGTCGAGGCCGACGGCCCGGGTGAGGATGCTGCGCTCGGGGTGGATGGCCGCCTGCTCGGGGGTCAGGCGGCCCCGGCGGACCAGCTCCCCGACGACGGTGTGGTCGCTGGTGAGCTGCTCCAGCGACCCGTCGCGCAGCAGGTAGGCGCGGCTGTCGCCCACGTGGGCGAGCTGGAGGTGGCGCTCGCCGGCCAGGGCGGCGGCGGTCATGGTGGTGCCCATGCCCCACAGGCCGGGGTCGCCGGCGGCCCGCTCCAGGATGGCCGCGTTCCCCTCCCGGATGGCGGCGGCCAGCGCCTCGGCCGCCTCGCCCGGCTCGGCGAACTCGCGGCCGTCGAGGGCGGCCAGCGGCTCCACCGCGGCCGCCGAGGCGACCTCGCCGCCCTGGTGGCCGCCCAGCCCGTCGGCGACCGCGAACACGGTCCGGCCGCAGAAGTAGCTGTCCTCGTTGCCGGAGCGGGCCCGCCCGACGTCGGTGCCCGCGAAGCTGCTCAGGCGCATGTGGGTTCCTCCATCTGTGGGGGGAAGGATCGCACGCGACGGCGCTATCGTGGGGGCCGACAACCGCGGACGCCATCTGAGGAGGACCCGTGACCACTGCGGCGGAGCTCGACCCGGCCCCCAAGCTCGGCGCCTACGCCCACCCCGAGCGCCTGGTGACCACGGCCTGGCTGGCCGACCACCTCGACGACCCCAACCTGGTGGTGGCCGAGTCGGACGAGGACGTGCTGCTGTACGAGACCGGGCACATCCCGGGCGCGGTCAAGATCGACTGGCACCTGGACCTGAACGACCCGGTCGAGCGGGACTACGTGAGCGGCGAGGGCTTCGCCCGGCTGATGTCGTCCAAGGGCATCGGGCGCCACACCACCATCGTGTTCTACGGCGACAACTTCAACTGGTGGGCCGCCTACGCCCTGTGGGTGTCGACCCTGTTCGGCCACCGGGACGTGCGGCTGTTGGACGGCGGCCGCCAGAAGTGGACGGAGGAGGGCCGGCCCCTGACCACCGACGTGCCCCAGCGCCCGGCCGCCGACTACCCGGTGGTGCAGCGCGACGACAGCACCATCCGCGTCTTCCGCGACCAGGTCCTCCAGCACGTCCGCTACGGTGGCCGGCTGGTCGACGTGCGCTCGCCCGGCGAGTACTCGGGCGAGCTGCTGGCCATGCCCGACTACCCCCAGGAGGGGGCGCTGCGCGGCGGCCACATCCCCGGCGCGGCCAACGTCCCCTGGAAGCGGGCGGCCAACGACGATGGCACCTTCAAGTCGGCCGACGAGCTGCGGGCCATCTACCAGGGCGAGCTCGGCCTCGGCCCCCAGGACGACGTCGTCGCCTACTGCCGCATCGGCGAGCGCTCCAGCCATACCTGGTTCGTGCTCAGCCAGCTGCTCGGGTTCCACCACGTGCGCAACTACGACGGCTCCTGGGTGGAGTGGGGGAACTCGGTGCGGGCGCCCATCGAGCGTTCCAGCGAGCCCGGCCCCGACCCCCGCCTCAAGGCGGTCGGCTAGCCCATGGCCATGCCGGCCCGGCTCGCCGAGATCGTCGAGGAGTTCGCCGACCTCCCGGCCGAGCTGCGCCTGGAGGCGCTGCTCGACTACTCGCGGCGGGTGCCGCCGCTGCCCGAGCGCCTGGCCGGCCACCGCGACCAGATGGAGCAGGTGCCGGAGTGCCAGACGCCGTTCTTCCTGGCCACCGAGCTGGGCGACGGCGACCGGGTGACCATCCACTTCGACGCCCCGCCGGAGGCGCCGACCACCCGGGGGTTCGCCGGCATCCTGTCCGAGGGCCTCAACGGCGCCACCGCCGAGGAGGTCCTGGCCGTGCCCAACGGCTTCTACACCGCCCTGGGCCTCGACCGGGTGATCTCGCCCCTGCGCCTGCGCGGCATCTCGGCCATCCTGGGCCGGCTCAAGCGCCAGGTCGGCGTCCAGGTCGAGGCCCGCTCGGCCGGCCCGGCCCCCGCCTGAGCGCGGTCAGGTGACCAGCACCAGCTTGCCGAGCTTGCCGCCGGCCGCGAACCGATCGTAGGCCTCCTGGGCGTCGGCCAGGGGGAAGGTGGCGGCCACCGGGACCCGGAGGCGGCCGGCGGCCACCAGGGGCAGGGCCTGGTGCTCGACCCGGCGGGCGGCGTCGGCCTTCTGCTCCAGGGGGCGCGAGCGCAGGTTCGAGGCCAGCACCCGGGACCGGCGGGTCATCAACTTGTGCAGGTCGAGCTCGACGGTGGCGCCGGCCCCGACCCCGATCACCATCAGGCGGCCGCCGATGGCCAGCGCGTCCAGGTTGGCCGGGAAGTTGGGGGCGCCGACCAGCTCCAGGATCACGTCGAAGGGGCCCTCCTCGAAGGCCCGGGCGGGCTCGGCCACCACGTCGGCCCCGAGGTCGGCCACGGCCCGCTGGTGGTCGCGGTTACGGACGCTGGCCACCACCCGGGCCCCGGCGGCCGCGCCCAGCTGGACGGCGGCCGTGCCCACCCCGCCGGCGGCGCCGTGGACCAGCAGCCGGTCGCCGAGGCCGAGGCCGCACTGGGTGAACAGGGCGTCGTGGGCGGTGGTGACCACCTCGGGGAACCCGCCGGCCCCGGGCCAGCCGAGCCCGTCGGGGACCGGGATGGCCGTCCGCTCGTGGACCACGGCCAGCTCGGCCTGGCCGCCCCCGCCGACCACGGCCATCACCCGGTCGCCGGGCCGGAAGCGGTCCACGCCGGGGCCGGTGGCGGCCACCTCGCCGGCCAGCTCCAGCCCGGGGATGTCGGCCGGGCTGCCCGGCGGGGCCGGGTAGCCGCCCCGGAGCTGGTGCAGGTCGGCGCCGTTGAGCCCGGCGGCCGCGACCCGGACCAGCAGCTCGCCCCGCCCCGGCTCCGGGTCGGGCCGCTCGGCCAGCACCAGCCGGCCGTCCTCGATCGTGACCGCCCGCACGCCCCCTCCTCAGTCGGCCGGCGCCGGGTCGGGGGCGTACAGGGTCCGCATCCAGATGGTGAACAGTGTCTCCAGGGCGGCCCCGCGGTCGGCGTCGGTGGCCCCGACCCGGCCGAAGGTGGCGGCCAGGTGCCGCTCGGTCATCCAGACCAGGGCGGCGGCGACGTGGTCGGGATGGGCCAGGCTGGTCCGGCCGGCGGCGGCGTCGCGGCGGATCCGGGCCGCGGTGGCGTCGACGAAGCCCTGGACCAGGCCGCGGTAGACCGCCTCGACGTCGGCGTCGTGGCTGGCCGCCTCGGCGATGGCCCGCAGCAGCGGCCCGTGCACGGCGTACAGGTCGGCCAGGCGCTCCAGGGACCGGCGGCCCTCGACCAGGGGGTCCCCGCTGCCCCGGAGCCAGCCGGCGCTCATGTCCCACAGCTCCTCGTTGAGGTCGCCGACAAGATGGACCAGCAGGTCCTGGCGGTCGGTGAAGTGGCGGTAGAAGGCGGTGCGCGACTGGCTGGTGGCGGCCATCAGGTCGTCGACGGTCAGCTCGCGGAACGGCCGCTCGCCCAGCAGCCGCCCGGCCGCCTCGAGGATCTCCTGCTCGGAGTCCTCGCGGCGCCGGCGGCGCCGGCGGCCCGGCTCGACCTGGACGCTGCCAACCATCGCCACAATCTAACAAAGCCAGCTGCTGACGCGGCGTCACGATCGGGGCGGCCCGGGCACGGCACCTTGCGCGCCCGGCGTCCGAGGGTGATCGTTGTCGCATGCCGCCCATACCCGCCGACCCCCCCCAGCTCTTCGTGCCCGACGGGCCGGCGGCCGACCCGGTCCCCGCCCCGCCGGCCCGCGAGCCCGGGAGCCGGCGGCGCCTGGGCCGCGGGTCGAGGCGGCCGGTGCCGGTGCTGCTGGCCGTCGACGGCAACGGGCTGGCCCACCGGGCCTACCACGCGGTCGGGGGGGCCGAGGGGCCGCCGGGCGAGGCCCGCCAGCGGGTCCTGGCCATGCTGGCCCGCATCGGGGCCGCGACCCGGCCGAGCGCCTGCGTGGTCGGGTTCGACGACCCGGTCCGCTCGCTGCGGCGCGACCGCCATCCCGGCTACAAGTCGGCCCGCCCGCCCAAGGACGACGCCCTGGTCGACCTGCTGGACGAGCTGCCCGGCCTGCTGCGGCTGCTCGGACTGTGCGTGGCCGTGCCCGAGGGGCTGGAGGCCGACGACGTCCTCGGCTCGGCGGCCGCGCTGGCCCGCCGGCGTGGCGTGGCGGCCGCCCTGGCCACCGGCGACCAGGACGCCTTCGCCCTCGTCGCCCCCACCGTGCAGGTCTTCTACCTGGTCACGGGGGGCCGGATGGAGCAGGTCTCGCCGAGCTGGCTGCGGGCCCGCTACGGCGTCGGCCCGGCCGCCTACCCCGGGTTCGCCGCCCTGCGGGGCGACTCCAGCGACTGCCTGCCCGGGATCAAGGGCATCGGCGCCGTCACCGCGGCCCGGCTGCTGGCCGCCTACGGCACCGTCGAGGAGGCCCTGGACGACCCGGCCGGCGTGGCCCGCCTGCTGGGCGCCTGGGTGGCCGAGGCCCTGGTCACCCAGCGGGCCACCTACGAGCTCAACCGGGAGCTGATGGCCATCCGCGACGACGTCCCCCTCGACGTCGCCACCTGCGCCCGCCGCCTCGACGCCCCCACCGTCGCCGCCGTCCTGGAGGACCACGGCGCCGCCGACCTCACCGGCCGCTTCCTCGGTTCCTTCGCCCAGCTCGGCCGGACCGCCTGGCGCCGCGCCGCCGACGGCTAGGCCCGGCGTGCGCAACCGGGCGACCCGGGCCACCATGGGCATGGCACCCGCAAGCGACAGAAGGGCGCGCATGACCACCGCCACCCCGCCGACCCCGACCACCCTCGGCGGCCTCCGGGCCTCCGGTCACCGCTACAAGGCGGTCAAGCACGAGCTCCGCGACAACCTCCTGGCGAAGCTGGCCGAGGGGGGCGAGCGCTTCCCCGGCATCGTCGGCTTCGACGACACCGTCCTGCCCGAGCTGGAGCGGGCCCTGCTCGCCGGCCACGACATCGTGCTGCTGGGCGAGCGCGGCCAGGGCAAGACCCGCCTGATCCGCTCGCTGCACCACCTGCTGGACGAGTGGACCCCGGCGGTGGCCGGCTGCGAGATCAACGACCACCCGTACGTGCCGACCTGCGTCGCCTGCCGGCGGCGGCTGGACGAGCTGGGCGAGGAGCTGCCGGTGGCCTGGCGCCACCGCTCCGAGCGCTACGGCGAGAAGCTGGCCACCCCCGACACCAGCGTCGGCGACCTGATCGGCGACATCGACCCGATCAAGGTGGCCGAGGGCCGCACCCTGGGCGACCCCGAGACCATCCACTACGGGCTGGTGCCCCGCACCAACCGCGGCATCTTCAGCGTCAACGAGCTGCCCGACCTGGCCGAGCGGATCCAGGTGGCGCTGCTCAACGTGCTCGAGGAGCGCGACATCCAGGTCCGCGGCTACCAGCTGCGGCTGCCCCTGGACCTCATCCTGATCGCCAGCGCCAACCCCGAGGACTACACCAACCGCGGCCGCATCATCACCCCGCTCAAGGACCGCTTCGGGGCCGAGGTGCGGACCCACTACCCGTTGCGCCTGGACGACGAGCTGACCCTGATCCGCCAGGAGGCCATCCTGGCCTGGGACGACCAGCCGCTGGGGCGGCCGCTCGTCCCAGGGCACGTGCTCGAGGTCATCGCCCGCTTCGCCAGGGCGGTGCGCGAGTCGCCCCAGATCGACGCCCGCTCCGGCGTCTCGGCCCGCTTCGCCATCGCCGCCGCCGAGACCCTGGGCGCCTCGGCCGTGCGCCGGGCCGCCGTCACCGGCGAGGAGACGCCGGTGGCCCGGGTGGTCGACCTCCCGGCGGTCGTCCCGGTCTCCCTCGGCAAGGTCGAGTTCGACCAGCTCGAGGAGGGCCGGGAGCTGGAGCTGCTCAAGCACCTGCTGCGCCGGTCGGTGGCCGAGACCTGGCGGGCCCGGCTGGCCGGGTCGGACCTGTCGGGCCTGCTGCGCCGCTTCGACGAAGGCGCCACCGTGGAGACCGGCGACCTGGTCCCGGCCCGCGAGCTGCTGGCCCGGATCGGCCCGGTGCCGGGGCTGGCCCAGCTGCTGCGCCGCCTCGGGGACGACCAGGCGGCCGAGACGCCCGGCCTGGCCGCGGCCGCCCTCGAGTTCGCCATGGAGGGCCTGCACCTGGCCAAGCGCCTGGCCAAGGAGGAGCTCCCCGGCCGCACCGTCTACGGCGGCTGACGATGAGCTACCGCTACGGTGCCTGGCGGGGTGGGCCCGACCCGCTGGAGCCGCCGTTCGACGTGGCCGGGGCGCTCGACCGGCTGGGGGAGCGGGTCCTGTCCGGCGACCGGGCCGCCGACGCCCTGCGCAACCTGCTGCGCCAGGGCATGCCGGGCACCCGGGGCCTGCGCGACCTGCTCCGCCAGGCCCGCGACCGGCACCGGGAGCTGCGCGAGCGCGGCCGCCTCGACGGCACCCTGGAGCGGGTCCGGGAGCTGCTCGACCAGGCCGTCGAGGCCGAGCGCCAGGCCCTGTTCCCCGACCCGTCGGACGCGGCCCGCCTGGCCGAGGCCGAGCTGGACCAGCTCCCGCCGGACACGGCCAGGGCGGTGCGCCAGCTCGCCGACTACCAGTGGCGCTCGCCCGAGGCCGCGGCCGCCTACGAACAGATCCGCGACCTGCTCCGCCGCGAGGTGCTCGACTCCCAGTTCCGGGGGATGCGCGACGCCCTGGCCGGGGCCAGCCCCGAGGAGCTCCAGCGCATCCGGGACATGGTGGCCGACCTCAACGCCATGCTGGAGGCCGACGCCCGCGGGGAGGACACCCAGCGCCAGTTCGAGGAGTTCATGGAGCGCTATGGCGACATGTTCCCCGAGAACCCGCGGAACCTGGAGGAGCTGGTCGACGCCCTGGCCCGGCGGGCCGCGGCGGCCAGCCGGCTGGCTTCCTCGCTCACCCCCGAGCAGCGGGCCGAGCTGGCCGCCCTCTCCGAGTCGGTCCTCGGCGACCTCGGGCTCCAGTACGAGCTGGATCGTCTCGGCCGCTCGCTGCGCGCGCGCCGGCCCGACCTGCCCTGGGACCAGGGCGCGGCCATGGGCGGGGAGGAGCCGCTCGGCCTCGGCGACGCCACCACCGCCCTGGAGGAGCTGGCCGATCTCGAATCGCTGGAATCCACATTGGGCCAGCGCTACCCGGGCGCCTCCCTCGACGACGTCGACCTGGAGGCGGTGGACCGGGCCCTGGGCCGGGCGGCCGTCGACGACGTCGAGACCCTTCGCCGGCTGGAACGGGAGCTGACCGAGCAGGGCTACCTGCTCCGCGAGCAGGGCGAGCTGAAGCTGAGCCCCAAGGCGATCCGGCGCATCGGCGCGGTCGCCCTGCGCCGGATCTTCTCCAGCCTGGAGGAGGGCCGCCGGGGCGACCACGACGTGGCCGGCCTCGGCCTCGCCGGCGAGCCCACCGGCGCCTCCCGCCCCTGGGCCTTCGGCGACGAGGAACCCCTTGACGTGGTCCGCACGGTCCGCAACGCGGTCCTGCGCGCCGGCCCGCGCCGCCCCGGCGGGGCTGTGGACAGCACCGGGAACCCCGCGTCCCGATCGGCCAGCGTCCCCCTCCGGGGGGCCGAGCGGCGGGCCGCGGGGTTCCCGCATGCCCAGGGGGCCGAGCAGCCGGAGGCCGGGATCCCGCGCGCCCGGACAGCGGGCCGGGCGGTGGAGCTGGCCCCCGAGGACTTCGAGGTGCTGGAGACCGAACGGCGGACCTCGGCCGCCGTCTGCCTGCTGGTCGACCAGTCGTACTCGATGCTGCTGCGGGAGACCTGGGGGATGGCCAAGGCGACCGCGCTGGCCCTGCACAGCCTGGTGTCGACCCGCTATCCGCAGGACGCGCTGGAGATCATCGGGTTCTCCCGGCTGGCCCGGACCGTGCGGCCGGCCGACCTGCCCGACCTGGACGCCGACGTCGGCCAGGGGACCAACCTGCACCATGCCCTGGTCCTGGCCGGCCGGCACCTCGACCGGCACCCCGAGGCCGAGCCGGTGGTCCTGGTCGTCACCGACGGCGAGCCCACCGCCCACCTGGAGCCCGACGGCTACCCCTGGTTCGCCTACCCGCCCGAGCGGCGCACCATCGAGCTGACCCTGACCGAGGTGACCCGGCTGACCCGCCGGGGCGCCACCGTCAACGTGTTCATGCTCGACGACGACCCGCGCCTGGTCGCCTTTGTCGACCTGATCGCCCGTCTCAACGGCGGCCGCGTGTTCGCGCCCTCGCCCGATCGCCTGGGCGACTACGTGGTCAGCGACTACCTGCGCGCCCGCCGCGGCCGTCGCGCCCGCTGAGCCGCCGCCGCATGATGGGCCGCTGCGGGGAGCGGCGGCCCGCCTCCTCGAACCCCGCCTCGGCGAACATCGACATGGAACCGACGTACATCTCGTTGGCGTGCTTGTTCGCCCCGGCGGTGTCCTTGGGATAGCCCTCGACCGCGGTCGCGCCGTGGTCGGCGGCGAAGGCGACCGCCGCCTCCAGCAGGGCGGCGGCGACCCCGCCGCGCCGCTCGTCCCGCACCACGTAGAAGCAGACAACTGCCCAGCAGGCGGTGGCGTCGTCCAGTGGCCGGAGCACGCGTGAGTTCAACACCCGGGGGTAGGCCTCGCGGGGGGCGACGGCGCACCAGCCGACCGGCCTGCCGTCGCGGTAGGCGAGCAGCCCTGGCGGCGGGCCGTCGGCGACCACCTCGCGGAAGGCCGCCCTGGCGCCCTTGCCCCAGAGCCGCTCGAAGTCGCGGCTGCGGACCCGGTAGAACATGCACCAGCAGCCCTTGGGGTCGCCTGGCCGGTCGAACACGGTGACCAGGTCGTCCCAGCGGTCCGGGGTCAGCGGGTGGATCTCCGGCGCGGCCTCGCCCACGTGCCCTCCTCGACTCGACCCGTGGAGCCTACCCGGCGCCCCTGTCAGTGGTCGGCCGGGATGTGGTCTTCCGCCTCACGCAGGTCCTTGGCGGCCCGGGTGGCCCGCTCGCGGGCCGCGCTGGCCGCCTCGATGGCGGCCGCGGCGGTCACCCGCGCCCGGCCGGCCTCGCGCTCGGCCTGGTCGGCCAGGCGGCCCAGCCGCTCGGCCTGGCGGGTGGCCAGCACGGCCTGGTCGGCGGCCAGCCGCGCCCGCTTGCGGGCGTCGTCCCTGGCCGCCACCGCCGCCGCCCGCCGGGCCCGCCGGGCGGCCGCGTCGTCCTCGGCGGCCGCGGACCGGTCGCCGTTCCCCTCGGCCACCGCGTCCGCGCCGGCCCGGGCGGCCCCGCGGCCGCGAACCCGACCCGGCCCGGTCCCGGCCGCGCCGCGGCGCCGCCGTCCCCGCCCGGCGGCCGCCGCCTCGGCCTCGTCGTCGGGGGTGGTGCCGAACCCGGAGGGGTCCAGGTCGGCGGTGAGCCGGCCGTGGCGGACCAGGTCGGCGGCCTCGGGGCTGGCGGCCGCGGCGTGGAGGGTGGCGGCGACCCGGTCCCTGGTGGCGTCGGTGGCCGGGTGGCCAGCCTCCCGCAGCCCCGCCAGGGCGGTCGTCACCAGGCCGGCCACGGCCTCGCGCTCGGCCCTGGCGGCCGCCCGGAGCTCGGCCGCGTCCCCGCCGGCCAGGGCGGCCCGGTGGGCGGCCCGCAACCGTTCGCCGGCGGCCATGAGCTGGTCGAGGGCCTTCTGCTGGCCGCGGGCGAGCTGGTTGACCGCCCAGGCCGACAGCGGCGGGCGCCGCAGGGCCTTGACCCGCCTGGCGGCCTCGGCGTCGCCCTCGCGCCGCAGCCGGCGGGCCAGCTCGTCCCGGGCGGCGACAAACTCCTCGGGCGTCAGCCCGAACAACTCGTCGCCTGCCTGCTCGGTGGCCAGCTTGCTCACCTCCTTCTCCTCCAGCTTGCCCCGTGCGCGCCCACAAGGGTAGAATGACATCGGTGTAATTCTCCCCGGCGGGTCGTGCGCCGGTCTGCCGGGGATGAGCTGGGCCCCGGGCCGCGAGGGGAAGCGCGGTCCGGGGCCCTGGCCATTCCGGCGAAAGGGGCCGCTGCCCATGGTCGCTCCCGACCTGCCGGTCCGCCGGCTCGACCCCGGCCTGCCGCCACCCGCCTACGCCCATCCCGGCGACGCCGGCGCCGACCTGCGGGCCGCCGCCGACGTGGTGCTGCCCCCGGGCGGCCGGGCCACCGTCGGCACCGGCCTCGCGGTCGCCGTCCCCGACGGCTACGCCGCCTTCGTCCATCCCCGCTCCGGCCTGGCCTCCCGGCATGGGATCACCGTGGTCAACGCGCCCGGCACGGTCGACGCCGGCTACCGCGGCGAGGTCAGGGTGGTCCTGCTCAACACCGACCCGGCCGAGCCCTTCACGATCCGCCGTGGCGACCGCATCGCCCAGCTGGTGGTGCAGCCGGTGACCCGCGTCCGCTTCGTCGACGTGGCCGAACTGCCGCCCACCCCGAGAGGCGAGGGCGGCTTCGGCTCCACGGGGCGCTAAGGTGGTTGTGGACGTGGTTGCGGGGGAAGTGTCCGGGCGAGTCATGAACGACCAGAGCAGGGAACCGTGGGGGGAGCGGCTGGCCGCCGAGGGAGCGGCCGCCTCCGACGAGCCGTCGCTGCGGCGCCTGTTCGGCGACGCGATCGGGGTGGTCAAGGGCCGCCTCGGCGAGGTCAGCAGGGTCGGGGTCCGGCCGCTGCTCGACGAGGCGGCGGCCCAGGTCCGGCCGGCAACCCTGCACGAGCTGCGCGACCGCTACCCGGGCCTGTCCGACGACGAGGTGGCCGGGCGGCTGATCGACCGGGCGGCCAAGACCGCCGCCGGCCTGGCCCTGCTCGTCGGCGGGGTGGTGGCCGCCCAGCAGGCGATGGCCGTGGCCTCGGCGGCCGTGCCGCCGGTGGCGGGCACCACCCTCGGCAGCATCGGCATCACCGCCCTGGCCGAGGTGCTGGCCCTGTTCGTGCTCGAGGCCAAGCTCCGGGCCGACCTGGGCGCGCTCGCCGGCCAGCACGCCCTCAGCCCGCGCGAGCTGGCGGCCAATGTCCTCGGCGACGTGCAGGCGGCCGGGGGCTGGCGGGCCGTGCAGGGCCGCTCGATGCGCCGGGCGATCCCCGACGCCGCCGCCCGCCGGGCCGCCGTCCGGATCGTCGCCATGGTCCCGGCCCGCTTCGCCCGCATCGTCATCCCCGAGATCATCGCCCCCCTGATCGGGTCGGCGGTGGCCGCCCGGCTGGCCGCCCGGCAGATCCGGGCGGGCGGCGAGCAGCACTGGGGCGCGCTGCGGATGATGCCGCGGACCACCGCCCAGTGGGGCCCGCCGGTCACCCCCAACGGCGGGCGGCCACCCTCCGGCTGGCACCCCTCCGGCTGGGGCCCGCCGCCCGGCGACGAGCCCCGCCAGCTCCCGCCGCCCGAGCGCTGAGCGCCGGGCCTACAACGGCTTGCGCCGCAGGACCAGGACGGCGGCGTCGTCGTCGAGGTGGCCGCCGGAGTGGCTGAGCACCTGCTTGAGGACGTCCTCGGCCACGGCGGCGGCGCTGGCCGCCACCGCCGGGACGGCCGCCTCCAGCCCTTCGGTGGCGAACTCCTGGCGTTCGGGGTTGCGGGCCTCGACCACACCGTCGGTGTAGAGCACGACGCAGCGCCCCGGGGGCAGGGTGAAGCGGGCCGTCCGGTAGGTGGCGTCGGGGAACAGGCCGACCGGCAGCGAGCCGGCGAAGGCCAGGGTCCGTGGGGTGGGCCCGGTGAGCAGCGGTGGCGGGTGGCCGGCGCTGGACCAGCTCACCGCCCCGGTCGCGGGGTCCATGACCAGCAGCAGCAGCGTCGCGTACTCGTCGGTGACGAACTCCTCCTGGACCCGGCGGTTGAAGGCGGCCAGCACCCGGCCGGGCGGGCGGGCCTCCTCCAGCAGGGTCCGCAGCTCGTAGCGCAGCCGGACGGTGTGCCTGGCCGCCGCCACCCCCTTGCCGCAGACGTCGCCGATCACGGCCGCGACCCGCCCGCCCTCGAGCGCGAACAGGTCGTAGAAGTCGCCGCCGACCTGGGCCACCTCGCTGGCCGACCGGTACAGGGGAGCCGCGTCCAGGCCGGGCACGGTCGGGAAGGATTCCGGCAGTACCGACGCCTGGAGCGAGGTGACCGCCTCGCGGAGCACGCTGACCAGCCGGGCCCGCTCGATGGTGACGCTCAGGTAGCTGGTCAGCGTCTCCAGGAACGCCAGCTCGGGACGGCTGAAGCGGCGCCGCCGGAGGGTGTAGTTGACGAACAGGACGCCCAGCGGCCGGCCCGGGCTGCCCAGGCGCACGGCCACGTACGAGCGGATGCCGAAGCGCTCGATCCAGGACCGCCGCGGCCCCCGGACCAGGTCGGCCCGGGCGTGCACGGCCGGCCGGCCGGTGCGCATGACGTCGCTGACCTCCGGCGACTCGGCGAGCACGATGCGCATGCCGGCCATGTCCTCGTCCCCCATGCCGACCTGGGCCCGGCCGACCAGCGCGTCGCCGCGCTCGTCCAGCAGGAACAGGCTGGCCATGTCGGAGCCGAGCAGCCGCGCCGCCTCGCCGGTCACCAGGTGCAGCAGGGCGTCCAGGTCCTCGACCGCGGCGATGGCCGCGGCCAGGTCGACCAGGCTGCGCAGCCGGGCCGAGGTGACCCGGGCCCGCGACAGGTCGTGGGTGCGCTCGGTCGCGATCGCCTCGGCCCGGGCCCGCGCCGTCACCTCGGCGGTGGTCTCCCTGGCGATGATCAGCACCCGTGTCGGCCTGCCGCTCGGCTGGGGCAGGCGGGAGAAGGTCATGGAGAAGGAGCGGGGCTGGCCCGGCTCCCACCAGCCGAGCGGTGCGTCCTCGACGGTCACCGTCTTCCCGGTCTCGGCGACCCGCTCGAGCTGGTCCAGGAATCCGGCCGGCCCGGCCTCGGGGAACACCTCGCCCACCGGCCTCCCGACCATCTCGACCTCGGGCCGCAGGCCCTTGGCCACGTCGTTGACCAGCTCGATGACCAGGTCGGGGGCGCGGGCCACGGCGACGGCCAGCGGGCTCAGGTCGACCAGGGCGGTGACCAGGTCGCGCTCCTCCCGCAGCTCGCGCAGGATCGTCTCCTCGCGCCCCACGTCGCGGAAGCTGACCCAGGCGCCCAGGTCGCCGCCCTCCAGCTCGACGGCGCCGCCGGCGCAGCGGACCCACCGGGAGACGCCGTCGTGGCCGACGAACTGGTACTGGAGGTCGTCGACGTGCTCGCCGGCCAGGACGCGGGCCGCCGGCCAGCGCTCGGCCGGGACGGGCTCGCCGTCGGGGTCGCGGACCTGGAACCGGGGCTCGAGGTCCCGCAGGGACCCGGGCAGCTGCTCGGGGCCGGCGAAGCCCATGATCCGCATGGCCTCGGCGTTGGCGTAGACCACGCGACCCGAGCCGTCCACCACCGCCACCCCCTCGGCCAGCCGGCCGAGGACGTCGCTCAGGGTCGCGTCGCCGACCCCGTGCACATGGGCCGGGCCGGGCGCGGGCAGGCTGGCTCGTGCTTCCACGGCCGCAGTCTGCCCGACCGCCCGATCACCAGCAATGCAGGGTCCCGTGCCGGTCAGCGCTCGATCGGGACGCCGACCAGGCTGCCCCATTCGGTCCAGGAGCCGTCGTAGTTGCGGACCTGGGGGTAGCCGAGCAGCTCGTGGAGCACGAACCAGGTGTGGGCGCTGCGCTCACCGATCCGGCAGTAGGCGACCACGTCCTTGTCGGAGGCCACCCCCTGGGCGCCGTAGAGCTCGGCCAGCTGGTCGTCGGTGAGGAACTTGCCGGTGGCGCCGTCGACCGCCTTGGCCCAGGGGATGTTGACCGCCCCCGGGATGTGGCCCGGCCGCTGGGCGGCCTCCTGGGGCAGGTGGTCGGGGGCCAGCTTCTCGCCCCGGTACTCCTCGGGCGAGCGGACGTCGACCAGGGCCGCGCCCTCGCCGGTCCGGACGACCTCCAGGACCTGGTCGCGGAAGGCCCGGATCGAGGTGTCGGGTTCGCGCACCGGGTAGCCGCTGGTCGACTGCACGTCGGCCGGGTCGCCGGTCAGCTCGCGGCCCTCCAGCTCCCAGGCCTTGCGGCCGCCGTCGAGCAGCTTGACCGGGCCGTGCCCGTAGACCTTGTAGTACCAGTAGGCGTAGGCGGCGAACCAGTTGTTGTTGCCCCCGTACAGGATCACCGTGGTGTCGGGGGTGATGCCGAGGGTGTCCTGCAGCTTGGCGAACTGCTCGGGCGCGATGAAGTCGCGCCGCAGCGGGTCCTGGAGGTCGGTGTTCCAGTTGACGGCGACGGCCCCGCGGATGTGGCCGCGGGCATAGGCGTCGGTGTCCTCGTCGACCTCGACGACGCGCAGGTCGGGGTCGTCCAGGTGGGCGGCCAGCCAGTCGGTCGAGACCAGCAGCTGATCACGATTGGCCATGGTGTGCGCATGCCTCCTCGGGCAGCTCGTCACGGGTGAGGAAGCGGCCGCGGCCGGCTCGAGCCCTTAGCGCTGGACGAGTCGTGCCGCGACCCGCCGACACGGCGGACGCCCGGCGGCCGAGTTCCCAGTGCCGAGCCCCATGGGCGCGCACGCACGGGTCGTCAGGGCAGCGGGACCCCGGCGAACGGTAACGGGATCCCCTCCCGGCTGGGCCGTCAGTACGATCATGGTGGTACAGGCTGCCAGCAGAGCGGGCGGCCCGTCAACGAGCCGTTCTTCCAAGGAGTTCCGATGGCCTTTGTTGCAGAGACCGGCGACGCGCTGGTCGTGGTCGACGTGCAGCGCGACTTCTGCCCGGGGGGAAGCCTGGCCGTCCCCGACGGCGACCAGGTGGTGCCCGTCATCAACCGGCTCGCGCCGCGCTTCCGGACCGTGGTCACCACCCACGACAGCCACCCGCCCGACCACTCCTCGTTCACCCAGCACGGCGGCCCCTGGCCGACCCACTGCATCGAGGGCACGCCCGGCTGGGACGCCCATCCGGACCTGAAGATCGAGGCCCACCACCAGGTGTTCAAGGGCCGCGAGCGGGAGCTGGACGGCTACACCGGCTGGAGCGCCGAGCTGGCCGACTTCCTGGCCAGGCGGGGCACCACCCGGGTGGTGGTGGTCGGGCTCGCCCTCGACTACTGCGTGCAGGCGACCGCGCTCGACGCCCGGGCCGCCGGCCACGAGGTCGTGGTCCTCACCGACGCCACCAGGGCGGTGAACGTCAAGCCGGACGACGGCGAGCGGGCCCTCGACGCCCTGCGCGCCGCCGGCGTCCGCGAGGACCGCGCCGAGAGCTAGCCTTGCAGTTTGCGGGCCGGGGGGTACCCGTCCAACACTGAGGCAGAGAAGGAGGGATGGGTGGCGTCGAAGGCGCGACAGTTCCGCGAGCACTGGGCCGACGAGATGGACGGCGCGGCCATGTACCGCGCCCTCGCCGACCGCGCCGACGGCGAGCAGCGCGAGATCTTCCTCGAGCTGGCCCGGGCCGAGGAGCGCCACGCCGCCCACTGGGCGGCCAAGCTGGTCGAGCTGGGCGAGCCCGAGCCGCGACCCGAGCAGCACCGCCGTGGCCTGCGCGCCCGCATGGTGGCCTGGCTGGCCCGGCGGTTCGGGACCCGGGCGGTGCTGCCGCTGGTCGAGCGGGCCGAGATCGCCGACGCCGGCCACTACGACGGCATCGCCGACGCCACCGTGGCCATGGCCACCGACGAGCGCATCCACGCCAGGGTCCTGGCCGGGCTGACCCCGTCGATGGCCCGCGCCGGCGGGATCATGCGCGGCGAGCGCTGGCACCGCGGCGACCCCTCGGGCGCCCTGCGGGCGGCCATCTTCGGGGTCAACGACGGCCTCGTCTCCAACCTGGCCCTGGTCATGGGCGTGACCGGCGGATCGGCCGACCGGCGGCTGATCCTGCTCGCCGGGGTGGCCGGGCTGCTGGCGGGCGCGTTCTCGATGGGCGCCGGCGAGTACATCTCGGTGACCTCCCAGCGGGAGCTGTTCGAGCGCGAGATGGCCCTGGAGGCCGAGGAGATCGAGGCCATGCCCGACGAGGAGGCCAACGAGCTGGCCCTCATCTACCGGGCCAAGGGCGTGGGCCGCGAGGAGGCCGAGGCCATGGCGGCCCGGATCATGCGCGACCGCACCACCGCCCTGGACACCATGGCCCGCGAGGAACTGGGCCTCAACCCCGACGAGCTGGGCTCGCCCTGGGGGGTGGCCGGCTCCAGCTTCGTGTCGTTCGCGGCCGGGGCGGTGGTGCCGGTGCTGCCCTGGCTGGTCGCCTCGGGCACGGCGGCCTTCACCGCCTCGGTGATCCTGTCCGCCCTCGCTCTGTTCCTGGTCGGCGCGGGCATCAGCCTGCTCACCGGCCGTCCCCTCCTCCAGTCCGGGGCCAGGCAGCTCCTGGTCGGCGGGCTGGCCGCCGCGGCCACCTTCGGGATCGGCCGCCTCATCGGTGTGAGCGTCAGTTGACCGAGACCCCCATGACCAACGGCGAGCTGCGGCGGGTGCTGCTGCTCGGCCCGCCCGGTGCCGGCAAGGGCACCCTGGCCCCCCACCTGTCCGAGCTGCTCGGCGCGCCCCACGTGTCGTCGGGGCAGCTGCTGCGGGCCTCGGCCGCCGAGGGCGACCCCCACCGGATCGCCGAGCAGGTGGCACGTGGGCATCCCGTGCCCGACCGGGTCGCGCTCCAGGTGGTCGGGGCCGCGCTCGGCCCCGGGTTCATCCTCGACGGCTTCCCCCGCAACGTCCGCCAGGCGGCCGAGCTGGACCGCCTGCTGGCGGGCGACGGCCGCAACCTCCAGCTGGTGCTCGAGCTGGTCGTGCCCGACGAGGTCGCCTCGGCCCGGCTGTCGCGGCTGGCCCGGATGGAGAGCCGCAGCGACGACAGCCCGGACACGGTGGCGGCGCGGCTGGTCACCTACCGCCGCGACGCCGGGCCGCTGCTGGCCCACTACGTCGGCCGGGTCCGCCGGGTCAGCGCCTCCGGCGACGTCGACGAGGTGTTCCTGCGGGCCGAGCGGGCCCTGGCCTCGCGCCCCCGGACCGCCTCCGGCTGAGCCCTGCCCGCCGAGGCCAGCAGGACCAGGCCCAGGGCGATGGCGGCGGCGCCGGTCGTCAGCAGGGCGGCGGCCCGGGAGGGGCCGGTGAAGGGCAGGTTGCACATGGCCGCGCCCTCGGCCATCACGTGGTCGGCGAAGGCGATCTTGCTGCCGTCGGGCCGGCTGACGGTCAGGCGGATGCTCAGGACCTTGTTGAGACGGGCCGGCAGCTTGGCCATGAACTCGCCCTTGGCCGAGGTCCGCACATTCTGGCCGGCCAGGGTGCCGCCGTTGTCGCGGTCGGTCAGGGTGAGCCGCATGGAGGCGTCGGGGGCCAGGCCCTTGCCCATGGCGGTGATGCTGGTGCAGGTCATGTCGTGCAGCCCGATGTGGCGCTTGGACTCGGCGGCGGAGGCGGCGGCGGGCAGCGACAGCGCCGCCGCCACCACGAAGATCGCCACGATTCTGCGCAGGCGCATGCTGGTCATCCTTTCCGGGGTGGCTGACCGGGGTCGGTCAGTGGATCGACATCGACGAGGTGGTGGCCCGGATCGCCAGGTCGTCGACCAGCAGGCTGCTCCCGCCGGTCAGGGTGGGGGCGAGGATCTCGACGGCCAGGGTGGCGCCGGGTCGGTGGGCGTCGTGGCTCACCTCCAGGCGCTGCCACTCCCCGGCCCTGGCGACGACCGCGCCAACGGTGTCCACCGCGAACCGCTTGCCGTCGCGCAGCTCCAGCAGGTTGACCTGGACCTCCACGCCGGGCCGGCTGGCCCGGACCCAGGCGGTGGCGTCGTAGCGCCTGCCCTTCGTGAGCGTGGCCACCGCGGGGTGGAGCACGCCCGGCCGCCGCGACTGGCCGCGGGTCAGGCGCAGCGCCCAGCTGCCCTCGCGGCCGTCGACGACCCGTTCCAGGCCGCTCCCGGCGACGGGCCGCCAGGGGGCGAGGCCACCCTCGAACCCGGCGTCGGTGAGCAGGTTGCCGTCGTCGGGCGCCGGTCGGCTGCTGGCCGGGGTCGGGACGGTGGCCGCGGCCCTGGTGGTGGTCGGGGCCGGGGGGAGCAGGTTCGGCAGGCGGGCGGCGCTGGACTCGGGCCGGTCGAGCATCGAGCCGATCAGGATGACGGTGGTGATCCCGATGGCCACCAGGGCCAGGATCGCCTCGACGAGCAGGTGGTCGCGGGCCCGGGCCCGGGGTCGCGGGGCCGGGGCCAGGTGGCGTGGCGGGGTCCGCTGCATGCCCGAAACCTCCCAGCCGACGCTAATGCCCCGGTAACGCGGGCCGAGGTTGTGGGAATCAGCCGAGCCCGGGCAGGCCCGTGGCCGCCAGGAAGGCCCGGGCGGCGCGCTCCTGGGCCTCGGCCTCGGCCCGGCGGCCCTGGCCGGCGAGCCGGCGGGCCGCGGCCAGGCGGGCATCGGCCTCGTCGGGCCGGGAGCCGATGGCGGCGTAGCGGTCGGCCGCGGCCAGCGGGTCGCCGGCGGCCAGCGCCCTGGCCGCCTCCAGCCAGGGCGACGGCGGGATGCCGAGGCGGTCCAGGGCGCCGGACCCGATGCCCAGCTCGGCCAGGACCAGGCCCAGGTCGGCACCCAGGTCGGGGCCGAGCACCCCGCCGCCGAGCCCGGCAAGCAGCCGACCGGCCACCTCGGCGGCCTCGGGCCGGTGGCCGGCGGCGAGCAGCGCCCTGGCCAGGAAGGCCCTGGTCGGGTGGAGGTCCTGGGGGTCGCGGGCCTGCACGGCCAGGGCATGGGCGGCCTCGGCGTCGGCCAGGGCCTCCTCCAGCCGGCCGCCGGCCAGCCGGATCCGGCCCCGCCACAGCCGGCACTCCCATTCCAGGTAGTGGCGCTCGTCCCCGGCGAGCAGGGCGTCGACGACGGCCACGACCTCCGGCCAGCGCCCGGTCCAGTAGCGCTCGGCCACCCGTTGCAGCTCGATCGCGCGGCGCCAGCGCCGCGACCCGAACCGCTCGGCCTGCCGGGCCGCGGCGGCCAGGGCGGCGAAGCAGCGCGGCAGGTCGCCCATGGAGGCGGCCGCCCAGCCAAGGTTGAGCTGCCAGAGGGTCGCGCTGGGGGCGCCCAGCTCCTCGAACCGGGCGATGGCCGCCTCCAGGTCGTCCAGCCCGCCCGGGTCGCCGGCCTCGACCCTGGCCGTGCCGATCGCCCCCAGGGCGTCGGCCTCCAGGTCGGGCAGCCCGAGCGTCCTGGCCATGGCCAGGACCTCCCGGCCGACGGCCAGGCCCTCGGCGTGGCGGCTGGCCACGACCAGGTGCATCATCGCGCCCCGCAGGACGGCCGCCTTGGTCGCCGACGGCGGCGCCCCGGCGACCAGGGCCAGCGCCCGGGCGGTGGCGGCCTCGCGGTCCCCGCCCCGGCCCTGGAGGAAGGCCAGCTCGCCGAGCAGCATCTCGGCCTCGGCGGCGGCCACCGGCTCGCCGGCGGCCAGCAGGGCCTCGCGGCCCGCGGCCAGCTCGTCCTGGCCGGCCATCTCGCTCCGGCAGCGGGCCCGGCCCAGGCGCAGCAGGAGCTGGCCGCGGGCCAGGTCGCCCTCGGGGCCGAGCTCCAGGGCCTCGGCGTAGAACCGGGCGGCCGTCTCCCAGCCGCCCAGGGCCGCGGCCCGGTCGCCGGCCTCGCCCAGGGCGGCCAGGGCGCGGGCGGCCAGCCCCGGCGGCTCGGTCCCGGCGGCGCGGGCGAACCACAGGGCGGCCCGGTAGTGGTAGGCGAGCAGCTCGGCCCGGCCCTCGGTCCGGTCGGGGGCCAGGGCCTCGATCCAGGCGGCGGCCCGCCGGTGCTTGTCGGCCCGCTCCGCCCGCAGCACCTGCCCGTAGGCGACGTCGCGGACCAGGACGTGCCGGAAGGCGTACTCGACCTCGCCCGCCACCCGCGAGGCGGGCGCGCGCTGCAGGAACTCGCGCGCCTCCAGGCGGGCCAGGCAGGCCTCCAGCTCGTGGCGGTCGCGGCCGGCGACCTCGGCCAGGGCGCCCAGCCAGCCGACCTGGCCGAGCACGGCGGCGTCGTGGAGCGCCGCCTTGTCGGCGGCGGCCAGGGCGTCGAGGCGGGCCGCGACGATCGCGTGCACCCCGGCGGGCAGGGGGGTGGGGGCGGTGCCGGCGGTCGGGCCGCCGCGGTCGCGCAGCATGCGCACGTACTCCTCGGCGAACAGCGGGTTGCCGCCGACCCGGCCGAGCAGGGCCGGGTCGACCTCGGTGGGCAGGCCGTGGTGGGCCAGCAGGCTGGCCAGCAGGCCGGTGGTGTCGGGGTCGCCGAGGGGGCCCAGCCGGATGGTGTCGCCGCCGGCGCCCCAGCCGGGCCGGCGCTCCAGCAGCTCCGGCCGGGCGGTGGCCAGGACCAGCATGGCCGCCGGCCCGGCGTCCCCGTCGACCAGGCCCTCGACGAAGTCGAGCAGGGCGTCGTCGGCCCGGTGCAGGTCCTCCAGGGCCAGGACCAGCGGCCGGGTGGCGGCCAGGCCGTGGAGGAAGCGCCGCCAGGCGGCGAACTCCTCCTCGCGGTCGGCGGCGGTGGTCAGCCCGCCGGCGGCCCCACCCCGGCCGGCGCCCACGCCGACCAGCCGGCGGAGATGGCCGGCGACCCAGGCGGCCGTGACCGGGTCGGCCACCGCCCCCGCGGCCGCCACCAGCCGCCGCCCGGCCAGCTCGGCCCCGTCGCTCTCCAGGATCCCGGCCTCGGCCTTGACCGCCTCGGCCAGCGCCCCGAAGGTCGGCCCGTCGCCGTAGGGCAGGGCCCGCCCCTGCCGCCAGGCGACCGCCCGGGGGCTGGCGTGCGGGGCCCCGGCGGCCAGGAGGTCGGCCAGCTCGGCCAGGAGCCGGCTCTTGCCGATGCCGGCGGCGCCGACGATGGTGACCAGCGCCGGGCCGCCGCCGGCGCGGGCCCGGGCGGCGGCGGCCAGCAGCGTGTCCAGCTCGCGGTCGCGGGCCACCAGGGGCGGGAAGCGCCGGCTGGGGGAGGCCGGGCCGGCCCGGGGGGCCAGCGCCGGCCAGGCGGTCAGCGGCTCGCCGGTCCCGGCCCGGGCCGGGCGGGCCGGCCCGTAGGCGATCGCCCGCTCGGTGGCCCGCCTGGTCGCCTCCGACACCAGCACGGCCCCGGCCGGCACGGTCTCCTGGAGGCGGGCGGCGGCGCCCACGGGGTCGCCGGTGACCCGCTGGCGGCCCCGCCCGCCCCCACCGGGCCGCACCAGCGCCTCCCCGGTGACCACCGCCGCCTGCACCCGCAGCTCCCGGGACGAGTGCCTGGCCAGGAGGTCGCGGACCGCCAGGGCGGCCCGGACGGCCCGCTCGGGGTCGTCGTCACGGGTCCGTGGGATGCCGAACACGGCCACGGTCCGCCCGCCGAGGGTCTCCTCCACGACCCCGCCGTGGGTCTCGACCTCGGCCCGGACCTGGGCCAGCCGCCCCGGGAGCAACCGCCCGGCGTCCTCCGGGTCCAGGTCGGCGAAGCCCTCGCGGGCCTCGTCGACGTCGATCAGCAGGACGGTGACGAGCTTGCGTTCGGCGCCGCCTGGAGGGTCGGACAGTGGGGAGGGGCGGGCCAATCGCCGCTCCTTACGCGCGCCTCGTACGGTTCGTACGACCCCAGCCTAGCTCCCTCCAGGGACCGGCACCTAGCCCCAGCGGATGCGATGGCGGGCCATCACCAGAGGTACTTGTGGGGGCTGAGCCACAGGTACTTGAAGGGCCCGGCGAGGGCGACGACGGCGGTCGCCGCGACCGCGGCCGTCGCCAACCAGTGCTTGGAACGCAGGACGCCATGCTGGATCCGGGCGGAAAGGGTCACGAAGGCGACCAGCATGACGTGGAGTACGGCGGATACCGCCCGGTGGACGAGGCTGAGCATGGGACGCTCCTTCTCGGTCGATCCTGTCGTACCGCCGGCGCCTCCCTCGCCAGGCAAATCAGTTGGAACAGTGCAAATGATAGTGATGGTTATCTCTCATTCATAGGGGGCGAGTGGAGAGTAGGCGACACTCCGGGTCGGTCCGGTCAGGACGGGGTCGGCGGCGGGACGTCGAGGGCCAGGGGCACGGTGACGCCCCCGGTGGGTCGCTGGATGGTGGTGGTGAGGTCCCATCGGCCGGCCAGCGACAGCAGGCGGCCCTGGCCCAGCCAGCGGCCGTCGGGCGCCCTGGCCAGCTCGAGGCGAGCCGTGCCGAGGTCGGGACGGGAGAGGGGGGTGCCGGTCAGCTCGACCCGGTCGGCGGGCAGGACGGTGCCGGTGTCGAAGTCGGCCACGGTGGCCGTGAACCGGTTGGGGCCGGCGGCGCCCGGCGTCACGGTCAGGGTCACCCGCACCGTGGTCGCCCAGTCGGCCCCGCTGGCCTCGAGCACCGGCGTGGCCGCCGGGCCGGGCCTGGCCGCGCCCGTCGGCACGCCCGGGGCCAGCTGGCTGAGCAGGGCGGCGGCGGCCAGCACCGCCGCCGCCAGGCCCAGCTCGCCGGCGACGCTCCGCCCCAGCCGGGCGGCGACCGGCGCGTCGTCCCGGCCGGCCTCGAACAGCGGCACCAGCCGGTAGCGGTTGCCGGCCCCCAGGGCCACCAGGCCGGCGAACAGCACCAGCTTGAGGTCCAGGGCACGTCCGAAGCCGCTGTCGGCCAGCCGCCGCCAGCCGCCCAGCTCGTCGGCGCTGCGGGCCACCCCGGTGACCACCACCACGGCCAGGCTGGCTCCGGCGAGCTTGGAGAACCGCAGCACCACCTCCCGCGTCGACCCGGCGCCGCCGCGGGCTCCGAGGGCGACCAGGAGCCAGACCAGGCCGCCGATCCAGACCCCGACGGCCGCCAGGTGGGCCCACTGGGCGAGCAGGTTGAGCGGGCGCAGCGACGACGGGCCGGCGGCGTGGCCGGCGAGGGCGTGGACCAGCATCCCGGCGCCACCGGCCAGCCCGAGGGCCAGGAGCGGGCCCCTGGTGGCCGGTGGCGCCGGGCGTCGGCGGGCCAGCAGCAGCCACCAGGTGGCGGCCCCGGCCCAGGCCAGCATGGCCGCCCGCCAGAGCAGCCAGCGGCCGGTGGTGGAGCCGAGCAGGTCGCCGACGGCCACCCCGGCGTCGGTCTTGGCGGTCATGGTCATCGCGGCCAGGCCCCCGGCCGCGGCGGCCAGGGCCAGCCCCAGGAGCGGGCCCGGGCGGCCGGGCAGCCGGCCGCCGAAGACCAGCAGGCCGGTGGCGGCCGCCCCGACCAGCAGGGTCAGCCCCCAGTACCAGGCCCAGCGGCCGGCCACGGCGACCGGGCCCGGGGCCGGGCCGGTCCGGGCCCCGGCCACCGCCTGGGACACCGGTGGCCCGGAGGCGCCGGCCGGCCCCACCCCGAACCCGAAGACCCCGTCGGTCCGGTGCCCGTCCACCGCCGAGACGATCCGCCAGCTCACCGTGTAGCCGCCGGCGGCCAGCCCGGCCGTCGGGACCCGCAGCTCCAGGGGCTGGCCGGCGACCGGCCGCGCCGGGCCGCCGGCGACGACCCGCCCGCCGCTGTCGAGCACCCGAACCGTCGACAGGTTCGGGTCCGGCCGCTCGCTGAAGCGGAGGGTGACCGCCGCCGGCGCCCGGTCCAGCGAGCTCCCGCCGGCCGGCTCGCTGGACTGGAGGCTGCCGTGGGCGGCCGCCGCCGGGCCGGTGGCCAGGAGCCAGAGCCCGGCCAGGGCGACGAGCAGGGCGGACCGCCAACGGGTGCCCATGAGGACCGTCAGATCTTCCCGGCGCCGGTCAGGGTCAGGTCGGGACGGCCGGTCGGGGCGGCCGTCCGCCTCCCCCAGGCCAGGGCGCCCACCACCAGCCCGACGATGCCGACCAGCAGCCCGCCGAGGGCCAGCAGCCGGGCCTGGTCGGCGGTGTCCTCGGCGGTCCGCTGGGCGGCCGTGGCCGCGGCCACGGCCCCGTTCAGCCGGGTCGTCTCACGGTCGAGCCGCTGGGCGAGCTGGGCGGTGCTCGGGTCCGTGACCGCCGGGAAGGCGGCCTTGGCCGGGTCGTTGACGTCGCCGAAGGTCTCGGGCCCGCTGGGGACCACCAGGTTGATCTTCTGGTCGCCGAGCTTGCCCTTCAGGGTGAAGGTGTAGGCGCCGGCCTGGGTCGGGACGAAGAACGACCGGTAGTCGCCCGGGGTGCCCCAGTCGCCGCCGAAGTGCGGCTCCAGCGGCATCATGGCGTTCTCGGCCTTGGGGTCGGCCTTGCGGCCGTAGTAGGCGTGGGCCATCAGGCCGTCGAGCTGGCCGGCCAGGTCGGTGGCGGGCTTGCCGTCGCGGGTGATGAGCACCTGGAGGCTGTTGGGCTGGCCGGCGTAGGCGGGCTCGTCGCCGAACCCGACCACGAACGCGTAGCGGCCGACCGTCTTCTCTTCGTGGGCGGAGGCGGGGGCGGCGGCCAGGGCGGCGAGCAGCACGGCAGCGCCGAGCACGACCGCCACCCGCAGCAACCGGGTTGACAGGGTCGAGTGGATTGACTGTCGACGCATCATTGCCTCCTTTTCGCCGACCTGACCGTTGGTGTGCATAATGAGAGAGATCGTTCTCACTAGTCAAGTTTTACTAGTCAGATAGGACTAGTTACATCGGGCCATGAACGGTTCGCCCGGCTGTAGAGGATGGAGGCGAGGGTACGATTGGCCCCATCAGCGATCCACAGGGCCACCGGCATGACGAGCAACGACCCCGCGGCGGCGGACCTGGAGCGGTCGAGCCAGCAATGGCTCGCCTGGCTGGCCAGGGAGACGGCCCGGCGGCAGGACCGGCCGGGATCGGCCCTGGACGCGCTCTGGGACGTGCTCGAGGAGTGGTTCGCCTCCGACGAGTTCGCCGGCTCGGCCCTGGCCGCCGCGGTGGCCGCCCCGCCCGACGGCCGCGGCCCGGCCGCCCACGCCGTCGTGGTCCGCCACCGCCAGGCCACCCGCCGCCTGCTGGAGGACCTGGCCCGCGCGGCCGGCGCCGACGACCCGGCCCCCCTCGCCGATCAGCTCCTCACCCTGGTCGAGGGCGCCATGGCCGGAGCCCTCATCGACCGCCACCCCACCGCAGCCCGCCATGCCCGCGAGCTGACCCGGATCGCCCTGCGGTCACCCACCCCCAACTGACGGGCACCCCACCATGCCGGGCCGGTGGTTGGCCGGCGGCCTGATGGTTGCCGGGGGCCCGTGAGCCGGCGGCGGGGTGGCGATCAGCCGGCGGTGGCGGCGGTGATGGCGGCCTTGGCGAGGGTGCGGGCGCCGGAGGTGGCGGCGGGGGTGCGGTCGACGGCGGCGGCCGAGATGGCGCCGTCGACCAGGACCTGGAGCTGGGCGGCGAGGACGGCCGGGTCGTCGGCACCGGAGGACTTGGCCAGGTCCTCGAGGAGCTGGCGCAGGGCCTGGCGGTGCTGGACGATCTTGGCCTGGGCCGGGTGGTCGGGCTCGCTGCGGAGCTCGGCGGCGGCGTTGGCCACGAACGAGCCCCGGAACCCGTCCTCGGCGAACCAGGCCTCGAGCTCGTCCCAGAGGCCGTCGAAGCGGTCCGAGGGGTCGTCGCCGCGGCGGTCCATGGCATCCGCCAGCCGGTGCAGCCACTGGATGCTCCACTGCTCGAGGGCGGCCGCGACCAGCGCGTCCTTGCCTCCGAACTGGCGGTAGAGGGTCATCGGGGCCACGTCGGCCCGGCCGATGATGCGGTTGACGCCGACCGCGCCGATGCCTTCGCTGTAGAACAGCGCGGTGGCCGTGGTCAGGATCCGGTCCCGGGGCCTGGCAGACACCATGAGGGCTGGACGTCTCCTTGCCGAGGTTGGGGGCGAGAGCAACCTCTCTCTATTCCTGGGCGCTGTCAAGTCAAGGCGAACAGCAGCTCCTTGGCCTGCTCCAGCGACGCGGTGGCGCCGGCCTCGCGGAAGAAGGCGATGGCCCGCTCCAGCTCGTTCCGGCCCTCGGCGGGGCGGGTTGGGAGCAGCCGGCGGGCCGCGGTCAGGCGGGCCGCGGCCTCGTCGGGGCGGCTGCCGATCTCGGCGTAGAGCTTGGCCGCCCGACCCGGGTCGCCGGCGGCGAAGGCCCGGGTCGCGTCCAGCCAGCGCGAGGGCAGGACGTCGTCCAGCGCCTCGACCGGACGGCCCAGCTCGACCAGGCCGACCGCCAGGTCGACGCCCAGCTCGGGCTTGAGGAGCCTCCCGCCGAGGGTGGCCAGCAGCTCATCCAGCAGCTTGCCGGCCTCGGCCTCCCGGCCGGCGGCCAGCAGCACCCTGGCCCCGAAGGCCAGCGCCGGGTCGACGTTCAGCCGGTCGCCGGTGTCCCGGGCCAGGGCGACCGCCCGCCCGGCGTCGTCCAGGGCCTTGCCGATCTGCCCCCGGGCCAGCCAGATGCGGCCCCGCCACAGCCGGCACTCGCTCTCCATGTAATGGGGGGCGCCGTCCTCGGCGTCGGATACCACCGAGTCGGCCACCCGGACGGCCGAGTCCCAGCGGCCGCTCCAGTAGTGCTCGCTGGCCCGTTCCAGCTCCAGCCAGCGCAGCCACCGGCCCGAGCCGAAGCGCTCGGCCGCCTCCCAGGCCGCCCGCCTGGCCGCGAAGCAGCGCCGTAGGTCACCGAGGAGGCCGATGCAGAAGGCGAGGTTGCCGTGCCAGGCGATGGCGCTGGAGGACCCCTCGGCCTCGCACAGGGCGATGCAGCGCTCCAGGTCGCCGATGCCGCCGGGGTCGCCGAGGTTGACCCGGGCCGCCCCGATGGTGCCGAGGGCGGCCGCCTCGACCTCGCGGTCGCCCAGGCTCCTGGCCATGGCCAGGCCCTCGCGGCCCACCTGGAGGGCGTCGGCGTTCCGGTCGGCGACCAGCAGGTGCATCATGCCCTGGCTCAGGACCATCGCCTTGCTGTGGGAGGCGGGCAGGTCGGCGACCAGGGCCAGGGCCCGGTCCATGTGCGGGGACCGCTCCCGGCCCTGGACGTAGGCGAGCTGGCCGAGCCTGGCCTCGGCCTCGGCCGCCCGCTCGCGGTCGCCCCTGGCCAGCAGCCCGTCCCTGGCGCTCTTGAGCAGCTCCTCCCCGGTGCCCTCGGCCAGGCTGTGGGCCTCGCCGGCCCGCAGCTCCAGGACCGGCCGCTCGGGGTCGTCGGGCGGCCAGATGGCCAGGGCCTCGGTGTAGTAGCGGGCCGCGGTGACGTGGGCGCCGAGGCCGGTGACCCGGTCGCCGGCGTCGCGCAGGGCGAGGCGGGCCCGCTCGGCCAGGTCGCCGGTCGGCTGGCGGGCCGCCCGGGCCAGCTCGAGGGCCCGGCCGTAGTGGTGGGCCAGCAGCTCCGAGCGCTCGGCGGCCAGCGACTCCAGCCAGGCGGCGGCCCGGCGGTGCCTGCCGGCCCGCTCCAGCCGCGGGATCTGGCCGTAGGCGACCTCGCAGACCAGCACGTGGCGGAAGCCGTACTCGCGCTCGCCGGCCATCGTGGCCCGCCCGGCCCGGTACAGGAACTCCTTGGCCGCCAGGCGCTCCAGGCAGGCCTCGAGCTCGGCCCGGTCCCGCCCGCTGACCGCGGCCAGGGCGCCCACCCAGCCGACCCGGCCCAGCACCGACAAATCTTGAAGTGCGGCCTTCTCCTCGGAAGGCAGGGCGTCCAGACGGGCGGCGATGATGGCATGGACGGTCTCGGGCAGGGGCAGCCCGGCCGCGGTGGGAGCGGTGGCTCCCACGGGGAGCAGGTGGCGGTCGCGCACCATGCGCACGTACTCCTCGGCGAACAGGGGGTTGCCGCCGGCCGCGGCCACCAGGGCCGGGCCGACGCCGGTGGGAAGCCCGTGGGAGCCCAGCAGGGACTCGAGCAAATGCCCGGTGTCGGCCTCCGACAGCGGCTCGAGCTCGATGGCCACGGCCGCGTCGCCGCTCCCACCCCAGCCCGGCCGGCGGGCCAGCAGCTCCCTGCGGGCGGTGGCCACGACCAGCAGCGGGGCCGCCGGCGGGGTCCGGGGTCGCGGCGGCTGGCCGCGCCGGTCCAGGGTCGCATGCCCGGTCGGCTCCAGCAGCTCCTGGAGGAAGTCGAGCAGGGCGTCGTCGGCCCAGTGCAGGTCCTCCAGCACCAGCACCAGCGGCCGCCGGGCGGCCAGCCCGTACAGGAAGCGCCGCCAGGCGGTGAAGGCCTCGTCGCGGCGGCCGGGCTGGACCGGGGCGCCGTCGCCCTCGCCGACCAGCCCGCGCAAGTGCCCGGTGACGCGGTCGATGGCGGCCGGGTCGTCGGCCATGGCGTGGGCCACCACCCTGGACAGGCGGCGGCCGACCCGGTCGGCCGAGTCGGTCTCCAGGATGCCGGCCTCGGCCTTGATGATCTCGGCCAGGGCCCCGTAGGTCACCCCGCCGGCGGGGGAGGAGCGGCCCTCGTCCCAGGGCGAGGAGCGGCCCTGGCGCCAGCTGACCAGGTCGCTGTCGGCGTCCAGGGCCCGGAACAGCTCGGCCACCAGCCGGCTCTTGCCGATGCCGGGCGGTCCGAGCAGGGTGAGCAGCTGGGGCCGGCCGTCGGCCTTGACGCGGTGGAACGCCTCCAGCAGCAGGCCCAGCTCGCGGTCGCGGCCGACCAGGGGCACCGGCCCGGCGGCGAGGGCGTCCATGCCGGTGCGGTTGCGCGGCTCCAGCGCGCTCCACACGCTCATCGGCCTGGCCCGCCCTTCGAAGGAGAGCAGGCTGGCCGGGCCGTAGCTGATCGACCGCTCGGTGGCCCGGCCGGTCGTCTCCGATACCAGCACCGTCCCGCTGGGGGCGGCCTGCTGGAGCCGGGCGCAGTTGACCACCGGGTCGCCCGCGACCCGCACGCCGTCGGTGACCAGCGCCTCCCCGGTGGTGACGGCGATCCGCACCTCCACCCCGTCCCGATTCTCCGGGGGGCTGGCAAAGGGATCCATCGTCCGGGGCACCCCTTCGGGGCTCCCCGGACCCCCCCGGCCGGACGCCCCGCCACGCAGCGAGTCGCGAATGGCCAGGGCGGCCCGCACGGCCCGCTCGGGGTCGTCCTCGCGGGTCTGGGGGATCCCGAAGATGGCCATGGTGATGCCGCCGATGGCGTGCTCGACGGCGCCGCCGAAGCTCTCGACCTCGGCCCGGACCCGGTCCAGGTGGCGGTCGAGCATGCTGGAGGCGTCCTCGGGGTCACGCTCCCCGGCCTCGCCGAGCGGCTCGTCGACCTCGGCGAACAGCACCGACACGAGCTTGCGCTCCACGCCGCCGCCGGCCGCCCCGTTGCCGTGGTCGGGGGCCGCATGGCCCTCCTCGAGCCCGGGGTCGCCCGCGCGGGCCGGGACCAGCAGGTCGAGGGCCGGGTCCTGGGCCAGGATGGCCTGCTCCAGCCGCTGCAGGCCGACGCTGGGCTCGATCCCCAGCTCGTCGACCAGGACCTTGCGGGCGGCCCGGTAGGCGGCCAGGGCGTCGGCCTGGCGGCCCGAGCGGTACAGGGCGAGCATGAGCTGGCCGTGGAGGTGCTCGCGCAGGGGGTGCAGCCGGACCAGCGCCTCCAGCTCGGCCACCAGCTCGTGGTGGCGGCCCAGGGCCAGCTCGGCCTCGATCCGGGCCTCGGTGGAGGCGACCTGGAGCTCCTCGACCCCGACCAGCTCGGGCCAGGCGATGTCGGCCGAGGCGGCCACGTCGGCCAGGGCCGGGCCCCGCCACAGGGCGAGGGCCTGGCGGAGCAGGTCGGCGGCCCGTGCCGGGTCGCCGGCGGCCAGGGCCTGGCGGCCCTCATGGTCGAGGCGCTGGAAGCGGTGCAGGTCGAGGTGCTCCGGGTCGATCCGGAGCAGGTAGCCGGGGTCGCGGGTGACCAGGGTGCGGGGCGGGCCGGCGCCGTTGCCGGCCTCGATCGCCTTGCGCAGGGCGGCGACGTGGTTCTGGAGCGACTGCTTGACGGTCGGCGGGGGCTCCTCGCCCCAGACGGCCACGATCAGCTCCTCGGTGGACACCACCTGGTTGGGGTGGAGCAGCAGCTTGGCCAGCAGCATGCGGTGCTTGATGCTGCCGAGCCGCAGCGGCCGCTCACGCTGGCGTGCTTCCAGCGGGCCGAGGAGGAAGAAGTCGATCGTGCCTACCACCACGCCGACCTACGATCGTTTGCCTTGGTTGCCTGGATCCTCTGACTGACGATGAATGGACCGAATACGCGGGAGTGTATCTGGCATGCCACCGAATACCTAGTCGCGGGCTTGGGCGTAGACGAGCTCGGTGAGCGGCTCGGCCGGGCCGACCTGCTCCAGGCGTTCCCCGATGGCCGGTGGCAGCTCGGGCAGCCTGGTGTCGAGGTCGCGCACCCAGGCGGCGACGGCGCCGCCCGGGTGGTGGCTGGGCGGGGCCACCACCCAGCCACCCCAGCCCCGCCACTCGACCCTGGCCAGACCCCACGGGCGCTGGCTGGCCAGGCCCGCCGGGGCGAAGAGGAAGTGCCAGGTGTCGCCGCCGGTCCGCACCAGCGGGCCGGCCGAGCGGAGGGCCTGGGCGATCACCGCCCAGCGGGCGGTGTCGCCGACCGAGCCGCGCACGGTCAGGGCGTCGAAGCCGACCCCGGTGGCCAGCCCGACGTTGGCCTCGGGGAAGCGCCGCCACCACCAGCTGAGCCGGATGGGGTCGGTGGTGGCGTCGGCGGCCCCGTGGGAGGGCAGCGGGTGGGCGCCCACCCTGGCGCAGGTCGGTTCGCCGCAGGAGCAGGCCACGGCCGTCGTGCGCGGGTTGCGCAGCACGTAGTGGAGGGGGACGACGGGCAGGCCGCGGCGCGCGTAGTCCAGGGCGGCCAGGTAGCGCGCTCCGGGCTGGGGTACCGAGGACACGCGCACCTCCCTTCTGGGGATCAGCTCTCGACGGGACAAGCCTGCCGGGGGCCGCCAACGAGTCGCTCACGGCCGCTCGGCCCTTTACCTGCCCCGCCCGGCTACCTATGCTCGCCAGCGAGCAGCCTCTCCGAGCCGAGGGTGGGTCGCCATGAGCGAGGACGCGGTCGAGGTCGAGCGCCGGCAGATCGAGCAGGAGATCAGGGGTCGGACCCTGTGCGACCTGCTCGCCGAGCATGCCGCCGGGCACGGCGACGCGCCGGCCATGTCCTGGCGGCGCGACGGGGCCTGGCAGACGCTGACCTGGGGCGACTACCGCGAGCGGGTCGCCGAGGTCGCCATGGGCCTGGCCGACCTGGGGGTCGGGCGCGGCGACTTCGTGGCCGTCATGGCCACCAACCGGCCCGAGCACGTGCTCGTCGACCAGGGCGCCGTCCACGCCGGGGCCGTCCCGACGAGCTTCTACTTCACCCTGGCGCCCGAGCAGGTCCGGTATGTGGCCGGCCACTGCGAGGCCAAGGTGGCCGTGCTCGAGGACCGGGACATGCTCAAGCGCTGGCAGGAGATCCGCGACGACCTGCCGGCGCTCCGGTACCTGGTGGTGCTGGACGGCGCCCAGGAGGGCGACGGCCCGGGCGTGCTCGGCTGGGACGACCTGGTCGGCCGGGGCCGCGACGCCCTGGCCGGCGACCGCGCCGGCTTCGAGGCGCTGCGCCGCCGGGTCGGGCCCGAGGACAACGCCACCCTGCTGTACACCTCCGGCACCACCGGCCCGCCCAAGGGCGTGCTCCTGACCCACCACAACCTCCTGTACGAGGTCACCGCCCTGGACCGCCTGACCAGCCTGCCCCAGGGGGGCAGCTCGGTCTCCTACCTGCCCCTGGCCCACATCGCCGAGCGGGTGCTGTCGATCTACGGGCCGCTGACCAGGCGGTCCCACGTCTGGTTCTGCCCCGATCCCACCCAGGCGGTCGAGTACGTGCGCCAGGCCCGGCCGACGCTGTTCTTCGGCGTGCCGCGGGTGTGGGAGAAGGTACGGGCGGGCATCCAGGCCAAGCTGGCCGCCGAGGAGAACGAGCGCAAGCGCAGGATCGCCCAGCGGGCGGTGGAGACGGGCCTCGAGGTGGTGCGCCGCACCCAGCGGGGCGAGTCGCTGCCGTTCGGGCTGCGGGCCAGGCACGCCGTGCTCGAGCGGCTGGTGCTGGCCAAGATCAGGGAGGCCATCGGGCTGGACCGCTGCAGCCTCGCCTCCAGCGCGGCCTCGCCCCTGGCCGTGGACGTGGCCGAGTTCTTCGCCGCCCTCGGTCTGCCCCTGGTCGAGGTGTACGGCATGACCGAGACCTCCGCGGTGGCCACCGGCAACCGGCCGGGCAGGGTCAAGATCGGCTCCGTCGGGCCGGCCCTGGCCGGGATCGAGGTGCGCCTGGCCGACGACGGCGAGGTGCTGGTCCGGGGGCCGATCAACACCCCCGGGTACTTCAGGCAGCCCGAGGCCACGGCCGAGCTGATCGACGCCGAGGGGTGGCTGCACACCGGCGACGTGGGCGAGCTGGACGGCGACGGCTACCTCAAGATCGTCGACCGCAAGAAGGAGCTGATCATCACCTCCAGCGGCAAGAACCTGTCGCCGGCCAACGTCGAGTCCCTGCTCAAGGAGCACCCGCTGATCGGTGAGGCCCTGGTCTACGGCGACAACCGGCCGTACTTGGTCGCGCTGGTCGTGCTCGACCACGAGCTCGCCCCGGGCTGGGCCGCCCGCAACGGCCTGGCCGCCGGTGACCTGGCCGCCCTGGCCGCCTCCGGGCAGGTGCAGGCCGAGGTGCAGCTGGCCGTCGACGCCGCCAACCAGCGCCTGGCCAGGATCGAGCAGGTCAAGCGGTTCGAGGTGCTGCCGGTCGAGTGGACGGCCGAGAGCGAGGAGCTCACCCCGACCCTGAAGCTGCGCCGCCGCATCATCCACGCCAAGTACGCCGAGCGGATCGACGCCCTCTACGAAGGCTGACCGCGCCCCCGGGCTCAGCGGCGCAGCCGCCTGACCCGGCGCCGGCCCTGGATGGCGTTGGCCACGGCCATCAGGTCGTCGCCGTCGTCGGGCGGCCCGGTCCCGGCGCCGCCCCGCGCCCGCCGGCCCGGGTCGGCCAGGTCGGCCCAGAGCACCGCCCACGCCGCCTCGGGCCGGGCCGGTTCCTCCCGCGCCGCGGCCGGGTCCGCGCCGGCCGCCGGCCGCGACGGCTGGGGCGGGGGAGCGGCCGGCTGGGGCTGGGGCTGGGCGGGGGCGCGTCGCGACCCGCCGGCGCCGAGCAGGTGCTCGGCCACCGACTGGAGCATCGGTTCGACGAAGACGGCCCGGACCCCGGCCTCGCCGCCCGGCCCCGGGCCCGCCCCGTCGAAGGAGCGGATGGCCGTGCGGACGGCCGCCTCGTCGTAGCCCCGCCCGGCCAGGGTCCTGGCCACGGCCTCGATCAGCGGGTCCCCGAACCCGGCGTGCCGGCGCCCGGCCGGAAGGGGAGGCGGCGGCTGGGGCCGGGGCTCGCCCCGGGAGCGCGTCTCGGGCTGGGGCGGCGGCGACGGGGGACGGGGGCGGGTCTCGGGCCGCGGCCGTGGCGGCTGGGCCCGCGGCTCGGCAGGCGGGCGGGGCTCCGGGTCCGCCTGGGTCGGGGGCTCGGGCTGGCGGCGGGCGGTCCGCTGGGCGCGCTCCAGGTCGGTGTGGCGGCGCAGCCAGAACTGGAGCGGGGCCGTCCCGGGGTCCAGGTCGCGGGCCTCCTCGACACCATGCTCCTCGTACAGGTGGCGGAAGAGCGCCTCGGGGCTGTCGATGACCTCGTGGTCGGCGTCGGCGAACATGGCGACCCTCCGCGTCGAACGTGTGTTCGAGTATAGCAGCGGCGTCCATCGCCCCGCGCGGGCCGCGAGGTCCGGGGGGGCTACCGGGCCGAGGCCGACGGTCATGGCGGCTGTCCACAGGGTGGAGGCCGACGACTATCGTCGTCTTGACAATTAAAGTTTTCGGTACTACGGTGCGCGCCATGTTGGACGTGGCGGTGATCGGGGACCCGGCCGCGGCCGAGGTGTCGCTCGACCCGGTGCGGGCGCGGCTGCTGGCCGAGCTGGCCGAGCCCGCCTCGGCCACCATGCTGGCCGCGCGGGTGGGACTGGCCAGGCAGAAGGTGAACTACCACCTGCGGGCGCTGGAGCGGCACGGCCTGGTCGAGCTGGTGGAGGAGCGCCGCAAGGGCAACTGCACCGAGCGGGTGCTGCGGGCCACGGCGGGGTCCTATGTGATCTCGCCGGCGGCGCTGTCGGCGGTCGAGCCCGACCCGGGGCGGGCCCCCGACCGGGTCTCGGCGGCCTGGCTCCTGGCCGTGGCCTCCCGGCTGGTCCGCGACGTCGGCGACCTCATCACGGGCGCGGCCAGGGCGCGCCAGCGGGTGGCCACCTTCGCGGTCGACGGCGAGGTCCGGTTCGCCTCGGCGGCCGACCGGGCCGCCTTCGCCGAGGAGCTGGCCGGCGCCGTGGCCACCCTGGTCGCCAGGTACCACGATCCGACGGCCGCCGGCGGGCGCGACCACCGGGTGGTGGTGGCCCTCCACCCCAGTGTCCCGACCCAGACGAAGGAGCCCTAGCCATGCCGCGCGAGTTCGAGTTGCGCAAGGACATCACCCTCGACGCCACTCCCGAGCAGGTCTGGGAGGCGATCGCCACCGGGCCCGGGATCGACGCCTGGTTCATGGGCCGCAACCGGGTCGAGCCCCGCGAGGGCGGCACGACCTCGATGACCCTCGGCGAGCACACCGAGGAGGCGACGGTGACCGCCTGGGAGCCGCCGCGACGATTCGCCTACCGCGCCGGGAGCCCCGAGGCGGCGGAGTTCATGGCCTTCGAGTGGCTGATCCAGGGCCGCGACGACGGCACCTGCGTGCTGCGGCTGGTGCAGAGCGCCGTCATGGGCGACGACTGGGAGACCGAGTACGACGCCCTGGTCACGGGCTGGGACATGTACCTGCACCAGCTGGCCCAGTACCTCCGGTACTTCCGCGGCCGGCCGGCGACGCCGATCACGCTCTTCGGGCCGAGGCCCGGCGACGCCGACCAGGCGTGGCCGGCGCTCACCGCCGGCCTCGGCCTGGACGGCCCGGCGACCGAGGGCGACAAGGTGCGGCTGACCCCGCAGGGGCTGGCGCCGATCGAGGGCGTGGTCGACTACGTCGCCCCCGACTTCCTCGGGGTGCGCGCCGACGACGGGCTGTACCGCTTCATCCGCGGCTTCGACGGGTCGGTGGCCGTCGGGCACCATCTCTACGCCTCCGACGTGGACGCCAGCCGGACCGAGCAGGCCTGGCAGGCCTGGCTCGGCCGGCTGTTCGACGCAGGCTAGGGGAGCAACCCCCATGACCGAGCCCACCCGGACCGGCGACGGCCACGGCTACGCCCCGGTGAACGGCCTCCAGATGTACTACGAGGTCCACGGCAGCGGCGGCCGGCCCCTGGTCCTGCTCCACGGCAACCTGTCCACCATCGGCGTCGACTTCGGCGGGATCATCCCCTCGCTGGCCAAGGGGCGGCAGGTCATCGGCGTCGAGCAGCAGGCCCACGGGCACACCGCCGACATCGACCGGCCCCTCAGCATCCGCCACTGGGCCGACGACACCGCGGCGCTCCTGGGCCACCTGGGGATCGGGCGGGCCGACCTCTTCGGCTACAGCTCCGGGTCGGCCGTCGCCTTCCAGCTGGCCGTCGACCACCCCGAGCTGGTCGGCAGGCTGGTGCTGGCCTCGTTCAGCTATCGGCTGGATGGCCTGCACCCCGGGCTCATGGACAACCTCCAGGGGCTCAAGCCCGAGCACCTGGCCGGCACCCCCTTCGAGCGGGACTACGCCAGGGTCGCCCCCGACCCGGGCGACTGGCCCAAGCTCATCGAGAAGATCACCCAGATGGAGCACGACCTGCCCGAGTGGTCGGCCGACGACCTCCGGGACCTCGCCGCCCCGGCCATGCTGGTCATCGGGGACTCCGACATCGTCCAGCCCGAGCACGCCGTGGAGCTGTTCCGCCTGCTGGGCGGCGGGGTCGCCGGCGACCTGGCCGGCCTGCCCCGCTCGCGCCTGGCCGTGCTCCCCGGCACGACCCACATCACCCTGGTCCAGCGGGCCCACTGGCTCTCCTCGATGGTCGGGGAGTTCCTGGACGCCGAATGCAAGTGAACCAGGGTCAAGGCGAAGGCGAGGCCCCCTGCCGGGCCAGGAGGGCGCCGGTGGCCAGCCAGGCGGCGCCGTGGCGCAGGTCGCTGGCCAGCTGGCGGTTGCTCAGGTAGCCGTCGCCGGCCACGAAGCGGGCGGTGGCCGCCTCGGCCAGCAGCACCGCGAAGCGGAACTCGCCGCCCGACCCGGTGCGGTCGCCGCGCCAGCCGGCCGGCCCGCCGCCGCCGTCGGCGCCCCAGGCCTGGTCGGCGGCCGCGTACAGGTAGGCGGCGGCCCGCCAGCTGGCGATCGGCCTGGTGGCGGCGATCTCGGCCGCCGACTCGGCGATCGCCACGGCCAGGGCCCACAGCTGCCGCAGCGGGTCGGGCACGGCGGCCGCCGGCTCCCGCACGGGCGGCTCCGGCATCGGGTGGGTTCGTCGCATCCTCGCCAGGGTCGCAGCCCACCCTAACCGAACGCTCACGACGCGCCTTCCCCGCCGACCTCGCCTATAGTCTGGGCTTCCCGGTCGAGCCCGGCGGCAAGGAGGCTGCGATGGAACCGGATCGTTCGGTGGTGGACGGACCGGGGCTCCCACCGGCCATCGGACCCTACTCGCAGGCGGTGCGGGCGGGGAGCCTGCTGTTCGTCTCCGGTCAGCCGGGGGTCGACCCCGAGACGGGGGAGGTGGCCGGCCCAGGCTTCGGCGATGAGGCCCGTCAGGCGTTCCGGAACCTCGAGACGGTGCTGCGAGCCGGCGGGAGCCGCCTCGATCTCGTGGCCAACACGACCGTCCTGGTCGCCGACGTCGGCGACTTCGCCGAGCTGAACGACCTGTACGCCGAGCATTTCCCGAGCGATCCGCCGGCGCGCATGACGTTGACGGTCCCGCTGCCCCGCGGGTTGCGCATCTCGATCGGCTGCGTCGCGGTCCTTGCCGGCTGAGATCACGACCCGGTGACGACCACCCGGCCGGTCATGCCGTCGTGGACGGTGCAGCGGTAGGGGTAGGTGCCGGGCCGGTCGAAGGTGTGGGCGAAGGTGCCCTTGCGCTGGGGGTCGCCGGAGGTGAAGGCGTCGGCCTTGACGTCGTGGGGGACGAAGCCGTCCTCGAACCGCCAGGTGACGGTGCTGCCCGCCGGGACCTCGATGGCGGCCGGGGTGAAGCGGTTGTCCTTGGCCGCGACCTCGGTCACCCCGGTCACCGGGGCGGCGGCGGCCCCGCCGCCACCGCCGTCCTCGTCGCCGCTGCCGCAGCCGGCGAGGACGACGGCGGCGGCCAGGACCGCCGGGACGAGCAGGGCCGGGAGCCGGCGCATGGCGGTCACCAGCCCCGCCGCGGCCGGCCCTCGAGCTGGCCGACCCGCTCCAGGACCCGGCGGCCGAGCAGCTCCCGCTCGGCCGGGCCCAGGCGGCGCCGCAGCTCGGGCACGAGCAGGGCCTCGGCGTCGCGGGCGTGCTGGCGGAACACCTGGACCAGCACCTGGACCTTGCCGTCGTAGCCCCGGTCGGACGGGACCATGCCGCCGAGCTCGACCATGACCAGGTCGAGCAGGTGGTCCTGCTGGAGCTGGCGCCCGATCTCGGTGTCGTGGCGGCCCGTGTGGGCCTGGAGCGCCGGGTAGAGCAGCTCGTCCTCGACGGCCACGTGGGTGGCCAGCGCCCTGGCCACCGCGCCCACGGCCCGGTGGCGGGCGGCGGCGCTGCCCTCGGCGGCCTCGTAGGCCTCGAACTGGCGCTCGACCCGCTCGTGCAGGGCGACCAGCATGCGGTCCGCGTCGGCCGCCGCGTCCACGTCGACCGGCCGCAGCACCCGGGTCGACTCCGGGTCGAGGGTGGTCGCGTACGCCTGGGATGTCATCGGGGTGCCTCCGTTGTCGTGGTGGTGCTGACACGGCCATGGTCCTGCGCAGGGGCCTTGCCGGCGTCGGGCGGGGGGCGGCTCCGCGGCTACGCCGGCCGCGGCAGGCCGGCCGTCGGCGCTGCCGCCGGGGGCGTAGGCGGGCGCCGGCGGCTACGCCTGGGGGCGGCCCAGCTCGTCGGGGGGCGGCCCGGCCAGGGGCCGCTCGCGGCCGGCCTCGCGGCGTCGGGCGGCCACGGCCCGGGCCAGGGAGGCGACGCCCCGCACGGCCAGGAACGCGGCCACCAGGGGGGCCAGGACCAGGCGGGGGTCGCCGGCGTAGCGGCGGCAGTAGAAGCGGAAGGCGCTGGTGTGGTGGTGGACGACCTTGCGGTAGGGGGCGCTGCGGGTCGACCCGCCGACCACGTGCTTGACCTCGGCCAGGGGGTCGAACAGGACCCGCCAGCCGGCCCGGTGCAGCCGCAGGCAGAGGTCCATCTCCTCGAAGAACATGAAGTAGCCGGGGTCGAACCCGCCGACCTGCTCGAAGGCCTGGCGCCGGATCAGCATGCAGGCCCCCGACACCCAGTCGACGTCCAGCGGCCGGCTGCGGTCGACCCCGGCCATGTGGTACCGGCGGGTGGCCGGGTTGTCGGGCCACAGCGGGGCCACGGCGGCGTGCACCGCCCCCATGAGCATCGACGGGAAGCGGCGGCCGGTCGGGTAGTCGGAGCCGTCGGGGTTGGCCAGGTGGGGGCCGACGCAGCCGATCCGCGGGTCCGAGGTGGCGGTGGCCAGCAGCCGGCGCAGCGACCCGGGCGACAGCCAGGTGTCGGGGTTGGCGATCAGCAGCCAGGGCGCGCCGGTGACGGCCACCCCGGTGTTGATGGCCCGCGACAGGCCCTGGTTGGTGTGGTTCTCGAGCACCTTGGCGCCGTAGCCGCGGGCGATCTCGACGCTGGCGTCGGTGGAGGCGTTGTCGACCACCACCACCTCCAGCGGGTGCGGCCCGGCCGCCCGCTCCAGCGACCCCAGGCACATGGCCAGGTCACGGGCGCTCTGGTAGGTCACCAGCACCACCGTGACGGCGGTCGAGGACGGCGACGGCGGGGTGGGCACCATGGCGAGGATCCTACGCCGCCTGCCGCGGGGCCTGGGGGCGTCTGGGGCTAACCTGCCCCTTCCAGCTCGTCGAGGAAGCCGCCGACCAGGCGGTTGACCTCGTTGGCGGCCTCCATGTGGGGCGAGTGGCCGGCCCCGGCCAGGACCTCGACCCTGGCCCTGCCCGCCAGCGCGTCGGCGTGGGCGGTGGGCAGGATGCGGTCCTGGCCGCCCCAGACGACCAGGGCCGGGGCCTGGAGGCGGTCCAGCTCGCCGGTCAGCACGACCGTCTGGCGCCCCGACGGGTACATCGCGCCGGCGACCTGGCGCAGGGCCGCCTCCACGCCGTCGAGGCGCTTGTAGCGCAGCACGTCGTCGACCAGCTTGCGGTTGACCAGCCCCTGGTCGGCGAAGAGCAGCTCGAGCACACCCTTGAGCTCGCGGCGACGCTCGGCGGCCACGAACCCGTCGATGTAGTCGCGGTTGATGTCCTCGCCCAGGCCGGCGGGCGCGACCAGGGTGAGCGAGGCCACCCGGTCGGGATGGGCCAGCGCGTAGGCCAGCGCCACCGCCCCGCCCATGGAGTGGCCGACCAGGTGGGCCCGGGCGGCGCCCACGGCGTCGAGGAACCCGCCCAGCGCCTCGGCGAACGCCGCCAGGTCGCCGGCGCCCACGTCCTTGCTGGACTCGCCATGGCCGGGCAGGTCCAGGGCGTACACCCGGCGCCGCTCGGCCAGCCTGTCGGTGTTGAACAGCCAGTTGTTCAGGTCGCCGCCGAAGCCGTGCAGCAGCACCACCGGGTCGCCGGCGGCCGCCTCGGGGGCCCGCTCCAGGTAGCGCAGGCGGCGCCCGCCGACCTCGACCGTCCGGGTCGGCGCCTCGGCCTCCCCCTCGGCCTCCTCGGGCACGAAGCTGGCCTGGAACGCGGCCACGAAGGCGTCGACGTCGGCGTCGGGGACCGAGGGGTCGGCCAGCACCCCGACCAGGCCCCCGACCGGGACGACGGCCCCGACCTGGGCCACCCGCCGGCGCAGGACCCCGGCCGCCGGCGACTCGACCGCCCCGTCGATCTTCTCGGTCTCGACCTCGAACAGCTCCTCGCCCTCGGCGACCTCCTCGCCCTCGTCGACCAGCCAGTCGGTGACCTTGCCCTCGCGCATGGACAGGCCCCACTTGGGCATGCCGAGCCTGGTCACCCCGGGGGGCGCCTCGCCGGCGGTCATGCCCTGGCCCCGACCTTGCCGCCGGTGGTCCTGCGGACCGCCTCGCCGATCTTCTCGGCGCTGGGGACGTACAGGTCCTCCAGCGAGCCGCTGAACGGCGGCGGGGTGTGGGGGGCGGTGACCATCTGCACCGGCGCCTGGAGGTCGTCGAAGCAGTTCTGGGCGACCAGGGCGGCGATGTCGGCGGCCATGCCGCAGCGCGGGTTGTCCTCGTCGACCACCACCAGCCGGCCCGTCTTCTCCACCGTCTCGTAGATGCTGTCCTCGTCCAGGGGGCTGGTGGTGCGCAGGTCGACGACCTCGCAGTCGATCCCGTCGGCGGCCAGCTGCCCGGCCGCCTGCTGGGCCATGCCGACCATACGGCCGATCGCCACGACCGAGACGTCGTCGCCCTCGCGGACCACGTTGGCCTCCCCGAAGGGGATCGTGTAGCTCTCCTCCGGGACTTCGCCCTCGACGGTGTAGAGGACCTTGTTCTCGAAGAAGATCACCGGGTCGTCGTCGCGGATGGCGCTGATCAGCAGGCCCTTGGCGTCATAGGGGGTCGAGGGGACGGCCACCTTGAGCCCGGGCACGTGGGTGAAGATCGAGTACAGGCTCTGGGAGTGCTGGCCGGCGGCCCGGATGCCGGCGCCCCACATGGTGCGGATCACCATCGGCACCCGCGCCTTGCCGCCGAACATGTAGCGCAGCTTGGCCCCCTGGTTGAAGATCTGGTCGAAGCAGACGCCCATGAAGTCCACGAACATCAGCTCGGCGACCGGGCGCAGCCCCGAGCAGGCGGCCCCGACCGCCGCCCCGATGAACGCCGACTCGCTGATCGGGGTGTCCAGCACCCGCCCCGGGTACCTGTGGTACAGGCCCTTGGTCACCCCGAGGACCCCGCCCCAGGCGTCCAGCTCGCCGCCGGCTCCCTGCCCGCCGGCGACGTCCTCGCCGAACAGCACCACCGAGGGGTCGCGGGCCATCTCCTGGTCGAGGGCCTCGTTGATCGCCTTCTGGAACGTGATCACGCGTGCCATCGCCGCGCCACCTCCTCAGTACCTGACGTAGACGTCGGTCAGCAGGTCGGCCGGGTCGGGTTCGGGGGCCGCCTTGGCCCGGGCGACGGCGTCGTCGATCAGGGCCACCACCTCGTCGTCGACGCGGCGCAGGTCCTCGGCGGTCACCTCGCCGGCCGCGGTCACCCGGCCGGCGAAGGCGTCCAGGCAGTCGCGGGTGCGGCGCAGCTCGTCGACCTCGCCGGGGGCGCGGTAGGTCTGCTGGTCACCCTCGAAGTGGCCGTAGTAGCGGTTGACCTTGCACTCCAGCAGCGACGGGCCGCCGCCGCCCCGGGCCCGGTCGATGGCCGCGCCCGCCGCCTCGTAGACGGCGAAGAAGTCGTGGCCGTCGACCACCACCCCGGGCATGCCGAAGCCGTCGGCCCGCTTGGCGATGTCGACGCCGGAGGCGTGGAAGCGGTCGCTGGTGGACTCGGCGTAGCCGTTGTTCTCGACCACGAAGATGCAGGGCAGGTGCCAGACCGAGGCCAGGTTGAGGCTCTCCAGGAAGGTGCCCTGGTTGGAGCCGCCGTCGCCGGTGAACGACACCCCGACCTGGTCGGTCCCGCGGACCATGGCCGACAGGCCGACGCCGCAGTTCATCGGCGGGCCGCCGCCGACGATCCCGTTGGCGCCGAGCATGCCCTTGTCCATGTCGGCGATGTGCATCGAGCCGCCCTTGCCGCGGCACAGCCCATCGCGCTTGCCGTAGATCTCGGCCATCATGCCGTACACGTCGCAGCCCTTGGCGATGGCGTGGCCGTGGCCGCGGTGGGTGGAGGCGATGTAGTCGTCGGGCCGCAGGTGGGCGCAGACGCCGGTGGCGATGGCCTCCTCACCCGCATACAGGTGGACGAACCCGGGGATCTCGCCGGTGGTGAACTCCTTGTGCACCCGCTCCTCGAACTCGCGGATGGTCCGCATCGTGCGGTACCAGTCCAGGAGCTGCTCCCTGCTGGCCTGGTCCGGTGGGGCGGTGGTTGCCATCGTCGGCCCTCCTCGTGGTGGCCTGGTCCAACATCTCCAGCCGGCTGGCGCCGGCCATGACGGCGTCGACGTCGATGACGAGCGGTCCCGGGACGAGGCGGACGGTCACGTGGTCGGCCGGCCCGAGCTCCACCTCGCGTTCCCCGTCCAGGGACAGGCAGCCGGCCCGGGCGGCCAGGGCCACCACCTGGCCAGGGTCCACGCGCCTGGCCTCCAGCACCCCGACCTCGGTGACCAGGCCGGGGGCGATCGCCACGGCGACCACCCGCGGGGCCCGCTCCGGCGGGGCCAAGGACAGATGGAGCCCGAACGGCGCCGTCCGCGGCACCGGGTCGACCGCCCCGGCCACCGCCGAGAGGCCGACCGCGCTGGGGCTGGCGAAGGTCACCAGCGCCTCCGAGATGGCCTCGACCCGCCACAGGGCCCGCGACCCGACCCAGCGCTCGGCGGTGACGGCCACGTCCACCAGGGCGCTGTCGACCACGGCGTCGCCGTTGACCCCGACCCGGAACCGCTTGGCCCGCCGGACCAGCCCGTCGCCGCCCAGCCGCCCGGTCGCCACCAGCCCGGTGGCCATCCCGGCCACGGTGGCCTCGCGCAGCTCGGGGAAGGCGTTGTTGGTGCCGGTGGACAGCGCGCACAGGGGGATGTCGCCGCAGTGGGCGGCCACCACCCGGTGGGTGCCGTCGCCGCCCAGGACCACGATCGCCGCCACCTGCCGCTCGGCCATGGCCCGCACCGCCGCGGCCGAGTCGCGCGCGTCCTCGCACAGCGCCATGTCGAGGACCTCGAGCTCGGGCAGGCGCTGGGCGGCCAGGTGGCCGGTGCGGCCGCTCAGGTGGCGGTGGAGGCTCTGGGAGACGCCCGACCCGGCCGGCATCATCACCACCCGGTCGACCCCGGTGGCGCCCAGCCCGGCCATGAGCCGGTGGACCATGGCGCCCTTCTCGGCGTTGTCGAACACCGACGCCCCGGTCACCAGCCGGCGCACGTCCCGCCCGGAGGCCGGGTTGGCGACCACGCCGACGCAGACCATGGTTTTGCGTATCAGACCGAACCAACCGGGTCAATAGGGCGAACGCGAGGGCGAACGCGCAGCCCGAGCAGCCCGCTCGCCGGACCGTGCATCATGGTGGCCATGCTGACCTGTGCGAACTGCGGCGAGCAGAACCCGGAGCGTGCCCGCTTCTGCCTCAACTGCGGCGCGTCCCTGGCCGCCGAGCAGCGGCGCGGCGCCCGCAAGGTGGTCACGGTGGTGGTCTGCGACGTCACCGGCTCGACCGCACTGGGGGAGCGGCTGGACCCGGAGTCGCTGGGGCGGGTCATGGCCCGCTACTTCGAGCGGACCCGGGCGGTCCTGGAGCGCCACCACGGGCTGGTGCAGAAGTTCATCGGCGACGCCGTGGTGGCCATCTTCGGGGTCCCGGTGGTGCGCGAGGACGACGCCCTGCGGGCGGTCCGGGCGGCCGCGGCCATGCAGGACGCCGTGGCCGAGCTCGACCCCGACGGCGGGCCGGCGATCGAGGTCCGCATCGGGGTCGCCACCGGCGAGGTCATGGTCGAGGAGGCCGGCGGCGACCCGTTGGTCATCGGCGAGGCGGTCAACCTGGCGACCAGGCTCCAGGCCGCCGCCGGCCCCGGGGAGGTCCTGCTCGACCGCCGCACCTGGCACCTGTCCCGCGACGCCCTGGTCGCCGCGGAGGTGGAGGGGGTCGACGGGGGCGCGTGGCGGCTGGTCGACGTGTCACCGGACGCCCTTGGGCACGCCCGGCGCTCGGACAACCCGCTGGTGGGCCGGCTGGCCGAGCTGCAGCTGTTCGACTGGGTGTTCCAGCGGACGGTCAGGACCTCGACCTGCCACCTGCTGACCGTGCTCGGCCCGGCCGGGGTGGGCAAGTCGCGGCTGGTCGCGGCGGCCGTGGACGCCCTCGGCGACGCCGCCACCGTGCTCTCCGGCCAGTGCTCGGCCGACGCCGAGGGCAGCAGCTTCTGGCCGCTGGCCGAGATCGTCCGCCGGGCCGCCGAGATCAAGACCGCCGACTCGCCCGAGCAGGCCGAGGCCAAGCTGGCGGAGCTGCTCGACGTGGCGGACGCCGAGGAGGTGACCGACCGGCTGGGGCGGCTGATCGGGCTGTCGCCGGCCCCGGTGACCTCCGAGGACGCGGTCTGGGCGGTGCGGCGGTTCCTGGAGGTGCTGGCCGACCGGCACCCACTGGTGGTCGTGGTCGACGACCTCCACTGGGCCAAGCCGGCCCTGCTCGACCTGCTCGAGCAGGTGGCCGCCCTGGCCCGGGAGGCGCGGATCCTGCTGGTCGCGGTGGCCCGGCCCGAGCTGCTGGAGCAGCGGCCGGGCTGGTCGGGCGGACGCCTGAACGCCAGCACCATGCTGCTGGAGCCGCTGGCCGCCGAGGAGTCGGCGACCCTGCTCGAGCACCTGGCCGGGGAGGCGGCCCTGCCCGCCGACGCCACCGACCGCATCACCAGCACCGCCGAGGGCAACCCGCTGTTCCTCGAGGAGCTGCTGGCCATGCTGATCGAGGAGGGCCGGCTGCGCCGCGACGGTGGCCGCTGGGTGGCCAACGACCTGGCCGCCGCCAGCACCCCGCCGACCATCCAGGCGCTGCTGGCCGCCCGGCTGGACCGCCTGGGCGGCGAGGAGCGGGCCCTGCTGGACCGGGCGTCGGTGCTGGGCCAGGCCTTCGACCGCGCGGCCGTGCTCGCCCTCACCCCGGACCCGGCCCGGGCCGAGGTCGACGCCCACCTGCTCGCCCTGGTCCGCAAGGAGCTGCTGCGGCCGGCCCCGGCCCCCCTCGGCGGCCGCGACGGCTTCCAGTTCCGCCACCAGCTGGTCCGCGACGCCGCCTACGACTCGCTGCCCAAGCAGGCCCGGGCCGAGCTGCACGAGCGCTACGCCGACTGGCTGGCCCGGGCGTTCGCGGCCCGCGGCGGCGAGGTCTCCGAGGTGCTGGGCTGGCACCTGGAGCGCGCCCACCGGTTCCTGACCGAGCTCGGCCCGGCCGACGCCCACGGCCGCCAGGTCGCCGTCGCGGCCGCGGCCCGGCTGGCCTCGGCCGGCCACACCGCCACCGGCCGGGGCGACCTGCCGGCCGCGGCCAACCTCCTGGAACGGGCCATCGCCCTGCTCCCGGCGACCGACCGGACCAGGCTCCAGCTGCTCACCGACCTGGGCGAGGTCCTGATCCTCAACGTCGAGACCGAGCGGGCCCGGCGGGTCCTCGACGAGGCCCTGGCCGCGGCCGAGCGGACCGGCGACCGGGGGCTGGCCACCCACGCCACCCTGGGCATGCTGGAGCTGCGGCTGGACTCGCCCGACCGCGGCCCCGGCCGCTACCGGGCCGACGTGCAGGGGGCCCTGTCGGTGCTGGAGCAGCTGGGCGACGAGCAGGGCCAGTCGCGGGCCTGGCGGCTGCTCGGGCTGGACAGCTACCTGCGCTGCCAGATCGGCCGGGCCGAGGACGAGTTCCAGCGGGCGGTCGCCCATGCCCGGGCCGCCGCCGACGAGCGGGTCGAGGCGGCCAACCTGTACGCCCTGGTGCAGGCGGCATACTGGGGCCCGACCCCGGTGGCCGAGGGCATCCGCCGCTGCCAGGAGATCCGCGACCGGGCCGAGGGCAGCTACCGGGTGGAGATGTCGGCGCTCCACACCCTGGCCGGGCTCCACGCCATGGCCGGCGACGTCGACCGGGCCCGCCAGCTGGGCGCCGCCGCCGTCCAGATCGCCGGCAAGCTCGGCCCCAACCGCTTCGCCGCCCTCTGCAGCCAGTTCCTCGGCCAGGTCGAGCTGCTGGCCGGCGACCCGGCCGCGGCCGCCCGCTGGCTGCGCCGGGGCGCCGGCATCCTGGAGCGGATGGGGGAGCGGGGGCTGCGCTCGGAGCTCACCGCCAACCTGGCCCGGGCCCTGGCCGCCGAGGGGCGCGACGACGAGGCCCTGGAGCAGGCCGGCCTCGCCGGCGAGCTGGCCGTCCGCGACGACCTGTACGCCCAGGTCGAGCGGCGCGGCCCCCTGGCGGCGGTGCTGGCCAGGCGGGGCCGGCTGGAGGAGGCCGAGCGGGTGGCCACCGAGGCCGTCGAGCTGGCCGCCGGCAGCGACATGCTGGGCATGCAGGCCGGCGCCCTGCTCGACCTGGCCGGGGTGCTGCGGCTGGCCGGCCGGGACGGGGAGGCGGCGCTGCTGGCTCGCCAGGCCCTGGCCCTGGCCGAGCGCAAGGGCCATCTGGTCGCCGCCGCCCAGGCCAGGGAGCTGCTGACGACGGCCCAGCCGGGAGGGACGGCGGCGCCTTGACGGCCGTCGGGCCGCGGGCCGACCGCGAGCGGCGGTCGTCCGAGGAGATGCCGGCGGCGCTGCGGCGGGACGTGCGGCTGCTCGGGCGGCTGCTCGGCAAGGTGCTGGAGGAGGCCGGGGGGGCGGGGCTGCTGGAGGACGTGGAGCGGCTGCGGCGGGCCACCATCGCCCTGCGCGCCGCCGACGGCCACCGGCGCCAGGCCAGGGCCCAGGTGGTCGAGCTGGTCGCCGGCTTCGACCTGGACCGGGCCGAGCTGGTGGCCCAGGCCTTCACCGTCTACTTCCAGCTGGTCAACCTGGCCGAGGAGCAGCACCGGGTCCGGACCCTGCGCGAGCGCCGCCAGCACGGCGGCCAGGTGCGGGAGTCGTTCGGGGCCGCCGTCCAGGAGGTCAGGCAGGCGGCCGGCACCGACGGCCTGGCCGCCCTGCTGGAGCGGCTCGAGGTGGTGCCGGTGCTCACCGCCCACCCGACCGAGGCCAGGCGCCGGGCCGTGGTCGACGCCCTGCGCCGCATCGCCGTCGAGCTGCTGCGCCTTGACGCCCCCCGGCTGCCCGGCGACGACGAGGCGACCGCCACCCGGCGGCTGCTGGAGGAGATCACCGGCCTGTGGCGCACCGCCCAGCTGCGCCGGGACCGGCCGAGCCCCCTGGACGAGGTCCGCTCGGTCATGGCCGTGTTCGACGCCACCCTGTTCCGGCTGGTGCCGGCCACCTACCGGGCGCTGGAGCAGGCCCTGGCCGGCGGGGCCAGCGGGACCAGGCCGCCGCCGTTCCGCCCCTACCTGCGCTGGGGGAGCTGGGTCGGAGGCGACCGCGACGGCAACCCGAGCGTGACCGCCGAGACCACCCGGGCGACCATGGCCATCCAGGCCGACCACGTCCTGCGCGGGCTGGAGGCGGTCACCCGGCGGGTCGCCCACGCCCTGCCGGTCGCCGCCGCCACCACCCCGCCGTCGCCTGAGCTGCTCGCCTCCCTGGACCGCGACCGCGCCGCCTTCCCCGGCCGGGCCGCCGCCATCGCCACCCGCTGGCCGGACGAGCCCTACCTCCAGAAGCTGCTGCTGGCGGCCCAGCGGCTGGCCGCCACCCGGGCCGCCCTGGTCGGAGGCGCCAGCGCCGGGTCGGGCTCGGGCTACCGCGACGCCGGGGCGTTCCTGGACGACGTCCGCCTGGTCCAGTCGTCGCTGACCGCCGCCGGGGCGGCCCGGCTGGCCTACGGGGAGCTCCAGCACCTGGCCTGGCAGGCCGAGACCTTCGGCTTCCACCTGGCCTCCCTGGAGGTCCGCCAGCACGCCGCCGTCCACGCCCAGGTCCTGGCCGAGCTGGCCCCCGGCGCCGCCGGCGCCGCCGCCGCCCTGGACCGGCTGGCCACCGAGGGCTGGGAACCGGACGCTCCGGCAGGCCCCCTCGCCGCCGAGGTGCTGGAGACCCTGCGGGTCATGGCCGACCTCCAGGCCCGCTACGGCCCCGAGGCCTGCCGGCGGTACGTGGTCAGCTTCAGCCGCGGCGCCGCCGACCTGGCCGCCGTCCGTGCCCTGGCCCGCCTGGCCGTCCCCGACGGCTCGCTGGAGCTGGACGTGGTGCCGCTGTTCGAGTCCAAGGCCGACCTGGAGCGGGCCTGCGAGGTCCTGGACGAGTACCTGGCCCTGCCCGGGGCGGCCGCCTGGCTGGAGCGCCGGGGCCGGCGCCTGGAGGTCATGCTCGGCTACTCCGACTCGGCCAAGGACGCCGGCTTCCTGGCCGCCAACCTGGCCCTGTACCGGGCCCAGGGCGACCTGGCCACCTGGGCGGCCGAGCGGCGCATCGACCTGGTCCTGTTCCACGGCCGCGGCGGCGCCCTGGGCCGCGGCGGCGGCCCGGCCGGGCGGGCGGTCCGCGGCCAGGCCCCCGGGTCGGTGGCCGGGCGCTTCAAGGTCACCGAGCAGGGCGAGGTCATCTACGCCCGCTACGGCAACCTGGCCATCGGCCACCGCCACCTGGAGCAGGTGACCAACGCCGTCCTCGGCGCCTCCACCTCCCGGGCCCAGGCGGCCGTGGCCGCCGCCGAGGCCCGCTACCTGCCCACGGCCAGGGACATGGCCGCCGCCGCCGAGGCGGCCTGGCGCGGGTTGGTCGAGCGGCAGGGGTTCGCCGAGTTCTTCGCCACCGTCACCCCGATCAAGGAGCTGGGCCTGCTGCGGATCGGGTCGCGCCCGGCCAGTCGCGAGGGCGCCGCGGGGGGCGCGACCGGGGGCGAGCTGGCCGACCTGCGGGCCATCCCCTGGGTCTTCGCCTGGAGCCAGAACCGCTGCAACCTGCCCGGCTGGTTCGGGCTCGGCACCGGGCTGGAGGTGGTCGCCTATCAACCCCGGGGCCTGGAGCGGCTGCGCGAGATGTACGCCGAGTGGCCGTTCTTCCGCTCGCTGATCGAGAACGCCGAGATGAGCCTGGCCAAGGCCGACCCGCTGGTGGCCGAGTCCTACCTGGAGCTGGGGGGCCGGCCCGACCTGGTCGCCATCATCCGCGAGGAGTTCCGGCGCACCCGGGTCCTGGTCGCCGGGACCACCGGGGCCGGCCGCCTGCTGGGCCACCGGCCGGTGCTGCGCCAGGCCGTGGACCTGCGCAACCCCTATGTCGACGCCCTCTCGTTCCTCCAGGTCCGGTTCCTCACCGACCTCCGCAACGGCCTGTCCGGGGCCGAGGCGAACCGGGCCGCCGGCCTGGTCCTGCTCACCGTCAACGGCGTCGCCGCCGGGCTCCAGAACACCGGCTGAGGCGATGGCGGCGGCTGGCCTGCCCGAGGCGTTCGTGGCCCGCATGCGGGAGCTGCTCGGGCCGGAGGCACCGGCGTTCCTGGACAGCTACGGGAGGCCGGCCGAGCGGGCGGTCAGGGCCAACCCGCTCAAGCTCGACCCGGCCGACCTCCCGGGCCTGCTCAGGATCGACCCCGAGCCGGTGCCGTGGTGCCCGGAGGCGTTCTTCCTCCCCGAGGGGGCCCGGGTCGGCGACACCCTGGCCCACGCGGCCGGGCTCTGCTATGTGCAGGAGCCGTCGGCCCTGGCCGTCGGGGCGGCCCTGGACGTGCGGCCGGGCCAGCGGGTGCTCGACCTGGCCGCCGCCCCCGGCGGCAAGACCACCCTGGCCGCCGGCCGGCTCGGCGACCGGGGCGTGGTGGTGGCCAACGAGGTCCAGCGCGGCCGGGTCCAGGCCCTGGCCGGCAACCTCGACCGCTGGGGGTCGGCACGCACGATGCTCGCCGCCGAGACCGTGGCCCGGCTGGCCGAGCGGCTGCCGGGGGCGTTCGACCGGGTCCTGCTGGACGCGCCCTGCTCCGGCGAGGGCCTGTTCCGCCGCAACCCGGCGGCCGCCGCCCAGTGGCGCCCCGGCCACGTCCGGGGCAGCGCCGAGCGCCAGCGCGCCCTGCTCGCCGACGCCGCCGCCCTGGTCCGCCCCGGCGGCGTGCTGGTGTACTCGACCTGCACCTTCGCCCCCGAGGAGAACGAGCAGCAGGTCGCCGGGTTCCTGGCCGCCCACCCCGACTGGGAGCTGCTGGAGATCCCCGCCCACGAGGGCTTCACCGCCGGCCGCCCCGACTGGTCCCCGGACGGCCCACCCGAGCTGGCCCGGACGGTCCGCCTCTGGCCCCACCACCTCCGCGGCGAAGGCCACTTCATCGCCAAGCTGGCCCGCCCGGGGGAGAGGGGGACCCTCCCCGGGCCCGCGGCGGGCCGTCGGACAGGAAGGCCCGCGGCGGGCCGACAGGCGGTGGTCGACGCGTGGCGGGGGTTCGCGGCCGCTGCGCTGGAGGGGGAGCCGGCGGGGGTGACGGTGGTGGCGGAGCGGGCCTACCGGGTGCCGGACGAGGAGCTGGCCGGGGCCGGGGTGCGGCTGGTGCGGCCTGGGTTGCTGGTGGGGCGGGTGCGGCCAGGGCGGTTCGAGCCGGCGCATGCCCTGGCCATGGCGGTCGGGGTGGCGACGGCCCGGCGGTGCCGGCGGCTGGACGACGCCGAGGCGGCGGCCTGGGTCCGGGGGGAGGCGCTGGGCCACGACGGGCCGGACGGCTGGACGGTGGTCGGCTGGAACGGCTGGCCGCTGGGCTGGGGGCGGGCGGCCGGCGGGAGCCTCAAGAACCACTACCCCAAGGGTCTGCGTACGATGAGAACCTGAGAGGTCAGCATCCGGGAGGCGGCACGTGAGCAGCCAGGCGCCCCACGCCGAGGTCGCGGCGCGGCTCGGCCGCGCCCAGCAGCGCTACACGGCCGGCCGGCGCACCCTGGTCGAGCTGCTGCACACGGCCGGGCGGCCGCTGGAGATCGTCGAGCTGGCCGAGGGCCCGGGCAGGCTGCCGGTGAGCTCCATCTACCGCAACCTGGTCGTGCTCGAGCAGGCCGGGGCGGTCACCCGCTACCCGGGCGCCGGGGGCGGCCACGCCCGCTACGAGCTGTCCGAGGAGCTGGTCGGCCACCACCATCACCTGGTGTGCAGCCGCTGCGGCCGGATCGAGGACGACCCGGTCCCGCCGGAGGTCGACGCCAGCCTGGCCTCGCTGCTGGACGCCGTGGCCAACCGCACCGGCTTCACCGTCACCGACCACCGCCTGGAGCTGCGGGGGCTCTGCGAACGCTGCGGCTGAAACTCGGTTATGAGAATCATTGCCAAAAGCGGTACGATCGCAGGAACAGCCGCCACAGGTGAGGAAGCGCCATGGGTCGTCGACGGGTTGGGCTGGCGGCGGCCTGCCTGGCGGCCCTGCTGGTGGCCGGCTGCTCGGGGGCGGGCGGGGCCACCGCCGACCGGGACGGCGAGCGCGGACGCCTGCGGGTGGTGGCCACCACCACCCAGGTGGCCGACCTGGCCGCCAACGTCGGCGGCGACCGGGTCCGGGTGACCAGCCTGCTCAAGCCGGGCATCGACGCCCATGACTACGAGCCCTCCCCGGCCGACATCGACGCCATCGCCCACGCCGACCTGGTGCTGGAGAACGGCGTCGGCCTGGAGGCGTGGCTGAGCGACACCATCGACAGCTCCGGCTTCGACGGCCCGGTGGTCGACACCAGCCAGGGCGTCCGGCTGCGCATGGTCGGCGGCGCGCCCGACCCGCACATCTGGCAGGACCCGGGCAACGCCGAGCGCATGGCGGCCACCATCGAGCGGGGCCTGGCCGCCGCCCAGCCGTCGGCGGCCCCCGCCTTCCAGGCCAACCTGGCCGCCTACACCAAGCAGCTCCAGGCCCTCGACGCCGAGGTCCGGCGGCAGGTCGACAGCCTGGCCAACCGCAAGGTAGTCACCGACCACGACGCCTTCGGCTACTACCTGGACCGCTACGGGCTGGAGCTGGTCGGCTCGGTCATCCCCAGCTTCGACAGCTCGGCCGAGCTGTCGGGCCGCGACATCCGCGACCTGGTCGCCAAGGTCAGGGCCACCGGCGTCAAGGCCATCTTCGCCGAGACCACCCTGCCGCCCAGGGCGGCCGAGACGATCGGCCGCGAGGCCGGGGTCAAGGTCGTGGAAGGCGACAGCGCCCTCTACGGCGACGCCCTCGGCCCGCCCGGGTCCAACGGCGACACCTACATCAAGATGATCCGCCACAACACGGCCATGATCGTGAGCAACCTCAGTGGCACCTGACCCCACCCCCACCCCGGCCCCGCCCGTGCTGGCGCTGCGGCGGGCGACCGTGGCCTACGAGCGCGACCCGGTGGTCGAGGGGGTCGACGGGGAGGTGGCGGCCGGGCAGTCGGTCGCCCTCATCGGCCCCAACGGTGCCGGCAAGTCCACCCTCATCCGGGCCGTGCTCGGCCTGGTCCCGCTGACCTCCGGCACCATCCAGGTGCTCGGCCGCTCCCCCCAGGGGGCCCGCCGGCAGGTCGCCTACGTGCCCCAGGCCGACACCCTGGACGCCGAGTTCCCGGTGTCGGCCTTCCAGGTCGTGCTGATGGGCCGCTACCCGCGGGTCGGCTGGGTGCGGCGGCCGGGCGCGGCCGACCGCCGGGTCGCCGGACGCGCCCTGGCCGAGGTCGGGCTGGCCGAGCGGGCCTCGGCCCGGTTCGGCACCCTGTCGGGCGGCCAGCGCCAGCGGGTGCTGCTGGCCAGGGCGATCGCCCAGGAGCCGCGGCTGCTGCTGCTCGACGAGCCCTTCAACGGGGTCGACGCCCTCTCCCAGGACCTGCTGCTGGCCGCCCTCCGACGCCTGCGGGCCGGCGGGGCGGCGGTCGTCATGGCCACCCACGACCTGGGCCTGGCCCACCTGGCCTGCGACGAGGTCTGCCTGCTGAACCGTCACCAGATCGGCTTCGGGCCGATCGGCACCACCCTCACCCCCGAGCTGCTGGGGGCCACCTACGGCGGCCAGGCCCTCCAGCTGCGCGGCGACGGGGTGATCGTGGCGAGGCCATGAATCTCCTCGAGCCGTTCACCATCCCCTACATGCAGCGCGCTCTGGTCGAGGTGCTGGTGTTGGGCGCGCTGGCCGGGGCCGTGGGGGTGCTGGTGGTGCTGCGGCGCCTCGCCTTCGTGGGCGACGCCCTCACCCACACCGTGTTCCCCGGGGTGGTGATCGCCCACCTGCTCGGCCGCTCCCTGCTGCTCGGGGCCCTGGCCTTCGGGGTCCTGACCGCGGTCCTGCTGACCGGGCTGGGCAGCCACCGCCGGGTCGGCGACGACGCCGCCCTGGCCATCCTGCTCACCTCGTTCTTCTCCCTCGGGGTGGTGCTGATCTCCCGCACCCGCGGCTTCACCGCCGACCTGACCGCGTTCCTGTTCGGCCGGGTCCTGGCCGTCGACCGCACCGACCTGCTCCAGACCCTGGCCGTGGCCGCGGTGGCCGCCATCGTCCTGGCCCTGCTCCACAAGGAGCTGGTGCTGCGGGCCTTCGACCCGGAGGCCACGGCCGCCATGGGCTACCGCACCCGGGCCCTCGACCTGGTCCTCAACCTGCTCATCGCCCTGGTCGTGGTGGCCGCCGTCGAGGCCGTGGGCACGGTCCTGGTGATCGCCCTGATCGTGGTCCCGGCGGCCGCCGCCCGGCTGCTGGCGGACAGGGTGGCGGCCATGACCGCCCTGGCCTGCCTGTTCGGCGCCACCGGGGGCTGGCTGGGACTGGCCGTCAGCTACGAGGTGTCGGTCGACCACGACATCCGGCTGGCCGCCGGGGCCACCATCGTGGTCGTCCTGGTCGGCCTGTTCCTGCTCGCCGCCGCGCTGGCCCCGCTGCGCCGCCGCCCCGGCCGGGTCGCGGGGGCGTCAGGTTGAGCCCGCTGGAGGCCTTCGGGGACGGGTTCGCGCGCCGGGCCCTGCTGGAGGCGGTCATGGTCGGCGGGCTGTGCGGCGCCGTCGGCGTGCACGTGCTCCTGCGCCGCCTGCCCTTCTTCACCATGGCCCTGGGCCACGCCACCTTCCCCGGGGTCGTCCTGGCCGGGCTGCTCGGGATCAGCCTGTTCGCCGGGGCGGCCGCCTTCGGGGCCGTCGTGGTGGTCGTGGTCGCCCTGCTGGGCGCCCGCGAGCGGGTCGACGACACCAGCGCCGTGGGGGTGACCCTGTCGGGGGCGTTCGCCCTCGGGGTGCTGCTGCTGTCGGCCCAGGCCGGCTTCTCCAGGGACCTGACCGCCTACCTGGTCGGCTCCATCGTCACCGTGGTGCCGGGCGACCTGGTCACCACCGCCGTGGTCGGCGCGGCCATGCTGGCCGTGCTCGCCGCCCTCCACAAGGAACTGGTCCTGGGCGCCTTCGACCGGGGCGGGCTGGCCGCCCTCGGCTACCCGGTGCTGGCCCTGGACGTCGTCCTGCTGCTGGTGATCGAGGCCACCGTGGTCACCTCGATCCCGGCCGTGGGCACCATCCTGGCCGTGGCCCTGATCGTCGCCCCGGCGGCCACGGCCCGCCTCTGGACCGAGCGCCTCAGGGCCACCATGGCCCTGGCCGCGACCCTCGGCGCCAGCAGTGGCGTCGTCGGCCTGGCCATCTCCCTGCAGTGGCGGGTCGCCGCCGGCGCCACCATCGTGCTCGTGGCCGCCACCCTGTTCGCCGTCTCCCTGGTCGTCGCCCCCCGCCACGGTCTGCTGGCCCGGCGCCCGGCCTACGTCGCTCCGGGTTCGGCGTCCACCAGCAGCCGGGCGTAGCTCGCCAGCGAGCGCTGGTAGCGGGGCAGGTGCGGCGCCAGCACGGCCAGGGCGATGGCGGCCGCCTCCCGCTCCCGCCCGGTGTCCACCAGGGCCAGGGCCAGGAAGGCCCGCACCGCATCGTCCAGGTGGTCGGAGGCGGCCTCCACCTCGGCCCGGAGCAGGGCCACGCTCTCCTCGGCCCGGTCGAGCGCCGACGCCCGCTCGAACCACCCGACCCCGCTGTCGGCCGGCAGTTCGGCGGCGAGCCGTTCGATCGAGGCCCGGAACTCGTCCTCGGGCAGGCGGTCGACCGCCTCCCAGGCGTCCGCGACCCGCCGCTCCCAGTCGGCCTCGTCCAGCGGCCCGTCTCCCCTACGAGGAGTGCGCGGTGTCAAAGGCCCACTCGGGGCGGTTGGCGCCGGCGGCCATGGCGTGGGCCTTGTGCCAGTGCAGGCTGGCGAAGATCTGCTCGCTGATGGCGTCGATCGGGCCGACCGCGCTGATGCGGACCAGGATGCCGCGGCGCTGGTAGTAGTCGACCAGCGGGTAGGTCTGGTTGGCGAACACCTCGAGGCGGTGGCGGACGGTCTCCTCGGTGTCGTCGGAGCGGTGCTCCTCCCGGGCCCGGCCGGCCAGGCGGGCCAGCAGCTCCTGCTCCTCGATCTCGAAGTAGAGGGTCAGGTCGAAGGGGATCCCCTTGGCCATGGCCCACCGGTAGGCTGCCTCGGCCTGGGCGAGGGTGCGCGGGTAGCCGTCCAGCACGTACCCGCCCTCCTCCTCGCTGGCCTCCAGCATCCGGTCCCTGGTCATCTGGATCACGATGTCGTCGGGCACCAGGTCGCCCCGGTCCATGAACTCCTTGGCCCCCTGGCCCAGTTCGGTGCCCTTGGCAACCTCCTCGCGCAGCAGGTCGCCGGTGGCGATCCTGGCCAGGTCGAAATGGGCGGCGATGCGGGTCGCCTGGGTCCCCTTCCCCGCTCCCGGGGGGCCGATCAGCAGCACACGCATGGCAGGTCCTCCTGGTCAGTGGCCCTCGGCGGCGTCGGCCTCGGCCTTGGTCTGGTGGACGGTCCCGGGGGCGTGCTCGGGCGGCGCGTAGACGGTGACCAGCCGCAGTGGGCCGTCCCCGGTGTTGATGAAGTTGTGGCGGGTCCCGGCCGGGACCAGCACCAGGTCGTCGGGGGTCACCTTGGAGGTCCGGCCGTCGAGCACGGCGTCGGCCTGGCCGTCGACGAACACCAGCAGCTGGTCGTTCTTCTCGTGGACCTCCTCGCCGATCTCGCCGCCGGGCGGGATCGTCATGGCCACGATCTGGCTGTGCTCGCCGGTGGCGACCTCGCGCCGGAAGGCGTCGTTGCTCCTGGCCAGCTGGACGATGTCGATGTCGAGGGGATCGGTCACGGTCGCTCCTCTGGCGGGACGCTGGTCTGGGTAGGCTAGCCGGACTCGACCAGTCGGGACAGGCCGGCCGGCGAGACCGTCCCATGGTCGACCCCCGGATGTCCCGGCGAGCCAGGTTGGTGCGAGGATGTCCCGGCGGACCGGGCGCATGCAGGAGGGCGTGGTGATCGGGGTCGGGCTGATCGGGTACGGGCTGGGCGGGGCGGTGTTCCACGCCCCGCTGATCCAGGACGAGCCCCGGCTGCGCCTGCGCGCGGTCGTGACCAGCCGGGCCGGTCAGGTCGAGCGGGACCATCCCGGGGTGCGGGTGGTGGCCTCGGCCGACGAGCTGCTGGCCGACCCGGCGGTCGAGCTGGTGGTGGTGGCGGCGCCCAACGCCGTCCACCGCGAGCTGGCCGCGGCCGCCCTCCTGGCGGGCCGGCACGTGGTCGTGGACAAGCCGTTCACGCTCACCACCGCCGACGCCGACGAGCTGATCGCCCTGGCCGAGTCGGAGGACCGGCTGCTGAGCGTGTTCCAGAGCCGGCGCTGGGACGGCGACTTCCTCACCGTGCGGCGCTGCCTGGAGGCCGGCCTGCTCGGGCGGGTGTCCAGCTTCATCTCCCGCTACGACCGCTTCCGGCCCGTCCCCAAGGGCGGCTGGAAGGAGGAGGACGTACCCGGCTCTGGCCTCCTCTGGGACCTGGGACCCCACCTGGTCGACCAGGCGCTCCAGCTGTTCGGCCTGCCCGAGACGGTCTGGGCCGACCTGCACGTCCAGCGCCCCGGGGTCGAGGCGGTCGACTACGTCCACCTGGTCCTGGGCTACGGGCGGCTGCGGGTGCTGCTGCATGCCGGCATGGAGCTGCGCGACCCGGGCCCGCGCTTCGAGGCCCACGGCGACCGAGGGTCGCTCCTGACCAGGGGCCTGGACCTCAAGGAGGTGGACGCCACCCTGACCACCGAGGTCGCCGGCCTGGAGCTGCGCGGCCGGCTGGCCGGCGTGCCCGACGACCACGAGGCCTTCTACGCCGCCATGGCCGCGGCCGTCGCCGGCGAGGGCCCGGTCCCGGTGACCGCCGCCGAGGCCCGCGACACCGTCATGGTCATCGAGCACGCCCTGGCCAGCAGCCACGAGGGCCGGGTGGTCCGGGTCGGCGCCGCGACCTAGGCGCCCTGGAGGAACCCGGCCAGGAACCGGGTGGAGGCGGGCAGGGCCCGCTGCACCCGGGCGAGATCTGGCTGCGGGCCCGGCTCAGCGGCATCAGCCACGGGACCGAGCTCAGCCTGTACCGCGGCACCTCGGCCTTCACCGACAAGGTCTTCGACCGCGGCCCGTGCGCCTTCGTGCACCCGCCGGCCGGCAGCGCCGCCGCCTACCCGGTGACCCTGGGCTACGAGCGAGGGCCTGCTGGCCCGCCGGTTCCCGTTCGACCAGGCGCCGGCCGCCTACCGCTGGATCGACGAGCACCCCCGGGGCGCGGTCAAGGTCGCCCTCACCTACCCGTGACCGCCCGGGCGCGTTGACGCCCGCCCGCGGTAGCCACAATGATGGGGTTCGAGCGGGTTGATCGATCATTTCGGGGGTGAGGCGGTGGCGGCCCCGGCGGATCGGATCCTGCCCTGGGACCGGGTGCTGGCCTGGGCCGAGCGCCGCCCCCAGCGGCTCTTCGGCTACAACCCGTGGAAGCTCGGTACCCATGTGCTCCACACCGCGCTGCGCCACCGGGTCACCGGCCCGGCCGCCGAGATGTCGTTCTTCGCCATGCTGACCCTGGTCCCGCTGACCGTGGCCGTGGGCGCCGCCCTGGGCCAGATCCAGCGGTTCGTCGGCCCGGAGAAGATCAGCAGGGGCCAGGACGCCGCCATCTCCCTGGTCCGCGTGTTCATCAGCCCCCGGCTGACCGACGGCATCGTCGACCCGTTCGTCCGGGCCCAGCTCGACCAGCGCAAGGGGGGCGCGGCCATCGGCGGCCTCCTGCTCACCTGGTGGCTGGCCGGCCGCCTGTTCGCCGCCACCAGCCGCGCCCTCGACGCCGCCTACCACGACCGCCACCAGCGGCTGTCGGTCCACCAGCGGCTGATCGCCCTCGGGTTCGCCTTCGGGTCGGTGGTGGTCGTGGTCCTGACCCTTGGCATCATGGTCGACGCGCCGTTCCTGGACGAGCACCGCACCCTGGCCGAGCAGTTCGGGATCAGCCAGGCCCTGGTCACCGCCTGGTGGATCCTCCGCTGGCCGGTGGCCCTGGCCGTCCTGGTCGCGTTCCTGCTCTGCCTCTACCGCTTCGCCCCCAGCGTCCGCCACGGCTGGCGCCACCTGCTCCCGGGGGCGGTCCTGGGCGTGCTCCTGTGGATCCTGGCCGCCGTCGCCTTCCGCGTCTACCTCGCCTTCGGCGGCGGCGACCCCACCGGGGTGGTGGTCAACGACGCCCGGGTGGTGATCATCGGGCAGGCCGTCGGGGCCGTGGTCGCGACCGTCCTGTGGACCTACTTCTCCAGCATCGCGATCCTGGTCGGCAACGAGCTCAACGCCGAGCTGGCCCGCCTGCGCCAGCGCGACGCCTAGGGCGAGTGTCGTAGGACCTGTCGCTCGGCGTCCAGTTCGAGGCCCGCCGGTCCTCCGGCCGGCCTCGGTGCCTCCCGGGTCAGACGGTCTGGCGGTCCTGGTCGCGGAGGGCCCGGCGCAGCAGCTTGCCCGAGGGCGTGCGGGGGATGGCGTCGGCCAGGCGCACGGCGCGGACCCGCTTGTGCGGGGCCACCCGCTCGGCCACCCAGGCCACCAGCGCCTCGGGGTCGGGCCCGGCGCCGGGTCGGGGCACGACCACCGCCACCGGGACCTCGCCGTGGTCCGGGTCGGCGCGGCCCAGGACGGCCGCGTCGGCCACCGCCGGGTGGGTGGCCAGCAGCGCCTCGAGCTCGGCCGGGGCGACCTGGTGGCCGCTGACCTTGATGAGCTCCTTGAGCCGGTCGACGATGACCACGTTGCCGTCGCCGTCGACCAGGCCGAGGTCGCCGGTGCGCAGCCAGCCGTCCGGGTCGACCATGGCCGCGGTGGCCTCGGGCCGGTGCAGGTAGCCGGCCATCACCTGGGGCCCCCGGGCCAGCAGCTCGCCCTGCCGGCCGGGCCCGAGATCGCGGCCGGTCGCCGGGTCGACCACCCGCAGCTCGGTGTTGGGCATGACCCGGCCGACCGTGCATGGGACGCTGCCGCCCGCCCGGTCGGGCATGCTCACCCCCACGCAGGTCTCGGTCAGCCCCCAGGCCTGGCCGACGGTCGCGCCCGGCAGCCGGGCCGCCAGGGCCCGCTGGGTGGCGGCGGCCAGCGCCGCCCCGCCGCAGACGACCAGCTCCAGCGAGCCCAGGTCGGCGTCGGCGGCCAGGGGGTGGGTGACCAGGGCCCGCAGCATCGGCGGGGCCCCGATCAGGACGGTGACCCGCTGGCGCTCCACCAGCTCGAACAGCTGGCCGGGGTCGAAGCGGGGCACGGTGACCACCGTCGCGCCCGCGCACAGGGGGACGGCCAGGGTGACCAGGAACCCCATGATGTGGGAGAACGGCGCCACGGCGAGCACGGTGTCGCGCTCGCCGACTCGCAGCCCGCTGGCCACCTGGCGGACCGAGGTGACCAGGTTGGCGTGGGTCAGCAGCACGCCCTTGGGCAGCCCGGTGGTGCCGCTGGAGTAGGGGAGCAGCGCGACGGCGGCGGCCGGGTCGAGCCCGGGGTCCGGCCGCGGGCCGCCGGCGGCCAGCAGGTCGAGGATGGGGGTGGCGCCGTCGGCCTCGGCCCCGGCCCCGCCGAGGACCACCAGCTCGCGGACCCCGGCCGCGGCCGCGGCGGCGCGGGCCGCCGGCACCAGATGCGGCACGGTGACCAGGACCGAGGCCCCGGCGTCGGCCAGCTGGGTGGCCAGCTCCCGCTCGGTGCAGGTCGGGTTGGCGCCGGTCACGGTCCCGCCGGCGGCCATGGCACCGAGGGCCACCCCGGCCCACTGGGGCAGGTTGGGCGCCCACAGCGCCAGCACGTCCCCGGGCCGGAACCCCCGGGCGGCCAGCCCGGCCGCCACCCCCCGGACCCGTTCGGCCAGCAGCCGGTAGCCGAACGCCGTCCCCGACGGGCCGTCGACCAGGGCCGGCCGGTCCCCGGAGCGGGCCGCGGCCTCCAGGACCATCCGATGGAGGGTCGTCCCTCCCACCTCGACGGGTGCGTACGGGCTTGTCCACATGGCCGCAACCTCCGGGAGCAGGCTTTGACACGTGTAAAATACGGTCCTGTTTGACACGTGTCAACACCTGGGGCACCCTGGGTGGCATGGCCGTGACCAGTCGCGACACCCGCGCCCGCATCCTCGACACCGCCTGGGGCCTGGTCCGCGAGCGCGGGGTGGGCGCGGTCACCGTGGCCGACATCGCCGCCGCCACCGGCGTCTCCCGCCAGCTCCTCTACGTCTACTTCGAGAACCGGGCCGGGCTGCTGGTGGCCATGGCCCGCCGCCACGACGTGCGCAGCGGGTTCGCCGGCAGGGCCGCCGAGGCCGGGTCGCTGCCGCCGGTTGAGGCGCTGGAGCGGCTGCTGCGGCTGTGGTTCGCCTACCTCCCCGAGATCCTGCCCGTGGCCCGGGCCCTGGAGGCGGCCGCCATCAACGGCGACGAGGGCGGGGTCGCCTGGCGCGACCGGATGGGCGACCTCAGGGAGCTGTTCGCGGCCGCCGTGGCCCGGGTCGACGGCGGCGGCCGGCTGGCCGAGGGCTGGACGGTGCCGGCCGCGACCGACTGGGTCTGGGCCCGCGCCCAGCCCTCGACCTTCCAGCACCTGGTCGGGGACCGGGCCTGGCCGCCGGGCGACTACACCGAGCGGGCCGTGCGCTCGGTCCTGTCCGAGGTCGTCAGCCCGGAGGGCTGACGACCGGCGGCGACCCGCAGGAGGCTGCGGACGGTCGCCCAGCGCTGGAGGCGGACCCTGGGCGTCCACGGGCCCAGGGCCGGGGGGACGAGCACGCGCAGGGCCAGGGGGAGCAGCCGGAACTCCAGCGGTGTGGCCAGCACGGCCGCCTCCCCGTCGATGCCGGCGGGCAGCTCGGGGTGGGCGGCGTCCACGCGCAGGCTGGTGGTCGTCCACTGGGCCCAGCCGGCCCCGCCGAGGGGGCGGCCGCCCCGGGCCAGGGCGGTGGTGGCCAGGCCGGCCAGGGCGGCCCCGGTCCGGGCCCGCAGGGCCGACACCTGGAGCAGCCCGCCGTCCAGCCGCTCGCGGACGCCGTTCAGCTCGTAGCGGTTGCTGGCCACCAGCAGCACCAGCACGTCCGGGCGGCGGCGGCCGTCGGCGTCGCGCAGGTCGACCTTGAGACGCTCGCGCTCGCCGCGCAGCGACGCCGGCAGGACGGCGTGGGCGGTGGCCAGCTTGCCGGCCCGGTACCGGGGGTCGGCGACCAGGTCGGCGTAGGCCCCCAGGGACACGTTGTTCAGGAACATCCGGTCCCCGACCATGCCCACGTCGATCCGGCGCTCCGGCCCGGCGAAGGCCTCCAGGGCGGCCAGCGGGTGCGCCCGGTCCAGGCCGAGGTCGCCGGCGAAGTGGTTCCTGGTGCCCGAGGGCACGCACACGAACGGCACGTCGGCCTCCACCGCCACCGCCGCCACCAGCCCCAGCGACCCGTCGCCCCCGGCCACCCCGACCGCGTCCGCCCCCTCGGCGACCGCCCGACGGGCCAACGCCCCCGGGTCGTCCCCCTCCGCCAGCACCTGCACCCGGACCCCCCGCGCCCGCGCCGCCTCGACCAGCCCCACCCGCCCCGCCTTCCCATCCCCCGACCGCGGGTTCACCAGCAACCACGGCCTCCTCGGCTCACCGCCGGGATCGGGGGATCTGGTTGCCCGCCGCGCCGAGGGGCGGAGGGGCGAGGGGCGGAGGGCGTGGCGGGTGGCGCTGGCGTAGGCGAGGGCGCCGGTGACGATGGCCAGGGCGCCGGCGGCCTGGCGGTAGCCGAACTCGAGGAAGCCAAGCACGACGTTGGCCGCGGCCAGGGTGGCGAGGACGATGTTGAGCCAGCGCTTCCAGACCCGGCGGGTGGTGAACGCCCACCAGGCCGTCGCGGCCACCACGGCCAGGCTCAGGACCGTGCCCACCAGGAGCTGGAGGAGCTGCTCGCGGCTGCCCAGCACCACCTGGACCAGGCCGGCGGCCAGCAGGACCAGCGCCGCCAGGGCGGCGACCGCCCACAGCCGCGGGGTCACGCGAACTCCGGCCCCACTCGTCATACGATCATTCTCACGGCAAGCGACATCTCGACCAAGGAGCGGTCCGATCGACAGGAAACGTTCCGACGCCATCGTGTTCTTCGGCGCCACCGGCGACCTCGCCTACAAGGAGGTCTTCCCCGCCCTCCAGGCACTGGTCCAGCGCGGCCGCCTGGACGTGCCCATCATCGGCGTTGCCCGGTCGGGTTGGGACCTGGAACAGCTGCGCCGGCGGGCCCACGACAGCCTCAAGCACCACGGCAAGGTCGACGAGGAGGCGTTCGCCGAGCTGTCGGGGCTGCTGCGCTACATCGACGGCGACTACGCCGACCCCAAGACCTTCCAGCAGCTCCGCCAGACCCTGGGCGACGCCAAGCGGCCCCTGCACTACCTGGCCATCCCGCCGAGCATGTTCGCCACGGTCACCGAGGGACTGGCCAAGGGCGGCTGCATCCACGAGGCCAGGGTGATCGTGGAGAAGCCCTTCGGCCGCGACCTGGCCTCGGCCCGCGAGCTGAACAGGATCCTGCACCGCCACCTGCCCGAGGACCACATCTTCCGCATGGACCACTTCCTGGGCAAGGAGCCGATCCAGAACATCCTCTACCTGCGCTTCGCCAACGCCCTGCTGGAGCCGATCTGGAACGCCCGCTACATCCGCCAGATGCAGATCACCATGGCCGAGGACTACGGCGTCCGGGGCCGGGGCGCCTTCTACGAGGAGGCCGGCGCCATCCGCGACGTCCTCCAGAACCACCTGCTCCAGGTGCTCGCCCTGCTGGCGATGGACGCCCCGGCGGTCCACACCCCCGACGCCACCCGCCAGGAGCGCTCCCGGCTGATCGAGGCCATCCGCCCCCTCGACCGCTCCAGCGTCGTCCGCGGCCAGTTCCGCGGCTACCGCGACGAGCCGGGGGTGGCCGCCGACTCGGCCGTGGAGACCTACGTGGCCGCCCGCCTGGCCATCGACACCTGGCGCTGGGCCGGGGTGCCGTTCTACATCCGAGCCGGCAAGCGCCTGCCCGTCACCGACACCGAGGTCCTGGTCGAGTTCCGGCGCCCGCCCCTGGAGCTGTTCGGGGAGCTGATCCCCGCCCGCTCCAACCACCTGCGCCTGCACCTCGGCCCCGACGTCCGCATCGAGCTCGGCCTGCGGGTCAAGGTCCCCGGCGACCAGCTCATCGGCAAGGACGTGGAGCTGGAGGCGGCCAACTACCCGACCGGCGGCCGGCCACCCTACGAGCGCCTGCTCGGCGACGCCATGGAGGGCGAGACCGAGCTGTTCGCCCGCGCGGACACCGTGGACGCCGAGTGGCGCGTGGTCGACCCGGTGCTCGGCGACGACGCCACCCCCCTGTACGAGTACCAGCCGGGCAGCTGGGGTCCCGAGGAGGCCAACCAGCTGATCGGCGAGGACGGCGGCTGGGCGGAGCCCAGCTGAGCCGCACCGCTAGGGTGCCCTTGAGCCCGCCGGGCGCCGGAGGGCGACCACGGAGACGGCGATCATGGCCGCCGCCAGCAGCCCGGTGACCAGGACCGGCTCGGAGGTCAGGGTGGAGGCCAGGACCAGCAGGGCGGTCGCGGGGACCACGGCGCCGGGCCAGCGGCCCAGGTGGTGGGGCCGGACCTGGAGGGCCCACACCGCCAGGAGGAACAGGGCGACCGGGATGGTGAAGGCGGCGGCCGCCGCCCGGGGGCCGATGGCCGCGTGGTGGGTGACCAGGTCGACGTTGACGGCCAGGCCGGCCCCGACGGCCGCGGCCGAGGCGAACACCAGGTAGTGGCCGTACCCCCAGACGATCCCGGCCCGCAGCGAGGTCAGGAGCTCGTACGCCTCCTTGGAGAAGTACAGCCACCACATCGCGAACACGGTCAGCAGCCCGCCCACGGCCGTGGTGGCCAGGTCGCCCAGGGCCGCGTCCTCGTCCAGGGCCGTCTGGATGGCCACGGTGGAGGAGAGCACGCACTCGCCGAGGACGATCAGGGTGAACAGGCCGTAGCGCTCGGCGATGTGGCGAGGATGCCAGCTGGTCGCGGCGGCCCGCTCGGCCCAGATGGGGATGGCCAGCTCGGCCGCGACCAGGACCAGGAAGCCGGCGTAGCCCAGGCCCTCGGGCAGCAGCAGGCGCAGCACCCAGCCGACCTGCACGGCGGCGATGCCGGCGGCGAAGCGCAGGGAGCTGCGCCGGTGCGGCGGGTCGCTGCCGGCCGCCCGCAGCCACTGGGTGACCATGGCCAGGCGCATGACCACGTAGCCGAGGGTGATGACGGCGAAGTCGCTGCCGGCCATGGCGTCGGGCACGCCCGCGGCCAGGATCAGGGCCCCGGAGATCTGCACCAGGGTGGTCAGCCGGTAGGCGACGTCGTCGGTGTCGTAGGCCGAGGCGAACCAGGTGAAGTTCATCCACGCCCACCAGATGGCGAAGAACACCGTGGCGTAGCCGACCACCCCGTGGCCGACGTGGCCGTCGGCGACCTGGTGGTGGAGGGCGGACGCGGCCTGGGCGACGGCGACCACGAAGCACAGGTCGAAGAACAGCTCCAGCACGGTGGCGGTGCGGTGCTCCTCGTCGGGGAACCGGGCCACCATCGGCCGGTACCAGGGGCCGGTCGCCGCCGGGGGCCTGGCCCCGTCCGTCTGGTCCGCTCGCATCGGCCGATGCTACGCCTGGCGCCTCAGCGGCCGAGGGTCGCGAACACGATCACGTTGTCCAGGTAGTGACCCACGTTCCGGTCGAAGGCGCCGCCGCAGGTGACCAGGCGCAGCGTCGGGGTCAGGGTCGGGTAGTAGACGTCGGCGGTGGGGAAGCGCGCCTTGGGGTACTCCTGGACCCGCTGCACGGTGAACCGGACCCGGGAGCCGTCGGCCCGGGCGACCTCGACCAGGTCGCCGCGGCGCAGCTCGCGCAGCCGGTAGAACACCGCCGGCCCCGACCTGGAGTCGACGTGGCCGAGGATGACCGCCGAGCCGGGGTCGCCGGGCCGGGTCCCGGGGGCGTACCAGCCGGCGGTGTCCCACCGGTGCGGCCCCGAGGGCACCTCGACGGCGCCGTGCTGGTCGCGGCCCAGCCGCTGCAGCCCGGTGGACACCCCGATCCGGGCGATCTCCAGCCGCACCGGGACCGGGGTGCCGCGGTAGCCGCGGGTCGAGCGGAACCCGCGGACGGCCTCCCGGCCGTCGGCCGGCCCGGCCTGGCCCCGGTCGGCCAGGGTGCTGGAGACGCCGGCGTAGCGGGCCCGGGGGCCGGCGCAGCCGGCCGCCAGCACCAGCAGGACGAGCAGGGCCGCCGCGACTGCGGTGGCCGCCGGCCGGGACCTGCCCCTGGTCATCTCACCGGTGGAGCTGGCCGGCCATCCCGCCGCCGCCGGTCTTGGAGCCGCCGGCCGGCATGTCGGCCGCCATGACCTTCTCGACGGCGTCGACCAGCACGTTGGCCACGCCCAGCATCTGCTGGTAGCCGTCGTCCTGGACCTGCTGGGCCCTGGTGTAGTCCTGGGCCGCGTAGGCGTCGACCTGGTCGATCAGGTGGCTGTCGTGGGCGGTGATGGCCTCGGTGAGCGGGTCGGTGGCGACCACGTTGCGGACGACGTCGCTGAAATAGAGGGCGAGCCGCTCGGCGAACCCCTCCAGGTTCTCCTTGGCCACCGTCTTGGCCGCCTCGTCCTTGCCGGCGACCGCCGCCGTGTAGGCCATCAGCCCCTCGACGTGGTTGGCCCAGGCGCGCTGGAACTCGGCCGCCTTCTCGGGGCCGACGATCCCGCCCATCGCCTTGGCCAGGGTGGCCGTGTTGGCGTTGACCTGGGCGGCCGCCGCCTCGAACTCGGGCGACCCGGCGAAGGTGGCCCGTTGGGCGTCCACGATCAGCTCCATGTGCTCGCCCAGCAGCATGGAGAAGGCCGACCGGAGCTGCTCGGGCGCCTTGTCCAGGTCGGCCGCCTCCCCGGCCGGCAGGCTGGCCTTGGCCAGCGCGGTCCCGGCCCCGTAGGTCCGCTGGTAGGCCGCGCGCTCGAGCTTGTAGGCCTTGGGGTAGTCCTTGGCGGCGTAGGCGTCGGCCTGGTCAATGAGCCGCTCGACCCGGGCCTCGGCGGTCCTGGTGGCCTCGGCCCCGTTGACCCGGCCGCCGCTCGCCTCGGCCAGCCAGGTGCCCCAGTCCTTGCAGCTGTCGAGCAGGGCGGCCCGCGCCTCCTGGGTGCCGGCGCTGTTCCCGGTGGCGGCGCTGTCGGCGTAGGCGGCCAGGTCGTCGGTGTAGCCCTTCCAGAGCTGCTGGAACCGGGCGGCCTCGGTGCTGTCGAAGGTCACCCCGACCGCCTGCTCGAGGGCGCCCGAGTTGGCGGCCAGCGAGCCCTGGACGACCCGCTGCAGGTCGGGGGCCTTGTCGGCCTCGCTGCGGGCCAGCCGCATGGCCAGCAGGGCGTGCTGGCCGAGCAGCTGCTCGAACCGGGCCCGCACCTCCCTGGGGGACGCGTCGGCGGCCAGGGGGGTCGCCATGGTGGTGTGTGAATGGCCTGCCGTGGTCGTGGCCGTGGCCGCCGCCGGGGCGTCGTCGCCCCCCCTCGAGGTGCAGCCGACCGCCGCCGCGAGCACCACGGTGACCAGGGCCGTCAGACCAGCTCGAACCCGCACGATGCCCCTCCCGAAAATCCGCTTGGTTCCAGGCCACAGGCCAGTATGGGAAGCTCGGCGAATTTTCGCATCGTCTGTTCTGACGAGCCTTGACGTAGCTTGCCTGTCCTCGGGCAGGGCAGCCGAGCGGCACACCGGCCACGCCCAGCTCCTGCGCGGCCTCGACCCGCGCCCCACCCGGGCCTGACCCGGAGGTCCACAATTGGGGACCACCGCACGGAAGGAGCAGCCATGAGCGGCGGGACCGGTGGGATCAGCATGGACGAGCTGGCGCTGGCCGCCCGCAACCACGGCATGCCCCTGGAGGCCCTGCGCTACGACGTCACCCCGGTCGGGCTGCACTACCTGCTGATCCACTTCGACATCCCCGAGGCCGACGAGCGGACCTGGCGGCTGGAGATCGGCGGGCGGGTGGGCGCGCCGCGCACCCTGACCATGGAGGAGCTGCGCCGCCGCCCCCAGGTGACCGCCCCGGTGACCATGGAGTGCGCCGGCAACGGCCGGGCCCGGCTGGACCCGCGGCCGGTCAGCCAGCCCTGGCTGGAGGAGGCGGTGGGGACGGCCGAGTGGACGGGCACACCGCTGCGCCCCCTGCTCGAGGAGGCCGGGCTCGGCCCGGGGGCCGTCGAGGTCCTGTTCGCCGGCGCCGACCGGGGCGTCCAGGGCGGCCTGGAGCAGGACTACGAGCGCAGCCTGCCCTTGGAGGAGGCGATGCGCGAGGAGGTCCTGCTCGCCTGGGCGGTCAACGGCCGGCCCCTGCCGCCCCAGCACGGCCACCCGCTGCGGCTGGTCGTGCCCGGCTGGTACGGCATGACCTCGGTCAAGTGGCTGCGCCGGATCAGCGTGCTCACCGAGCCGTTCGGCGGCTACCAGCAGACCGGCAGCTACCTGTTCCATGCCTCCGACGACGACCCGGGCACGCCCGTGACCCGCATCCTGCCGCGCTCGCTGCTGCTGCCGCCGGGCATCCCCGAGTTCGAGTCCCGGACCCGGTTCCTCGCCCCCGGCCGCCACCGGCTGTCCGGCCGGGCCTGGTCGGGCCTGGCCCCGGTGGCCTCGGTGGAGGTCAGCACCGACGGCGGCCACAGCTGGCGACCGGCCGAGCTGGACCGCCAGCCGTCCCCCTGGGCCTGGGCCGGCTGGTCGTTCACCTGGGAGGCCACCCCCGGCACCTACGAGCTGTGCTCGCGGGCCACCGACGCCGCCGGCAACACCCAGCCGGCCCAGCCGCCCTGGAACACCGGCGGCTACGCCAACAACGCCGTCCAGCGGGTCCCGGTCAGCGTCCGCCCCGCGGCCGGCCCCGCGGGTTGACCGGCGACGGCGCCGGGCCCGAGGTCGCCGGGGACTTCGGCGGCTTCGAGGGCCGGGCCTGGCTGAACTGCGCCCACCAGGGGCCGCTGCCCCTGGTGGCGGTGGCGACGGCCGAGCAGGCCCTGGCCGACAAGGCCGCGCCCCACCGGCTCGGCGACGAGGCGTTCACCGAGGTCCCGGGGCGCCTCAAGGCCGCCCTGGGGCGGCTGGTGGGGGTGCCGGCCGACCAGGTCATCCTCGGCAACAGCACCAGCTACGGGCTGCAGCTGCTGGTCCAGGGGGTCGAGTGGCGCCAGGGCGACGAGGTCCTGCTGGTGGACGGCGACTTCCCGGCGACCATCGCGCCCTGGCTGCCCCTGGCCGAGCGCGGGGTGCGGGTGCGGCTGCTGCGACCCCAGGGCGCGGCCCTGGACGCCGGCCAGCTGGAGGCCGAGCTGACCCCGTCGACCCGGCTGTTCTGCACCAGCTGGGTGTTCTCCTTCACCGGGCAGGCGGTCGACCTGGCCGCCCTCGGCCGGGTGTGCCGCCGGGCCGGGGTGACCTTCGTGGTCAACGGCTCCCAGGCGGTGGGCGCCGCCCCCCTCGACCTGGCCCGCCTGCCGGTGGACGCGCTGGTCAGCTGCGGGTTCAAGTGGCTCTGCGGCCCCTATGGCACCGGCTTCTGCTGGCTGGCCCCCGACCTGCTGGCCTCGCTCACCCAGCCGCCGGCCTACTGGCTGGCCCACCTCGCCCAGGCCGACCTCGGCCAGGAGACCCCGATACGGTTGCGCGACGACCTGGGCGCGGCCGCCTGGGACGTGTTCGGCACGGCCAACTTCCTCAACTTCCGGCCCTGGACGGCCTCGGTCGAGTACCTGCTCGGGCTGGGCGTCGACCGGGTCGCGGCCCGCGACCAGGCCCTGGTCGAGCGGTTCCTCCAGGGCCTCGACCCCGACCGCTACCGGCTGGTCAGCCCGCGCTCCGGCCCGGGCCGCTCCACCCTGGTCGTGCTCGGCCACCGCCGGCCGGGCCGCACCGAGGCGCTGTACGAGCGGCTGACCGGGGCCGGGGTCGACGTGGCCCTGCGGCGCGGCCGGCTGCGGGTCTCCCCGCACCTGTACAACACCGAGGCCGACATCGACCGGGCCCTGGAGGTCCTCGGCGGTCGCACGGCCCCGGTAGAGTCGCACTGACCATGGACCGACACCCAGGCGACGGGCCACCGGCGGCCGCGGCCGTGCCGCGACGGCTGCTGGAGACCGGGCGCGGCAGCCGCCCGGAGTCGTTCGGGGCCACCGAGTGGCTGCTGCTGGCCAGCATCGCCATGATCTGGGGGTCGTCGTTCCTGTTCATCGACCTCGGGCTGGAGACGCTCCGGCCGGGCGTGATCGCCCTCTCCCGGGTCGCCCTTGGCGTCGCCGCCCTGTCGCTGTTCCCGGCGGCGCGGCGCCCGATCGGCCGCGAGGACCGCGCCCGGGTGGCGTTCCTGGGGGTGATCTGGGCCGGCCTGCCGCTGATCCTGTTCCCGGTGGCCCAGCAGTGGATCGACTCGTCGGTGGCCGGCATGCTCAACGGGGCGGTGCCGCTGGCCGGGGCCGCCTGGGCGGTCCTGCTGCTGCGCCGCCCCCTGCCCCGCACCCACGCCATCGGGCTGCTGGTCGGCTTCGCCGGGGTGCTGGCCATCACCTGGCCCGAGCTCCAGGGGTCGCGGGCCACCATGCTCGGGACCAGCCTGGTCGTCCTGGCCGTGATCTGCTACGGGCTGGCCGTCAACCTGGCCGTGCCGCTGCAACAGCGCCACGGCGCCCTGCCGGTGCTGCTGCGGGCCCAGCTGGCCGCCCTGGTGCTGCTCCTGCCCTTCGGCCTCTGGGGCCTGCGCGGCTCCCACTTCGCCTGGGGACCGGCGCTGGCCATGCTGCCCCTGGGCATCCTCGGCACCGGGCTGGCCTTCGTCCTGATGACGACCCTGGTCGGCCGCGTCGGCGGCCCCCGCGGGGCCGTGGCCACCTACTTCATCCCGGTCGTGGCCATCGTCCTCGGGGTGCTCCTGCTGGACGAGCGCGTGGCCGCGGCCGCCGTCGCCGGCACCGCCCTGGTGGTCGGCGGCGCCTGGCTGACCTCGCGCCGCGAGCGGTGAACGGCGGCGCCGTGGCCCAGGCGACCCTGACCGTCGGCGCCGTCCAGGTCACCGCCGTGTGCGACGTCACCGCCGACTTCCCCGCCCCCCTGGAGCGGGCCTTCCCCCAGGTCGAGGCGGCGGCGTGGGCGCCCTGGCGGCGGCGCCACCCCGAGGCGTTCAGCGGCACCGACCGCTGGCGGCTGCGCGACTGGTGCTTCCTGGTCCGGGCCGGGGACCGGACGGTCCTGGTCGACACCGGGGTCGGCGGCCCCGGGGTGCCCGGCGCCAGCTGGATCGGGACGCCGGGACGGCTGCCCGAGGAGCTGGCCGCGGCCGGGGTCGAGCCGGACGAGATCGACCTGGTCGTCCTCACCCACCTGCACCTGGACCACATCGGCTGGAACCTGGCCTGGGACGGCGACCGGCCCAGGCCGCGGTTCCCGCGGGCCCGCTACCTGGTCCAGCGGGCCGACTGGGAGCTGTTCGCGACCCGCGGCGACGAGGACGACCGGGAGGCGTTCGACCGCTGCGTCCGCCCCCTCCAGGCCCTCGGGGTGGCCGAACTGCTGGACGGCGACCGGGCCCTGGACGACCGGCTACGCCTGCTCCACAGCCCGGGCCACACCCCCGGCTCCCAGAGCCTGCTGGTCGCCTCCGGGAACGACGCCGTCCTGCTCTGGGGCGACGTCGCCAACCACCCGGCCCAGGTCGGCGAGCCGGACTGGGGGCCGGGCAGCGACATCCAGCCCGAGGTGGCCGGCCGGACCCGGCGGCGGCTGCTGGAGCGGGTCGAGCGCGAGGCCATGTGGCTGGCCCCGGCCCACTTCCCCGAGCCCTTCGGCACCGTGGCCCGGGTCGAGGGCGGCCGCCGCTGGCGGGGCCGCCGCTGACCCGGAGCGCCGAACCGCGGTGCCGTGGCCGGCGCGACGCCAGACCCGCTCGCCGTCGACCTCGTCCCGGGTGGGCCGGAGCCCGGCCCGGCTGGCGACCTTGGCCGAGGCCAGGTGGTCGGGGTGGATGTGGGCCGCGATCTCGTGCACGTCCTGGCGGCCGAGCCAGCCGACCAGCGCCCGGGCCGCCTCGGAGGCGTAGCCCCGGCCCTGCCAGGGGACGCCCACCACCCAGGCGATCTCCGCCGTCCAGCCCCCGGGCCGGCGGCCGATGGTGGCCTGCACGGTCCCGACCGGCCGGGCGTCGGCGCGGCGGCGGACGACCCAGTTTCGCCAAACCTCCTCGGGCCGTCCGGAGCCGTCCTGGAGGGCGGTGTAGCGGGTGCGCAGCTCCTGGAGGGTGGCCGGGCGGCCGCCGACGAACCGGTGCAGCTCCGGGTCGGCGAGCACCGCGACCAGCTCGTCGGCGTCGCCGGGGTCCAGGGGGGTGAGCAGCAGCCGCCCGGTGCCGATGGTGGCCTCGGGAAAGGTGGGCACGCGGCGGCTCCCTGGTCGGTCGATGTCCCTAGTATGCAGATGATGCGCGCCGACCTGGATCCAGGGGAGGACCGACGTGGCCGCGATGATCAGCTCCTATGTCCGCGACGACTGGTACACGGCCTCCGACGAGGGGACGACCCTGGTCGACGCCTCCACCGGGGAGGCGGTGGCGCGGGTGTCGAGCGCCGGGGTCGACCTGGCCGGCATGGTCGAGCACGCCCGCGCGGTCGGCGGCCCCGGGCTGCGCGAGCTGACCTTCCACCAGCGGGCGGCCGCCCTGAAGCGGCTCGCGGTCCACCTGCGCGAGCACCGCGACGGCCTGTACGAGCAGTCGGCCAGGACCGGGGCCACCCTGGACGACGCCCGGGTCGACGTCGACGGGGGCATCGGGGCCCTGTTCACCTACGCCAGCAAGGGCCGGCGCGAGCTGCCCAACGACGTCCTCTACCTCGACGGGCCCCCGGAGTCGCTTGGCCGGGGCGGGACCTTCGTCGGCCAGACCGTCTACACCTCCCGGCCCGGGGTGGCGGTGTTCGTCAACGCCTTCAACTTCCCGGTCTGGGGGATGCTGGAGAAGCTGGCCCCGGCCGTGCTCGCCGGCGTCCCGGCGATCGTCAAGCCGGCCAGCCAGACCGCGTACGTCACCGAGCTGGCGTTCCGGCACCTGGTCGAGTCGGGGGCGCTGCCGCCGGGGTCGGTCCAGCTGCTGTGCGGCGGCGTCGGCGACCTGTTCGACCACCTCACCGGGCAGGACACCATCGCCTTCACCGGCTCGGCGGCCACGGCCAGGCTGCTGCGCTGCCATCCGGCGGTGGTCCGCGAGGCGGTCCGGTTCAACGCCGAGGCCGACTCGCTGAACTGCTCCATCCTCGGCCCCGATGCCGCCCCCGGCACCGAGGAGTTCCAGCTGTTCGTGACCGAGGTGGTGCGCGAGCTGACCCAGAAGACCGGGCAGAAGTGCACCGCCATCCGCCGCTCGCTGGTCCCGGCCGAGCACGTCGGGGCCGTGGTCGACGCCCTCGGCGAGCGGCTGGCCGAGGTGCGGGTTGGCGACCCCCGGGACCCGGCCACGACCATGGGCCCGCTGGTCAGCCGCGGCCAGCTGGCCGAGGTCGGCCGGGCCGTTGTCCAGCTCGGCCGGGCCGCCGAGGTCACCCTTGGCGGCCCCGACCGGCTGGCGCTGGCCTCGGGCGACCCCGAGCGGGGCGCCTTCTGCGCCCCAACGGTGCTGGTGGCCGAGGCGGCCGAGGCCCCGGAGCTGCACTCGGTGGAGGCGTTCGGGCCGGTCACCTCCGTGATCGGCTACCGCGACGCCGCCCACGCCGTCGCGCTGGCCGCCCTTGGGCGGGGGAGCCTGGTCGGGTCGGTCGTCACCCACGACCCCGACTTCGCCCGCCGGGTCGTCACCGGCGTCGCCCCCTGGCACGGACGGCTGCTGGTCCTGGACCGCGACGACGCCGGCGAGTCGACCGGGCACGGTGCCCCGCTGCCCCACCTGGTGCACGGCGGCCCCGGTCGGGCCGGCGGCGGCGAGGAGCTGGGCGGGATCCGGGCCGTCCTGCACCACATGCAGGTCACCAGCGTGTCGGCGTCACCGGCGATGGTCACCGCCGTCACCGGCCGCTTCACCCCGGGCGCCCCCACCACCACCGGCCCCGTGCACCCGTTCCGCCGGCACTTCGAGGAGCTGGCCATCGGGGAGACCCTGCACACCGCCGCCCGCACGGTGACCCTGGAGGACATCGAACGCTTCGCCGACCTCAGCGGCGACCGCTTCTACGCCCACATGGACGAGGCCGCGGCCAAGGCCAACCCGTTCTTCGAGGGCCGGGTCGCCCACGGCTACTTCGTGGTCTCGGCCGCCGCCGGGCTGTTCGTCGACCCCGACCCCGGCCCCTGCCTGGCCAACTACGGCCTGGAGCGGCTGCGCTTCCTCAAGCCCGTGTACCCCGGCGACACGCTGGCGGTGGACCTGACCTGCAAGCAGAAGTCGGCCAGGGAGGGCGAGGACTACGGCGAGGTCCGCTGGGACGTCGCCGTCATCAACCAGGACGGCGACAAGGTCGCCACCTACGACGTCCTCACCCTGGTGGCGTGCCGTCCGCGGTAGGCGGACACGCTCACCAGCACCCCGCCGGCGACGATCAGGACCAGGGCCAGCCCGGCCATGGTCGGCGCCCGGGCCGGCCCGGTGAACGGCAGCGGGCACTCGCCCGCGATGGTCAGCTCGGAGAACGCGAACGGCTTGGCACCGGGCTCGGCGACGCTCAGGCGGACCGTGCTGACCCCGGTGAGGGGGACCGTGGCCTTGAGGGTGAGGGTGCCGTCGGCGGCCGAGGTGACGGTCTCCGTGTGGAGGGTGGCGCCGCTGGACGCGTTCTGGAAGCGTAGATCCAGCCTGGAGCTCGGCGGCAGCTTGAACGCGCTGGCCTGCAGGGTCCCGCAGCCGACCAGGGAGAGGTCGACGTGCAGGTGGTCGGGCCCCTGCTGGGCGGCGGCCGGGCCGGCGCCCAGCAGCCCCAGCAGCAGCACGGCGCCCGCGAGCGGGCCGAACCTGAGCCAACGAGGCATCTGCCTTCCTTCCGGTGGGGTCGGCCGTTACCGGCTCGGCAACAGGTGGAGGACGACCTGGTCGACGTCGAGGTAGCCGCCCGGCGGCAGGTCGCGGGCCATGATCTCCAGCGCCAGCCGCGACCCGGCCTGGTTGGCGACGTGGATGGCCCCGAACTTGCGCCAGCCGGCCTGCTCGACCGTCCAGCCGAGGGTGTTGGAGCCCGGCACCGGCTTGTCGTCGCGGTACTCGCGCACGCCGATCGTGACCGTGGTGCCCGGCGCCGACGGCCGCACCCAGGCGTTGGTGTGGTAGTAGCCGTGGAGCTTGGTGACGGTCACGTCGGGGACGGTGATCCCGACCGGCCCGCTGGTGGTGGGGTCGGCCAGGACGCGCAGCGACCAGCCGCCCTCGGTGGCGTCGGTCGACCGCTCCAGGCGGGCCCCGCCGAGCGGCTCCCACCCCTGCGCGCCGGCCTCGAAGCTCGCGTTGGGCAGCAGGTTCTTGGGCCCGTCCCCGGACGCCTGGGCGACCGTGGTGTCGGGGGCGGCCTCGGTCGTGGCGGGCGCGCCGCCGGCGGTCGGGGTCCTGGTCGCCGACCGGTCGGGGCCGGCGGAGGTTCCCATCCAGGCGGCCGCGGTGAGGACGAGCAGCACCGCCAGGCCGACACCGGTCCAGAGGCGCCACCGTCGGCGGAGGGGGAGTCGGTCGGCGAGATGGCGGGGGGTGCTGTCCATGTCGGCCCCACAGTCTGGGACCAGCGGCCGCATCAGGCAACTGCGCAAACTTGACGAGCCGATCGGGTCCCGCCCAGCGGCAGCGCGACCAGGAACGTCCCGCTCACCCTGGGCGAGCTGGCCGGCTCCTTCCCGGCCGGTGACACCGACCCGTTCTGGATCACCGTCGACGGGGGCCAGGTGACCAGGATCGCCCAGCAGTACCTGCCCTGGGCCGGGGCGCCCCCCCGGCCCGGAGGGCCTGGGCGAGGCCGGCACGGCTGCGGGCCAGCAGCGGGGCCGCGCCCATGCGCTGGTGGGCCCGCACGGCGGTCGTGAAATGGGCCGCCGCGTCGTCCCAGCGGGACAGGGCCGCGGCCAGCAGGCCCAGGTGCTGGTCGGTCGAGCCGATGGTGCCGAGCGGCAGCCTGGCCACCAGGACGTTCCGGCCGGCATAGGGCAGCAGGAGCTCGTACAGCCGCGCCGCCCGGTCCCGGTCGCCCAGGGCGGCGCAGGCGATGGCCAGGACGGCCAGGTGGTACAGGTACAGGTGGTTGCGGGGGAGGCCGGCGAACTCGTCGGCGGCCAGCCGCGCGACGTGCTCGCGGGCCTCGTCGTGGCGGCCGGCCTCGCACAGCAGCACGGCCAGGGTCGCCCGCCAGCCGAGGTTGGCCGGGAACCGGTCGACGAAGCGCCGCAGGGCCGTCTCCAGCTCGGGCAGCCGCCCCTGCTCCCAGCGCAGCCCGACCAGGACGATGGTGTGGTAGATGGCGACCACCGGGTCGTGGGCCCGCCGGCCCAGGGCCAGCGCCTCCCCGGCCAACCGCTCGGCCTCCTCCAGGCGGCCTCCGAGCAGCTCCTGCCCGGCCCGGAACAGCGGCACGTGCCAGGAGAAGTGGAGCTGGCCCAGGGCCTGGGCCTCCCGGCCGTAGCCCTCCAGGCCGCGCTCGAGGGCGGGCAGGTCGCCCTGCTCGAGCTGGTCGGCCAGGAGGAAGCCGCGGCCCTTGAGGGCCGTCACCCGGTCGCCGCCGGCCTCGGCCAGCCGCACCACCTCGGCGGCCACGGCCAGCCGTTCCTCCAGGTTGTCGGGACCCCAGGTGGCCATGTGGTGCTCGTAGAGCACGGCCGCCAGGGTGGCGGGGTCGCCGATGCGCCTGGCCATGGCCACGGCGGCCTGGCTGAGCCGAGCCCGCCGGTCCTCCTGCGGCGCCGAGGCCAGCGCCCTGGCCAGCCGGGCCAGCACCCGCGCCCGCAGCGTGCTGTCGGCCTCGCCGAGGACGGTGAGGGCCTCCTCGAGCAGGCCGACCTCCAGCTCGTCGACGCTGCCGGCGGTGAACTCCCGGCCGAGGCCGAAGGCGGCCCGGGCCAGCCGCCCGCCGTCGCCGCGGCGCCTGGCCAGCCCGGCCGCCCGCTCGTAGTGCCCGCGGGCCTCGCCCTGGTCGCCGGCGGCCATCCCGGCCGCGGCCAGGGCCAGCAGCAGCTCGGTACGCTCGGCCTCGTCGGGCCGGGCCTGGAGGTCCTGGGCCCGCAACGCCCGCTGATAGTGGCCGGCGGCCTCCTCGTAGGCGAGGACCCTCATGGCCCGGTCGCCGGCCTGCCGGGCGTAGGCGACGGCCTGATCGGCCTGCCCGGGGCGGGCCGCCTGGGCGAAATGGTGGGCCAGCTCGGCCAGGTAGCTCTCGAACTGGTCCCCGCGGAGCTCGACCAGGGCCACCCCCACCCGGTCGTGCAGGCGCCGCCGTTCCCGGGCCGGCAGCTCCTCGTACAGGGTCTCGCGGACCAGGGCGTGGGCGAACCGGAACCGGCCCGGCCGGCCGGCCACCTCGGCCACCAGCCGGGCGTCGCTCGCCTCCTCCAGGGCGTCGAGGACCTCGTCGGGGGCCAGGCCGGCCACGCGGGCGACCACGTCCAGGTCGAAGTCGCGGCCCTGGACCGACGCCGCGGCCAGGCTGGCATTGGCGTCGTCCGAGAGCCGGTTGAGCCGCCGGCCGAGCACGTGGCGGATCCCCTCGGGAACGCCCGCGCCGGCCAGCCCGCCGGCCTCCAGGCGGTCCTCGGCGGCCAGCAGCCGCACCAGCTCGCCGACGAAGTACGGGTTGCCCTCGGTCTGGTCATGGACGGCGGCCACCAGGTCGGCCGCCGGGTCGATCCCGGCCACGCCGGCGATGAACCGGCCGACCTCGCCCTGGTCCAGCCCGGACAGGGCCAGATACGAGGTGGCCGGGATGCGGAACAGCTCGGCCAGGGTGCCGCTCAGGGGATGGCGCCGGTCGACCTCGACGTCGCGGTAGGTGCCGACGAGCAGCAGGCGGGTGTCGGCCAGCTCACCGGCCACGAACCCGAGCAGCAGCAGGCTCGTCCGGTCGGCCCAGTGGAGGTCGTCGAGGACGACGACCAGGCCACGGGCCGCGGCCGCCGAGCGCAGGCAGGCGGTCATGGCGTCGAACAGCCGGAACCGGGCCATCTCGGGGTCCAGCTCGGTCGCGGGCCGCCCGGTGCCTCCGGCGGCGGCCAGCTCCGGCAGGAGCTGGGCCAGCTCGGCCACCTCCGGGCCGAGTTCGGCCGCGACCTCCTCCGGCGGGCGCCCGGCGGCGTAGCCGCGCAGCGCCTGGCGCCAGGGCCAGTAGGCGGGGGCGCCCGCCCCCTCACGGCAGCGCCCCCAGGCCACCCGGGCCTCCCGGGCCCGCGCCTCGGCGCAGATCTCCTCGGCCAGGCGCGTCTTGCCGATCCCGGCCTCGCCGCCCACCAGCACCAGCTGGCCCTGGCCGCCGAGGGCGCCGTCCAGAGCGGCCCGCAGCCCGGCCCGCTCGGTCCGGCGGCCGACGAAGGCCACCCGGTCCGGGTGCTCGGCCCCCTCGGTCAGGCGCGGCGGGGGAGCGGCCAGGTCGGGATGGGCGACCGCGAACACGTTCTCGGGCCGGGACAGCCCCTTCAGCAGGTGCGAGCCGACGTCGACCAGGCGGGCGCCCTCAGGGAGCTGGTCGGCGATCAGCTCGGCGGTGGCCCGCGACAGCAGGACCTGGCCGCCCCGGCCCAGGGCCCGCAGCCGGGCCGCCCGGTTGAGGGCCTGCCCGAAGTAGTCCCGGTCGCGCAGCTCGGCCTCGCCGGTGTGCAGGGCCGCCCGGGTCGGCAGCGTGATCCCCTCGGGCCAGCGCTCCCGGTCCAGGGCCCGCTGCATGGCCAGGGCGGCGGCCACGGCGTCGCTGGCCCGGGCGAACACCGACAGGGTCGAGTCGCCCTCGCCCTGGGTCTTGATGACCCGGCCGCCACGGGCGGCCACGGCCCGGGCGATCAGCTCCTGATGGCGGGCGACGGCGGTGCCCATGGCGGCGCCGTGGCGCTCCCACAGCGGCGTCGACCCCTCGATGTCGGTGAGCAGGAAGGTGAGGATGCCCTGCGGGAGCTCGGCCGGCGGACGGCCCATGGCCCCCTCCTGGTGGCGGTCACTCGGACGGCAGCACCTACCCTAACCCCCGAGCGGCGGCCGCGTGCGGTAGCGCAGGGCGTTTCCTGGGTAGAAGCGGAGCGAGGGCGCTCTGCCGGTGAGCGCCGCCGAGAGGAGACCAAGGTGCCAGAAGGCGAGCCTTGTCCGTACTGTGCGCATCTCGCGCCCAACCCCGACGAGCTCCGGGCGCACCTGCTCCACCTGCACCCCGAGGTCGAGCCGGAGCCGGACTGGTGGGACCCTGACGCCGTGACGCCCCCGGCGCTGTTCTGACCCTGGGCTGGGGGAAATCCTCCGGGGAAAGACGGGTGGTAGCCGCGTTCCGGGCGGCTCCCTGAGCCCATAGCGTGAACCTTCCGAGCCGACAGGCAGGGAGGTCGCAGATGATCGAGGCCCGTGGTCTCAGCAAACGCTATGGCGCCACCGTCGCCGTCGACAGCCTCACTTTCAACGTGAGGTCGAGCATGGTGACCGGCTTCCTCGGCCCCAACGGGTCGGGCAAGTCCACCACCATGCGCCTGATCCTCGGCCTGGACGCCCCGGACGCCGGGCAGGCCCGGATCGGCGGCCGCCGCTACCGCGACCTGCGCTGGCCGCTGCGCGAGGTCGGGGCGCTGCTGGAGGCCAGGGCGTTCCATCCCGGTCGCAGCGCCCGCGCCCACCTGCGCGCGCTGGCGGCCAGCAACGCCATCCCCCGGTCGCGGGTGGAGGAGGTGCTGGGCCTGGTCGGCCTGGCCGACGCCGCCGGCCGCCGGGCCGGGACCTTCTCGCTGGGCATGGCCCAGCGGCTCGGCATCGCCGCCGCCCTGCTCGGCGACCCGCAGGTGCTGCTGCTGGACGAGCCGGTCAACGGCCTCGACCCCGAGGGGATCCGCTGGGTCCGCGACCTGCTGCGGTCGCTGGCCGCCGAGGGCCGGACGGTGTTCGTGTCCAGCCACCTGATCGGCGAGGTGGCCCGCACCGCCGACCACGTCGTGGTCATCGCGGGCGGGCGGCTGCTGGCCGACACCTCGGTGGCGGAGCTGTCGGCCCGGTCGGCCTCGCTGGAGGACGCGTTCTTCGAGCTGACCTCGGGCGGTGCCGGCACCCAGGCGACCCCGCAGGAGAAGGCGAGGACCTCATGACCACCATGGCCCCGGGCACGGCCCGCGACCGCGTCGGCTTCCCCCAGGCGGCCCGGATGGAATGGATCAAGCTGCGCAGCCTGCGCTCCACGTGGTGGGTGCTGGCCCTCACCGTCGCCGGGGCCGTCGGCATCGCCGTGGCGGTGGGCGTCAACACCGAGGACGCGGCCGCCGACCTGACCAACAACGCCCTGGCCGGCATCTCGCTGGGCCTGCTCCTGGTCGGTGTCCTGGGTGTGCTGGCCATGACCGGCGAGCACTCCTCGGGGATGATCCGGGCCACCCTGGCCGCGGTCCCGAACCGGCCGCTGGTGCTGGCCGCCAAGGCGGCGGTGTTCGGGGCGGTGGCCCTGGCCGCCGGCGAGGCGGCGGCGTTCATCGCCTTCCTCGCCGGCGGGGCCGCCCTGCCGGCGGGGGTGCCGGCCCCGACGCTCGGCCAGCCCGGGGTGCTGCGGGCGGTGGTCCTGGGCGGGGCCGGCTACTGCCTCATCGGGCTGCTCGGGGTCGGGCTCGGGACCATCATCCGCCACACCCCGGCGGCCATCGCCGTGCTCGTGGGCGGCGTCTACGTCCTGGCCCAGCTGGTGGCCGGGTTCGCCACCTGGACCATGCCCTACCTGCCGATCGCCATCGTGGCCAACTCCCTCAGCGTGGTCGAGCCGGTGGGCGTCGGCCAGGTCCGGTTCCTGTCGCCCTGGGCCGGGCTGGGCATGCTCTGCCTGTACGCGGCCGCCACCCTCGGCGCCGGCGCCTTCCTGCTGGCCAGGCGGGACGCCTGAGCGGACAATGCCCCCATGGCCAGGACGGGCCAGGTGACCCCGACGACCGCGACCCCGCCGCGCGGCCGCCAGCCGGCGGCGCTGCGGGCGCCGTTCACCCGCCGGGCCCGGCTGGAGCTGCTGTTCTGCCTGGCCGCCATCCCGCTCGGGTTCTGCCTGCTCCTGGTCCCGTACTGGGTCGCCGGGCCCGCCCTGGCCGTGGCCCTGCTGGCGCCCGCCTACGACTCCACCTGGGTGGCCGCCGCGGCCGCCATCCCGGCCATCCTGCTGCTGGTCGTGCTGGCCACCCGCATCGCCCGCCGGCTGGGCGTCGTCCACCGCCGGCTGGCGGCGCGGCTGCTCGGCGAGCGGGTCCCGCCGCCGCCGCCGCTCCGCCCCGGCCGCGGCGTGGCCGGCCGGCTGGCCGCCGGGCTGGGCGACGGCCCCGGCTGGCGGGCCGTGGCCTACCAGCTGCTCAAGCTGCCGCTGGCGGTGGTCGAGGCCTACGCCGCCTTCCTCTGGGTCGCCGGGCTGGCCAACCTGAGCTACCCGTTCTGGTGGGGGCTGTTCCGCAACCACCCGCCGGGCGTGACCCTCGACCCGGTGCCGGCGGCCCTCCCGTTCCCCGGCCGCCTGTTCCCGGTCGCCACCTTCGCCGGCACCTTCGCCGCCTTCGCGGCCGGGGCGGCCATGGTGCTGGCCGCCCCCTGGGTGACCGGCGCGGTGGTGTCGGCCGACCGTCGGCTCCTGCGCCGGCTGCTGGGACCGGGCAGGCTGGCCCAGCGGGTCCGCGACCTGGAGCAGACCCGGGCCCTGGCCGTCGACGACGCCGCCGCCCGACTGCGCCAGGTCGAGCGCGACCTGCACGACGGCGCCCAGATCCGGCTCGCCACCATGGCCATGCAGCTGGGCATGGCCCGGGAGAAGCTGGACGACGAGGGCGACCCGGAGGTGCGGCAGGCCCGCGAGCTGGTCGACGAGGCCCACCGGGCGGCCAAGGACGCCCTGGCCGAGCTGCGCGACCTGGTCAGGGGCATCCACCCGCCCGTGCTCGACAACGGCCTGGCCGACGCCCTGGCCACCCTGGCCGCCGGCGGCGGCATCCCGGTCCAGCTGACCTGCGACCTGCCGCGGCGGCCCACCCCGGCGATCGAGACGATCGCCTACTTCTGCGCCGCCGAGCTGCTGGCCAACGCGGCCAAGCACAGCCACGCCACCCGGGTCACGGTCCAGGTGGCCGAACGGGACGGGGAGCTGGTGCTGGCCGTGGGCGACGACGGCGCCGGCGGCGCCGACCCGGCCGCCGGCAGCGGCCTGGCCGGGCTCGCCCAGCGGGTCCGGACCGTGGACGGGCGGCTGGAGGTCGCCAGCCCGCCGGGCGGGCCGACCACCGTCACCGCGGTCCTGCCGCTGCGGGCATGACCGCGGTGGCCGACGCCCCCCTGCGGGTGGTGATCGCCGAGGACGCCGCCCTGTTCCGCGAGGGCCTGGTGCGGCTGCTGTCCGAGCGGGGCCACCGGGTCTGCGCCGCCGTGGCCGACGGCCAGGCCCTGCTGGACGCCGTGGCCGCCCACCGGCCCGACGTCGCCGTGGTCGATGTCCGCATGCCGCCGACCCGCACCGACGAGGGGCTGCGGGCCGCGCTGGAGCTGCGCCGCGACCATCCCGGCACCGGGGTGCTGGTGCTGTCCCAGTACGTCGAGACCAGGTACGCGGCCCGGCTGCTGGAGGGCAACGCCGCCGGCGTCGGCTACCTGCTCAAGGACCGGGTCGCCGACGTGGCCGAGTTCGCCGACGCCCTGGCCCGGGTGGCCGCCGGCGGCACCGCCCTCGACCCCGAGGTGGTCGGCCAGCTGCTGGGGGCCAGCCGCAACACCGACGACCTGGCCGCCCTCACCCCACGCGAGCGCGAGGTGCTGGCCCTGATGGGCGAGGGCCGCTCGAACGCCGGCATCGCCGCCACCCTGGTCGTCACCACCGGGGTGGTCGAAAAGCACGTGGCCAGCATCTTCGGCAAGCTGCGGCTGCCGCCCGCCGAGGGCGACAACCGCAGGGTGCTGGCCGTGCTCCGCTACCTGAGATCCTGACCGCCGCCGCTCAGGGCGTCGGGGTCTCCCGCCTGGCCACCTCGGCGTCGATGTCGGCGACGTGGGTGGTGCCGTAGCCCTCCCGCTGGGGGTGGCCGTGCTCGCCCCGGGTCATCGCGAACTCCTCCTCGGGCGACAGGACCAGGCGGTGCCGGCCGGCCACGGCGAAGTAGACGATGCCCAGCAGGAAGTAGATCAGGGTCCCGTACACGCCCGGGCGGTAGTCCTCGTTGAGGTACAGCGAGATCAGCGAGACCAGGGCGATGGCGCCGGCGATGGCGGCGCCCCACAGGCCGACCGGGCTGCGGTAGGGCCGCTCGATGTCGGGCAGGTTGCGGCGCAGCAGGATGAACGACAGGCACTGCATGAAGTAGGAGATGACGGCGCCGAACACGGCCATGTAGAGCAGCGCCCCCACGATCCTGCCGGCCAGGGCGCCGCTGCTCTGGCCCAGCTCGTAGATGAGCACGGCCAGGGCGTAGCCCACGACCGCGCCCGCGATCAGGGCGATATGGGGGGTGTTGCGGGTGGGGTGGGTGATCGACAGCCACTTGGGGAAGTAGCCGGCCCGCGACAGCGAGTAGGTGTTGCGGCCGTAGGCGTAGATGATGGTGAAGAAGCTGGCGATCAGGCCCGTCAGCCCGATCAGGGCGAGCAGCTCGGCGGCGGTGCCCTCGCCGAACACGCCCTTGAAGCCGTCGAACAGCGGAGTGGCGGATATGCCGATGGCGGCCGCACCGCCGTCGACGCCGGTGTTGAGCAGGAGGATCCCGAGGCCGGTGACGACCAGGGTGGTGAGGCCCCAGATGGTCGCCCGGGGGACGTCGCGCTTGGGGTCGTGGGATTCCTCGGCGGCCAGCGGTAACTCCTCGATGGCCAGGTAGAACCAGATGGCGAAGGGGAGGGCCGGGAAGATCCCCCCGATCCCGTGCGGCAGGAACTTCGACGCCCCGGCGTCGGGCGCGATGTTGGTCCACAGGCTGGTGTCGAGCTTGCCCGAGACCAGCACCGAGATGAAGAAGAAGCCGAGGATGCCGAGGGCGAGGATGTTGATCACCACGGTGAACCGCATCGTGGCCTCGATGCCGATGATGTTGATGGCCACGAACACCACGTAGAAGACCGCCCACCAGGTGACCGGGCTGTTCCACCAGGGCGACCCGACGATGTCGAACAGGCCCACGACGATGTCGTGCATCAGGAAGCCCATGGCTCCCACCACCACCGCCGGGGTGATGACGTACTCCATGTTCTCGGCCAGCCCGGTGATGAACCCGCCCCACGGCCCCATCGCCGAGCGGGCGAAGGAGTAGGCCCCGCCGGTGTGGGGGAGGGCCGGTGACATCTCGGCGATGCTGTAGCACAGGCCGTAGTACATGACCGTGATGACGGCCGTCGCGATCAGCAGCCCACCGAACCCGCCGGCGTCCAGCCCCAGGTTCCAGCCGTAGAAGTCGCCCGAGATGACGGCCGCCACGCCCAGCGACCACAGCGACCAGAAGGCCGCATGCCGCCGCAGCTTGCGCCGGCCGAAGTAGTCCTCCCCGGCTTCCTGGTAGCTCACCGATCCGACTTTGCGTCGCTCCTGAGCCACGCCACAACCCCCTTGCGCTCGGAAGTTGTCTGACATTACTTCACGTTGCGGGGATGGTAAGTGGGCAATTGGAACGAGTCAAGCTCCTTGACCCTGGCTGAGTTGTCTGACGTATACTCCTCGCCAGGATGCAGAGGCCACAGCGGGAGACCGGGGCGCGACCGCGGCTGCGCTCGGTCTCGGTCCAGGACGAGCTCAAACAGCGGATCGACCGGGGCGAGCTCCCCGCCGGAGCCCGCCTGCCCTCCGAGCCGGAGCTGGCCGCCGAGCTCCAGGTGTCGCGGGCGACCCTGCGCGAGGCCCTGCGGACCATGGAGCTGGAGGGGCTGCTGCGGCGCCGCCAGGGCTCGGGCACCTTCGTGGCCGAGCACCCCCGCATGGCCAACAGCCTGGACGTCAACTTCGGGGTCACCGACGCCATCCGCGCCGCCGGCATGACCGCCGGGATCGCCCACGGACGGCACTGGGTCGAGCCGGCCTCGGCCGGCGAGGCGGCCCTGCTGGAGCTGGAGCCGGGCCAGGACGTGCTGGTGGTCGAGCGGGTGCGCACCGCCGAGGGCAAGCCGGTGGTGCTGTCCCGCGACCTGTTCCCCAGCCGGCTGGTCGAGGGCCACCCCGAGGCCGTCGCCGACATGCTGGATCGTTCCATCTACGACGTGCTCGAACGCGACCTCGGCATCGTCATCCACCACGGTGTGGCCCGGTTCCGGCCCGTGCGGGCCGACCAGGTCGTGGCCGGCCGCCTGGGCGTGCCCCGCGGCGAGCTCCTGCTCTACCTCTGGCAGGTCGACTACGCCATGGACGGGACCCCGGTGATCTCCTCGCACGAGTTCCACCTGGCCGACGCCTTCGACTTCATCGTGGTCCGGCGCGGCCCCGGAAGGAGGCGCACATGACCAGACAGGCCGGGACGACGCAGGTGGGCACGGCCATGCGCCTCAAGCGGGTGATCGACCCGGCCGGGGTGTCGGTCATCTGCGCCCTCGACCACGGCATGACCTCGCCGACGTTCCTGGAGCCGCTGGCCGGCATCGCCGCCCGCACCGCCGAGGTGGTGGCCGGCGGGGCCAACGTCATCATGATGTCCAAGGGCATGATCCGGCTGGCCGAGCCGGCGTTCGCGCCCACGACCTCGCTGGCCCTGCTGCTGTCGGCCTCGGCCAACCCGGGCGAGCCCCAGCCCGAGGTCGTCCAGGTCGCCCAGGTCGAGGAGGCGCTCCGCCTCGGCGCGGACGCGGTGGTGCTGTTCTGTGCCCTGGGCGGGGACAGCGAGGCGGGGATGATCCGCACCCTGGCCGGGGTGGGCCGCGAGTGCGCCGCCCTGGGCATGCCCCTGATCGCCGAGGCCGAGTTCCCGACCACCTACGCCGCCGTCGAGCAGCTCACCGAGCAGTACGGCTTCGAGTACCTGCGGCGCAACGTGCGGCTCTGCGCCGAGCTGGGCGCCGACATCGTCAAGACCAACTGGCCGGGGGACGGCGACGCCTTCGCCCACCTGGTGGAGGCGGCCGCCGGGATCCCGCTGGTGCTGGCCGGCGGCTCCCGCCTCGGCGACCGCGAGCTGCTCCAGCGGATGGAGGCGGCCGCCGCGGCCGGCGGCATCGGCTGCTCGGTCGGCCGCAACATCTTCATGCACCGTCTCCCGGAGGCCATCACCCGGGCCCTGTCCCGGGTGATCCGGGAACGCTGGAGCGCCGACAAGGCCTTCGACGAGCTCCAGGAGACGGCCCCGGAGGAGGCGGGCTCGTGAGGGCCGCCTTCATGACCGGTCAGAACCTGGTCGAGGTCCGCGAGGCCGAGGAGCCGGCCCTCGACCCGGCCGGGGCCATCCTCCGGGTCGAGGCCTGCGGGATCTGCGGCACCGACGCCCGCACCTTCTTCAACGGCGACCCGCGGGCCCCGGCTCCCTGGGTCCTCGGGCACGAGCCGGTCGGGGTGCTGGAGGCCGTCGGCCCCGACGCCGTCCTGCCCCCCGGGGTCGAGGCCGGCGGGCGGGTGTTCCTGGGCTCGATCCTCACCTGCGGCCAGTGCCTGCCGTGTGTCGACGGCCGCCAGAACCTCTGCGACCACCACCTGCTGTACGGCTACGACCCGTTCCCCGGGGCCTACGCCGAGCGGGCCGCCGTGCCCCCGATCGCCACCAAGAACCTCATCCCCCTCCCGCCCCACCTGTCCTCGGAGCTGGCCACGGTGGTCGACCCGTTCGCCTGCGCCCTCAACGGGATCGAGGTCCTGGACGTCGCCCTCGGCGACACCGTGCTGATCCTCGGCTCGGGCCCGATCGGCTGCTGGCAGGCGGTGATGGCCCGCGACCGCGGGGCCGGCCGGGTGTTCATGTGCGACGTCAACCGCCAGCGGCTCGACCTCGCCCTCAAGGCGGTGGGCGGGTTCGTGGACGACGCCTGGGAGGCCGGCGACGACAACGGCCTGGCCGACCTGCTGGAGCGCACCGGCGGCCGGGGGGCCGAGCGGATCAGCGTGGCCGCCCCGGCCAGGCAGGCCCAGCAGGCGGCCCTGGAGATGGCGGCCAAGCGGGCCCGGGTGGTCTACTTCGCCGGCCTGCCCAAGCACGACCCGGTCAGCCCGCTCGACATGAACCAGCTCCACTACAAGGAGCTGGCCATCCTGGGCGCGTACGGGGCCACCCACCGCCAGTACCGGATCACCATGGGCTACCTCGACCGGCGCCGGGACGAGCTGGCCCCGGTGGTCACCCACCAGTTCCCCCTCGAGCGCATCGACGAGGCGTTCGAGACCATCCGCTCGGGGGCCGGGCTCAAGATGGTCGTGGTCCCATGACCGGGCCCTATGTGATCGGCTGCGACGTGGGCAGCCAGGGCACCAACGCCGCCCTGTACGCCGCCGACGGCCGGCTGGTGGCATCGGCCTACGAGGCCTACGACGTCGCCTTCCCCCATCCCGGCTGGGCCGAGCAGGACCCACGCCTGTGGACCGCGGCCATGGCCGCCGGCATCGCCCGCCTGCTGGCCGAGGTGCCGGAGGGGCCGGGCGCGGTCAAGGCCCTGTCGTTCGGGTCCCAGCTGGACGGGATGGTGGTCTGCGACGCCGGCGGCGAGTCGCTGCGCCCGGCCATGATCTGGATGGACCGGCGGGCCGAGCCCCAGGCCGCCGCCGTGGCCGCCACGCTGTCGCCGGCCGACTTCTACCACCACACCGGGGCCAACCTGGACTCCTCCCACGCCGTGTTCAAGGCCCTGTGGGTCCGCGACGCCGAGCCCGAGGTGTTCGCCAAGGCCGCCCACCTGATGCCCCCCGGGTCCTATGTGCTGCGCGAGGCGGCCGGGGTGCTGGCCGTCGACTGGTCCAACGCCTCCTCGCTGGCCCTGCTCGACCCGCGGACCCGGACCTGGTCGGCCCCGGTGGTCGACGCCACCGGCATCGACCCGGCGATGCTGCCCGAGCTGGCCCCCGGCACCCAGGCCGTGGGGCCGGTCACCCGGGCCTTCGCCGAGCGCACCGGGCTCGCGCCCGACACCGTGGTGGTCGTCGGCTGCGGCGACGAGATGGCCGCCACCCTGGGCGCCGGCGTGTTCGCCCCCGGCGAGGTGTGCGACGTCGTCGGCACCGCCGAGCCGGTGTGCGCCGCCGCCGCCGAGCCCGGCGAGGACCCGACCATGCTGGTCGAGTGCCACCCCCACGCCGACCCCGACGTCTGGCTGCTGGAGAACCCCGGGTTCGTCTCCGGGGGCAACCTGCGCTGGTGGCGGGACCAGTTCGCGCCCAGCGAGCGGGCCGCCGAGGCCCGCGGCCAGGGCGACGCCTACGACCTGCTGACCGGCCCGGCGGCCGAGGTGCCCCCGGGGGCCGAGGGGCTGGTGTTCCTGCCCTGCATGCAGGGGGCCATGGCCCCCGAGTGGAACGGGGCCGCCCGCGGGGTCTTCTACGGGCTCACCCTGGCCCACACCAGGGCCCACATGACCAGGGCGCTGCTGGAGGGCAGCGCGTATGCGCTCCGCGACATCCTGGAGGGCATGGGCGGCGCCGGCCTCGAGGTCCGGCGGCTCACCCTGGTCGGCGGCGGGGCCAAGGGCGCCCTGTGGCGCCAGATCAAGGCCGACGTCACCGGCCTCCCGGTCCGCGTCCCGACCAGCGTCGAGACCACCGCCACCGGGGCCGCCATCCTGGCCGCGGTCGGGTCGGGGGTGCACGCCAGCGTGGCCGAGGCCGTGGCCGCCTTCGTCGCCTACCAGCCCGACGAGCACGTCCCCGACCCCGGGCGCCACCAGCGCTACAGCGAGGCCTATGCCCGCTACCGCGAGCTCTACTTCGCCCTCAAGCCGGTGTTCGAGGCCGGCGCGGGCTAGCCGCCGGTGAGCTCGTAGACGTTGCCGTCGGGGGCGCGGAAGTGACGCCAGCCCTGGCCGTGGTCGTCGACCCGGCCGCCGAGCAGCTCCACGCCGGCCCGCTCCAACTCGGCCACGGCGGCGGGGAGGTCCTCGACCGCGAAGCCGACCACCGGGCCGGTGGTGAAGTACCGGTGATCCCGATCGCCGGGGCCGAACACCTCGAAGCGGTCGCCCGAGGGCAGGTCGAGGACGGCGAAGTCCGGTTCCTCGTGCTCCAGGGTCAGCCCGAGGACGCCGGTGAGGAACGCCACCATGGCCCCGTGGCCGTCGGTCCGGGTACCGGCCCAGCCGATCCGTGTCACCTGCATGCCCGCCTCCCTGTGGTCGCCGCGACGGGGGATATCGTAGAGGCGTGGGACGAGCCTGGAGGTGGTTGCTCGTGGACACGCAGGTAGCGGCGTCGCCGCTGGTCGACAGGATCCGGGCGTCGGTGATCGGCGACGGCGAGGTGATGGACGGGCCGTACGGGCCCCGGCGGATCATCTACGCCGACTACACCGCCTCCGGCCGGGCCCTCTCGTTCATCGAGGACTTCATCCGCGCCGAGGTCCTGCCCCGCTACGCCAACACCCACACCGAGAGCTCGGGCACGGGCCTGCAGACGACCAGGCTCCGCGAGGACGCGCGGCGGATCATCCGCGACGCCGTGGGCGGCGACGACGAGGTGGTGCTGTTCTGCGGGTCGGGCAGCACCGGGGCGGTCGACAAGCTCATCGGCGTCCTCAACCTGCGGATCCCGGCCGACCTTGACGCCCGCTACGGCCTCTCGGCCCGGATCCCGCCCGAGGAGCGGCCGGTGGTCTTCACCGGGCCGTTCGAGCACCACTCCAACGAGCTGCCCTGGCGGGAGTCGATCGCCGACGTGGTGGTGATCCACGAGGACGCCGACGGCCACATCGACCAGCGGCAGCTCGAGCAGGAGCTGGTCCGCCACGCCGACCGCCCGCTGCGCATCGGGAGCTTCTCGGCCGCCTCGAACGTGACCGGCATCGTCTCCGACACCCGGGCCATCGCCGCCCTGCTGCACCGCCACGGCGCCCTGTCGTTCTGGGACTTCGCCGCCGCCGGCCCCTATGTCCAGATCGACATGGGACCCGCCGAGGGCGACCCGCGCTCCTACAAGGACGCCATCTTCCTGTCGCCGCACAAGTTCATCGGCGGCCCCGGCACCCCGGGGGTGCTGGTGGTGCGGCGCGAGCTGCTGCGCAACCGGGTCCCGACGGTCCCGGGCGGCGGCACCGTGGCCTACGTCAACCCGACCGAGCACCGCTACCTCGAGGACCCGGTCGAGCGCGAGGAGGGCGGGACCCCGGCGATCGTCGAGTCGATCCGGGCCGGGCTGGTGTTCCAGCTCAAGCAGGCGGTCGGGGCCGACACCATCCAGGCCCGGGAGCGGTCCTTCATCGACCGGGCCATCGCCTCCTGGAGCCCCAACCCCAACATCGAGCTGCTCGGCAACCTCGAGGCCGAGCGGCTGTCGATCGTGTCCTTCGTCGTCCGCGACGGCCCCCGGTACCTGCACCACAACTTCGTCGTGGCCGTGCTCAACGACCTGTTCGGCATCCAGTCGCGGGGCGGCTGCTCCTGCGCCGGCCCCTACGGGCATCGGCTGCTCGGCATCGACATCGACCGGTCGCACGAGTTCGAGCGGGAGATCGCCCGCGGCTGCGAGGGCATCAAGCCGGGGTGGGTCCGGGTCAACTTCAACTACTTCATCTCCGAGGCCGTGTTCCAGTACCTCCTGGACGCCGTCCACCTGGTCGCCGACCAGGGCGGCAAGCTGCTGGGCGACTACCGCTTCGACCCGGCCCGGGGGCTGTGGCGGCACCGGCGGGGGCCGGTCGAGCCGCCGCTGCGCCTGGACGGGCTGCGCTACGACGACGGCGGGCGGCTCCGCTTCACCTCCTCCCACGCCCAGGCCCGGGACGCCGCCCTGGCCGGCTACCTCGAGGAGGCCCGCCGGCTCCTGGCAAGCCGCCCCGCGCCCCCCGCCCCCGAGGCCGACGGCCGCGCCCTCCCGGGGCTGTCGGCCGACTTCGAGGCGCTGCGCTGGTTCGTGCTCCCGCCCGAGTGCCTGCCCGGCTAGCTCCCGGCCGGCGGCTACTGGGTCGACCCCGTGGCCGGAAACCCCGTGGTTTCCCGGATGTTGGCCGCCACCCCGCCTCCTAGCCTGCGGCCAGAACCACCGACCGCACCCAGGATTCGAGGCCCGACCCTGACCGTCCCCTGACCCGAGAGGAGCGCCGCCGTGCACGAGCCCGACTGGAAGCGGCCGCTGGGCGAGGCCTTCGACCAGGCCCTGGCCTACCTGGAGGGCCTGCCGGCGCGGCCGGTGGCCGGCCGGGCCGGCCTGGCCGAGCTGCGGGCCGCCCTCGCCGGGCCGCTGCCGGAGCGGCCGCTGGACCCACGCGAGGTGGTGGCGGAGCTGGCCACGGCCGCCGAGCCGGGCGTGGTCGCCTCCTCCAGCGGCCGCTACTTCGGGTTCGTGGTCGGCGGCGCCACCCCGGCGGCCCTGGCCGCCGACTGGCTCACCTCGGCCTGGGACCAGAATGCCGGCCTGTACGTGCTCGGGCCGGCGGCCAGCGTCGTCGAGGAGGTGGCCGGGGCCTGGCTGGCCGAGCTGCTCGGCCTGCCCGCCGGGGTGTCGATGGGCATGGTCACCGGCGCGCAGATGGCCAACTTCACCGGGCTGGCCATCGCCCTGCGCGAGCTGCTGGCCCGGGCCGGCTGGGACCTGGAGTCGGACGGGCTGTGGGGGGCGCCACGGGTGCGGGTGCTGGCCGGCCAGGGACGCCACGGCACCATCGACCGGGCGCTGCGGTTCCTGGGCGTCGGCACCGCCACCGTCGAGGAGGTCGACGCCGACGACCAGGGCCGCATGCTGCCGGCGGCGCTGGCATCGGCGCTGGAGCGGGGGAGCGGGCCGGCGGTCGTGTGCGCCCAGCTCGGCAACGTCAACTCGGGGGCCATGGACCCGGTGGGGGAGGTCTGCCGGCTCGCCCACGAGCATGGCGCCTGGGTGCACGTCGACGGCGCCTTCGGGATGTGGGCGGCGGCCAGCCCGCGGCTGCGGCCCCTGGTCGCCGGGGTGGAGCGGGCCGACTCGTGGGCCACCGACGCCCACAAGTGGCTCAACGTCCCCTACGACTCCGGCCTGGTCTTCTGCGCCCACCCCGAGGCCCACCGGGCCGCCATGGGGATCCGGGCCGGCTACCTGATCCACGGCGACGACGGCCAGCGCGACCCACTCGACTACAACCCCGACCACTCCCGGCGCGCCCGCGGGTTCGCGGTGTATGCGGCCATCCGGGCCCTGGGCCGCCGGGGCGTGGCCGAGCTGGTCGAGCGCTGCTGCGCGCTGGCCGCCCGCTTCGCCGAGCGGCTGGCCGCCGCCGACGGCGTCGAGGTGCTCAACCAGGTGGTCCTCAACCAGGTGCTGGTCCGCTTCCTGGCCGCCGGCGGCGACCACGACGCCCACACCCGCCGGGTGGTGGAGCGGGTGCAGCAGGACGGCACCTGCTGGATGAGCGGCACCACCTGGCAGGGCAGGGCGGCCATGCGCATCTCGGTGTCGAACTGGTCGACCGACGAGGCCGACGTGGACCGCTCGGTGGCGGCGATCCTGCGCCGCGCCGCAGAATAGGGCGTGGACGACCAGCTCATCCTCATCGGCCGGGAGCGCGAGCAGGCGCAGCTGCAGGCGTGGGTGGCCGAGGCCCACGGCGGTCGCGGGTCGCTGGTCCTGCTGGCCGGCGAGGCCGGGGTGGGCAAGACCTCACTGGCCCGGCGGGCCCTGGCCGGCTCCGGGCTTGAGATCTTGGAGGGCGTCGGCGTCCAGGGCGGCACCTCCGCGTTCGGGCCGGTGGTCGAGGTGCTCCGCGCCCACCTGCGCGTGACCGGGGCCGGGCCGCTGGTCGAGGGCCCGCTGGCCGCCCACCTGGCTCTGCTGCTGCCCGAGCTCGGCCCGCCGGCCCCCGAGGGCGACCGGGCCACCCTGTTCGAGGCCATCCGCCTGGCCCTGGAAGCGGTCGCGGCCCGCCGCCCGGCGGCGCTGTTCCTCGACGACCTCCAGTGGGCCGACGACGCCACCCTGGAGCTGCTGGCCGCCCTGGCCCGCTCCCTGGACGCCCAGCCCCTGCTGGTGCTGGGGGCCTTCCGCAGCGACGAGCTGCCGAGGGGCCACCCGATGCGGCGCCTGCGCAGCGAGCTGCGCCGCGCCGGCCGGCTGCGGCAGGTCACCGTCGAGCCCCTGGGGGCCGAGGCCACCGCCGCCCTGCTGGAGCGGACCCTGGGGGCGGCCGGGCCGTCGCTGCGCCGGGCCGTGTTCGACCGCACCGACGGCGTCCCCTTCTTCGTCAACGAGCTCGGCTCTGCCCTGGCCGCCGGCGGCCGCCTCGAGGCCGGCCCGTCCGGGCTGGAGCTGCCGGCGGGCGAGGACGTCCCGCTCCCTGACAGCGTCCGCGACGCCGTGCTGCTGCGGGCGGCCGGCCTGTCCGGCGACGCCCGGGCCGCGGTCCTGGCGGCGGCCGTGGCCGGCCAGACCTTCGACCCCGAGCTGGTGACGGCCGTGGCCGGGCTGGCCGAATGGCCGGACGAGCTGCTGCGCCACGGCATCGTGGCCGAGGCCGCCCCCGGGCGCATGGCCTTCCGGCACGCCCTGGTCCGCGACGCCTTCTACGGCGAGGTCCCCTGGACCCGGCGGGTGGCCCTGCACCGGGCGGTGGCCCAGCGGCTGGAGGCCACCCACGCCGCCCCGGTGGTGGTGGCCGAGCACTGGGCGCTGGGCCGGCGGCCCGCGCAGGCCCGGGCGTCGCTGCTGGTGGCGGCCGAGGCGTTCTGCTCCGTGCACGCCTACCGGGACGCCGAGCGGACCACCCGCCGGGCCTTGGAGCTGTGGCCCGAGGAGCGCGACGAGGCCGAGGAGGCCGCCCGCCTGGACGTGCTCGAGCGCCTCGCCGGCTGCGCCGAGCTGGCCGGCGACCTGGCCGAGGCGGCCACGATCTGGCGCGAGGTCGCCGACGGGCGCCGGCGGGAGGGCGACCCGTTCCCGCTCGGGACGGCCCAGCGCCGGCTGGCCGCCGTGCTGGAGCTCCAGGGCCGCTGGCAGGAGGCGCTGGCCGGCCGGGAGCAGGCCGCCGTCGCCTTCACCGCCGGCGGATTCCCGGCCGAGGCCGCCGCCGAACGGCTCACCTCGGCGGCCCACCTCCGGTCCGCCGGGAGCTTCCGGGCGGCCGTCGGCCTGCTGGAGACGGCCGGGCGGCAGGCGCGGGCGGCCGGACGGATCGACCTCCAGGCGCGGGTCCTCGGCCACCAGGGCAACGCCCGGGCGCGCATGGGCGAGGGGCAGGCCGCGGTCGAGCAGGTCCGGGCCGGCCTGGCCCTGGCCCTGGAGCACGGCCTGGCCGGGCCGGCGGCCGAGATCTACCAGCGGCTGGCCGACGCGCTCGAGCACACCGGCGACTACACGGCCGCCAGGGAGACCTACGACGAGGCGTTCGGCTTCTGCACGGCCAACGCCCTTGAGCCCACCGCCCAGCTCTGCCTGGCCTGCCTGACCGCGGTGCTGCGCCAGACCGGCGACTGGGAGCGCGCGGCCACCCTCTGCCGGCGGGTCATCGACTCCTCCGAGGCGACCCCGCATGCCCGGACCGTGGCCACCGGCATGCTCGGCTCGATCCTCGGCCTCCGCGGCCAGACCCGGCGGGCCCGCCCCCTGCTGCTGGAGTCGCTCACCATGGCCCGCCGGATCGAGCTGGCCGCCATGGAGCTGAACTCGACCTGGGGGCTGGCCGTCGTCGACCAGACCGAGGGCGCGACCGGGTCGGCGGCCGGGCACTGCTGGTCGATGGTCGAGCGCTGGCGGCAGACCGAGGACCGGCACTACGCGGTCGCGCCGCTGCGCTGGGCGACCACCTTCTTCGCCGAGTCGGGGGACGGCCCCGGGACGCGGACCTGCGCGGCCGCGCTGGCCCAGATCGCCGCCGACACCGGCCAGGACGAGGCCATGTCGGCGCTGTCGCACGCCCTGGGCGAGACGGCGCTGCTGGACGGGAGCGCCGAGCAGGCGGCCGACCACTTCGCCCGGGCCCTGGTCCTGCTCCAGGGCCTGGAGGTACCCTTGGACCGCTCCGAGACCGAACGCCGGGCCGCGGCCGCCCTGGCCGGCGTCGGCCGGCGCGGGGAGGCCGTGGAGCATCTGGTCGCCGCCCACCGCACCGCCCGCCGGCTGGGCGCCCGGCCGCTGGTGGAGCGGGTGGCCGCCAGCCTCGCCGCCCTCGGCGAGCGGGCCGACCGGCGCCTGGGCCGGCGGGCGGTCGCCCAGGCGGCCAACGGCGGCCTGACCCGCCGCGAGGTCGAGGTCGTCCGGCTGGTCGCCATGGGCCACACCAACCGGGAGATCGCCCGCGAGCTGTTCCTCAGCCCCCGCACCGTCGAGATGCACGTCGGCAGCATCCTGCTCAAGCTCGACTGCCGCTCCCGGGCCGACGCCGCCCGCCGAGCCAGCGAGCTCGGCCTGCTGACCGGGTCGCCTGACCTGGCCGGCTAGGGCGAGGCCCGCCGCTCGCGCCAGGTCCGGACGACGCGTTCGACGTCGAAGGGCATCAGGTTCAGCGGCGGACCGGAGGCCGCCTTGCGGTTGCCCTCCAGGATCTTGCGGTTGATGTCGGCCACGATCCGACGCACCTGGTCCTCGGAGCCGGCCCGGGACGCGGCCAGGAGCGCCTCCTCGGCCTCCTTGCGCAGGGCGATCGTCGGCGGCAGCCAGGACAGCTGCTCGCGGCGCAGCTTCTGCCTGACCCACCACAGCTCGTCGTGGGGCTTGTCCAGGTCGGCGATCGGCTTGCCGGCCCCCGGGAGGTTGTCGAACTCGCCCCGCTCGGTCGCCTCCCGGATCTGGCGTTCGACCCAGGTCCCGAAGCCGATCCCGGGTGGCTTGTGCTCGGTCATGTGCCCATTGTCCCTCGATTGGGCAAGGCGACGGTCAGGAGGCGCTGACCGGCCGGCGGGCCCGGCGCTCGACCCCCCGCGGGATCCCGGCCTTGTCCTCGGCGGCGGCCTGGCAGACGCTGACCTCGACACCCTCCGTCGACTGCAAGGGAGCAAGGCGTGAGCGCTGAGGTGCTCGTCCTCGACACCGTCCGCACCCCGGTGGGCCGCCACGGCGGCGCCCTGGCCGGCACCCGCCCCGACGACCTGGCCGCCCACGCCCTGCGGGCGCTGCTGGCCCGCCAGCCGGCCCTGGACCCCGCCGCGGTCGACGACGTGGTCTTCGGCAACGGCAACGGCGCCGGGGAGGAGAACCGGGACGTGGCCAGGATGGCGGCCCTGCTGGCCGGGCTGCCCACCGGCGTGCCCGGGGTGACGGTCAACCGGCTGTGCGGGTCGGGCCTGGAGGCGGTCATCCAGGCCGGCCGGGCGATCGCCCTGGGCGAGGCGTCGCTGGTGCTGGCCGGCGGGGTCGAGTCGATGAGCCGGGCCCCGTGGGTGCTGCTCAAGCCGGAGCGGCCCTATGCCAAGGGCGACGCCCAGCTGGCCTCCACCACCCTGGGCTGGCGGCTGGTCAACCCGGCCATGCCGGCCGAGTGGACGGTCTCGCTGGGCGAGGGCGCCGAGATCCTGGCCGACAAGTTCGGCATCGACCGCGACCGCCAGGACGCCTTCGCGGTCCGCAGCCACCGCCTGGCCCATGCGGCCTGGGAGCGGGGGGTGTTCGCCGAGGAGGTGGTCCCGGTCGACGGGACCGGGCTGGCGCGCGACGAGGGCATCCGCCCCGACACGACGGTGGAGCGGCTGGCCGGGCTGCGGCCGGCCTTCCGCGAGGGCGGCACGGTCACGGCCGGGAACGCCTCCCAGCTCAGCGACGGCGCCGCCGCGGTGCTGGTCGGCGACCGGGCCGCCGCCGACCGGCTGGGTGGGCGGCCGCTGGCCCGGGTCGCCGCCTCGGCCGTGCACGCCGTCGAGCCCCAGCTGTACGGCATCGCCCCGGTCGAGGCGGCCAACAGGGCCCTGGCCCGGGCCGGGATCGGCTGGGCCGACCTCGCCGTGGTGGAGCTGAACGAGGCGTTCGCCGCCCAGGCCCTGGCCTGCCTGGACTCCTGGCCGGAGCTGGACCCGGAGCTGGTCAACCCCAACGGCGGGGCGGTCGCCCTCGGCCACCCGATCGGCTGCTCGGGGGCGCGGATCCTGGGCACCCTGGCCCGGGAGCTCCATCGCCGCGGCGGCGGCTGGGGGCTGGCGGCCATCTGCATCGGCGTCGGCCAGGGCCTGGCCGTCGTCCTCGAGGCCTGAGGAGGAGCGGCGCCATGTCCGACACCTTGAAGGGCCGCCAGCCCGGCTCCCGGCTGCGCCTGCCCGGCTACCGCCCCGAGGAGCCCGGCACCCACCCGCCGCTGGACCACCCCGACTACCGCTCGACCCGGCTGCGCCATCCCAGCCAGCCGCTGGTGCCCCTGCCGCACCGGCTCACCGAGGTCACCGGGCCGCTGCTGGGCGAGGGCCGGGTCGGCGAGACCGACCACGACCTGACCGCCCAGCACCCAGGGGAGCCGCTGGGGGAGCGGATCATCGTCACCGGGCGGGTGCTGGACGGCGACGGCCGCCCCATCCCCGGCACCCTGGTCGAGGTCTGGCAGGCCAACGCCGGCGGCCGCTACCGCCACGACGGCGACCGCCACCCGGCCCCCCTGGACCCCAACTTCAGCGGCGCCGGCCGCTGCCTCACCGACGCCGAGGGCCACTTCAGGTTCGTGACGGTCAAGCCGGGCGCCTACCCCTGGAAGAACCACCCGAACGCCTGGCGGCCCGCCCACATCCACTTCTCGCTGTTCGGGCGGGCCTTCACCCAGCGGCTGATCACCCAGATGTACTTTCCCGGCGACCCGCTGTTCCCGTTCGACCCGATCCTGGGCTCGGTGCCCGAGGCGGCCCGGGAGCGGCTCGTCTCGCGCCTGGACATGGACCTGACCACGCCGGAATGGGCGCTCGGCTACCGCTGGGATATCGTCCTGCGGGGCCGCCGGGCGACCCCGCTCGAGGACGAGGAGGACGACGCGTGACCCACCCGCCGACCCCCTCCCAGACCATCGGGCCGTTCTTCGCGGTCGGGATCTGCTGGCCCGACGGCCCCGACGTGGTCGGCGAGGACACCCCCGGCGCCCGCCGGATCGGCGGCCGGGTGCTCGACGGCGCCGGCGACCCCGTCCCCGACGCCCTGGTCGAGACCTGGCAGGCCGATCCCCAGGGCCGGTTCGCCCACCCCGACGACCCCCGGGGGCCTGTCTCGGGAGGGTTCCGGGGGTTCGGGCGCTGCCCGACCGACGCCCAGGGCCGCTGGGCCGTCCGCACGGTCAAGCCCGGTCCGCTCCCGACCCCCGACGCCGGCACCGAGGCCCCCCACCTCGACGTGTCGGTGTTCGCCCGCGGCCTGCTCCACCGGCTGGTGACCCGCATCTACTTCCCCGACGAGCCCGACGCCAACGCCGCCGACCCCCTGCTGGCCTCGATCGCGGACCCTCAGGTCCGGGCCCGGCTGGTCGCCGTCCCCGACGGGGACGACCGGCTGCGCTTCGACATCCGCCTGCAGGGCGACCAGGAGACCCCCTTCCTTGCCATCTGAGGGTGACGGCATGGACGACCAGCGACGACACGACCAGGGCATGTCCGTCCGGCGGGCCGTGCTCGGCGACCCCCACGTCGACCGGGCCACGGCCGCCACCACCGAGCTCACCGCCGACTTCCAGGACCTGCTGGAGATCGCCCGCCTGACCCGCGACCGCGACCACCTCGAGCCCGCCCTCGGGCCGTACTGGTACCGGCGCGCCCTGGCCTTCGCCTC